>Ga0315908_10004388_pt1 | contig 10168 bp, 6 predicted proteins | sample LakEriMetagenome_12_FD_203520 | JGI IMG/M metagenome (GOLD analysis project Ga0315908, IMG submission 203520) | Freshwater fungal communities from buoy surface, Lake Erie, Ohio, United States - Buoy 4 MA124 | ecosystem: Environmental > Aquatic > Freshwater > Lake > Lake biofilm | place: USA...
GTGTCGGTTCGAGTCCGACCACCGGTACCAAAGAAGTGATGGGAGGCGGGCGAGGGTGCAGAAAAAACTGCCCGCCTTGGCACCTACGTCGAAGCTTTCACGAACGAATATCCGCTGGGATATGGATCCTCCGTTTCAGGCTTTTGGGGCAGGGGCGATGCTCTCGGCGTTGAGGTCGCGAACGCGGCCTCATTTCAAGCTCAAGATGAACGCCTTCACATCCGCGAACTCCTGCGGTTTGAGAATGAGGTTCATCGGCGGCATCGGGGAGATCGGTGTGGCGGTGTAGCCTTCGGCGAGTTTCGCGTTCGGGTTGATGAGACTTTCGAGGATATAGGCGGCGTCTTTGCGCGTGGCGATGCCATCCAATGCTGGGCCGACGGCGCTGCCCTGACCTTTGAGCATGTGGCAGTTCTTGCAGGCGGCCACGGGATGGGTCCAAAAGATGTTCTCGCCGCGTTTGGCGTCGCCGATGAGGTTTTTCTCGTCCTCTTCGGCTTCGGGGATCAGTTCGCAGAGCTTCACGTCATCGAAGTAGGTGTCACCTTTGCCGACCTGAAGCAGGTTGATGCTGGCCTTAGGGCGGTCCTTGCTGTTGAAGGTCACTTCGACTTCGGTCCAGTCCTGGTTGCGGGTGAGCTTGGTCGTCTCAGCGCGACCGATGTGATCGTTGAGGCTGGCTTTGCCTTTGAAGGCATGCGTTTTGACCCAGGCGGTGAGTTTGTACTCGGTGTTGGGCTTCAAAGCCACGTCAGCGAAGAAACTGGTGTCTCCATCCTCACGCGTGATGACGCGGAAGCCGTGCTTGCCGCTGTGAACCATCTTGGGGTCGATGACGATGCCCCAGGCGGCGCCTTTGTTGCCGGGCTTGGTGCCGTAATCACGACGCTTCCAGCCCACGGGCGTTTTCTTGTCGGCCGCGAGTTCTTCAAAGCCGGGATTGGGCAGCAGATTCGGGCCTTCCTTGTAATTCAGAGCCTTGTGCTTCTTGCCGAGCATCTTGACGGCTTCAGCGAGCCATTCGTCCGCCTTCACGGCAGGATCAGCGGCGAGTTTTTTGACGAGCGTCTGGATTTCCGGCGTGGTGGGGAAGTCTGCGAGCTTCACGAAAGCGGCGAGGCGTGTGTGGAGATCGGGATCAGAAAACACGCCGGAGCCGAAGAAAAGATCCTGCGCGGTTTTGTCATTGCCGAGGGCACGGACGGCGTTGCGGCGGAGTTTGGCGTCTTGGGAGATGAGGGCGGCTTGGTGCTCTTTCGAGTCCAAAGTGCCACGAGCGTGTTTGACCCACAGCGTGTGGATGTCGGACAGGTCGGACGTGTCGGACTTGTCTGAAGCGAGACGCTGCTGTTTGAACAGTCGGCTGTAGAGCGTGTTCGTGTCTTTCGCGGCTCCTTTTGCGGTGATGCGGTAAATTCTTCCCCTCGAATGATCCCGCAGATCATTCTCATGGGCACCGCCGGTGCCGGTTTTGGCCACGAAGCCGCCGCGTTCTTTGCTGGGCGTGGGATTGTGCTGGATGATGAAATTTTGGAAATCGGCCACCCACACGGCACCATCGGGGCCGACTTCGGCATAAACGGGGGAGTTCCACTCGTCGCTGCTGGCATAGAGGTTCATGGAGTCGAGCGCCTTCCAGCCTGCGCCGTCGGGTTGCACATCAAAGAGTGCCACGACCTTCATGGTGGGTTCGCAGACCATGGCCTTGCCTTGGAAGCGCTTTGGCAAAGCATCGCTGTAAACAAAGCTGCTGCCGCAGGCGGCGGTGTAGCCGCCGAAGACATCCACCTGACGGAAGTTGGGTGTGATCGTGTGGCAGGTATCGACCACGTTGATCTTCTTGGCGGTCATGCCGCGTGAGCCTTCGGGATATGCGGTGGCAGGGATGCCGCCGAAGAAGATGGGGGCGCCGTTGGCGGTGCCGCCGAATTGGTCGCCCGCGTCGTTGGTGCTGTGCGCCCACGAGTTGTTGGTGAACTGGTGCAGGAATTCAATCGCGCTGCCGTCCGGCTTGAAGCGATAGGTTCCCATCGCGAACTGCTGTTTTTTGCCGCCGACCAAGCCTTCGATACCGCTGTAGCCCACGCAGCCGTAGATCCAGTTGTCGAAGCCGTAATGCAGGTTGCTGGCCTGCGCATGCGTGTCCTTGATGCCCCAGCAGTCGATGATTGTCTCGCGTTTGTCCGCCTTGTCGTCGCCATCGGTGTCTTCGAGGTAGATGAACTTCGGTGGCGCGGCCACGATGATGCCTTTGCGGGCAAAAACAATGCCGGTGGGCAGATTGAGCTTGTCGGCGAAGACGGTGAACTTGTCGGCCTTGCCATCGCCATCGGTGTCTTCGCAGATTTTCACGCTGTCCTGGCCTTCGCCCTTGGCGCTGACGCCGTGCGGATAGTCACGTGTTTCCACGACCCAGCAGCGTCCGCGCTCATCCCAGGCAAAGGCGATGGGCTTGGCGATGTCTGGCTCGCTGGCGAAAAGTTTCAATTCGCAATCGGCAGGCACCTGCGTGCGTTCCATGCTGCCTTTCACGCTCAGGGGCTTCTGGAAGGTCAGCGGTTCCTTGCGCTTCTCGTAATTGGCCACCTGCGGATGTTTTTCGCGCTTTTCGGCCTCGCGCTGTTTCAAGAAGGCGGCGTGCTCGGCTTTGCGCTCGGGCGTAAGTTTGGAAAGCAGCGCTTCACGGCTCAAGTCGCTGCCGGGCTTGACGACGAGATCGTAATTCTCAGCGGGCAGCTCTTCCTTCGCGTAATCAAACCAGATCGCGTCGCGTCCGAGATCGCGCATGGCCTCATGCAGCTTACCGACGGCGGTTTGTTCCTTGCCTTCGGGATCGAGGTAGAGCACGCGGATGGGGCCGGTGGGTGCGGCGTGGGCCGTGATGACGGCGAAAAGAGCGAGGATGGCGGCTTTCATGGTTGTGAGGTCAGTGTCACATGAAATAACGTGCCTTGGCGAGGCTGCTGTGCTGACAACTTTTGGGAGGAATCGGCCACGCGTTCTGTTTGGAGGCCCCGGTGCGGACTCCGAACAGGGGCGGCGATTTCACCGCTTATCATTTTGCAAACGCCTGTTTGAAGTCATCATCGGCCCGTGACCGACTCGAAAAAACTGCGCCTGTTTCTCTTCCTTACTCCGTTGCTCAGCGGGATCATTTTGGTCTTTGCGTTTCCGGGTTGGAACTCCGATCTGGCCGTGTGGGTCTGGCTCTTTCCGCTGCTGACGGTGCTGTGGCCGTGGCGGGACGCGGAGGGCGTGAAGGTGCGGCCGTTCTGGCGCGGGTATCTGGCCGGGTTGGCGTTCTTTTTGCCGAATCTGTTCTGGGTGCGGCATTCCTCACGAGTGATCGGCGGCGCGGTGGATGACTCGTGGGTGGGCTGGGGGCCGGAGTTGATGGGATTCGGTGCGTTGATCGGTCTGTCAGGCTATTGCGCGTTGTATTTCGGCCTGTGGGCCTGGTTCACCCATCGCTTTGCGAGGCCGAGCGTGAAGACGCTGACGAAAGACACCTGGCAGGCCAGCATGCTGCATTCGCTCTGGTGCGCGTTCCTCGCGGCAGCGGCGTGGGTGGCGTGTGAGTGGCTGCGCAGCACCACGGTTTTTACCGGCTTCGGCTGGAACGGCCTTGGCACGGCGATGCATCGCAATCTGGTGCTCATCCAGGCGGCGGATCTCGTGGGCGTGATGGGTTTGTCGTTCCTGCCGATCTTCGTTGCTTGCACGGCCTGGAACACGATCACGCGCCTCGTTTTCGCGTATCGCGGGGAAGGGACGTGTAAGACGCGTGTCGATTTCACGGTGGGCCTGGTGCTTCTGCTCGTCACGGCGGGCTACGGCATGCTGAAACTGACGGAAGTCCGCCAAGGCGACCTCAAGGTGCGCACGGTGCTGGTGCAGCCGTTTGTGGCGCAGGTGGACGCTTGGACTGGCAGGCTGGGACCGCAAATTTACGAGCGGCTGAACAAGTTCACCCGCATGTATGCCTCGGCGCGTGATGGCAAAAGCCCTGCCGACCTCGTCATCTGGCCGGAAAGCGCCCTGCCGGTGAACTTGAATGACAAATTTGAGCAACTGCCGGAAGGCTGGCACACGCGCTACTTTGACGACCTGCTGCACAGCGGTGACTTTAGCCTTCTCACCGGCACCGAGATCCTGCGTGACGATGGCAAGAGCCATGTGTCCGCTGTGATGTTTCATGGAAACGCCGCGAATCGGCAGGAGCATCACAAAGTCCATCTCGTTCCGTTTGGTGAATACCTGCCGCTGCGTGACATCCCGCCGTTTTCCTTCTTGCGTGGCGTGCTGCCGGGCGACTTCACCCCGGGAGCAAGCACCGAGCCACTGCGACTCATCAAGCCCGAGGTGCAGCTCATCCCGCTCATCTGCTTTGAAGACACGGTGGGCCGTGTGGCGCGGAAATTTGTGCGCGAAGCGCCACAGATGATTGTGAACCTCAGCAACGACGGCTGGTTCCTCAACAGCATCGAGACCGAGGTGCATTTGGCCAATGCGCTGTTCCGTGCCATCGAACTGCGCCGCCCGATGGTCCGCGCCACGAACAGTGGCGTCACCTGTTTCATCGACACGCACGGCCGCATCACCTCTCGTCTCAACGATCCTGAGACTGGCACCTCGTTTCTCGAAGGTGTGCTGCCCGGTGAGCTGAGTGTGCCACGTTCTGGCCAGCTGACGCTGTATGCGCGTTATGGGGACTGGTTTGCTTTGACGATGCTGACGATCTGCATCGCCGCTTGGTTGGGGAAGTGTTTTGCTCGCCCCATTAATGCGTGACTTGGATCAAGCCTGCGCCCACGGCTTCTTTGGAAGTGCCGAGCGGCTTTGCGGTGCGTGTGAGCAGAGGAATGATGTTGGTGCCGTGGTAGCCGCGGGAGAGGAGTGAGGCTACGACACCGCTCGTGATGGCGGTGGCTTGTGAGGTGCCGCTGCCGATGACGAGCTTGTTTTCGGCATAGCCGGATATGATGCCGACACCGGGGGCGACGAGGGTCAGGCCAGGGCCGGAGTTGGAAAAGTAGGCCTGGGTGCCATTGGCATCGACCGCACCCACGCTGAGGACGCCGGGGATGCCTGCGGGCATGGAGAGCGCGTTTTGCTGCTCGTTGCCTGCGGCAGCGACGATGATGACATGGCGGCTTTGAGCGTAGCGCACGGCTGCTTCGAGCATGGGAGCGGAGCCGGAACTGCCGAGGCTGACGTTGATGACGCGGGCACCCAGGTCGGTAGCTTTAACGATGGCGCTGGAAAGCAGGGCGGTGTTGCTGTCGCCATGGGTGTCTGCCACGCGGATATCGAGCAGTTTAGCGGCTGGAGCGACGCCGCTAACGCTCGTTTCATTGCCTGCGATGAGAGATGCCATGGCGGTGCCGTGGCCGTTCATCGCGCTGCCATCGTTCACGAGGTCAATGTGGGTGATCTGCACATCTTTGAGCGAGGGATGGGCAGCAATGCCGGAGTCGATAACGGCGACGGTGAGACCCTGACCCCAGCCGTTTCTATTTCCGCTGGCTCCGATGGCTTCCAGGCCCTGACTGCGAAAAGGTTCTGCTCCTCCCGCGTTGGCCGTGTCAGTTTGCGGAGTCGGCTCGGGAAGACCGGGGATGCGAACGAGGTAATTCGGGCCGATGTGGGTGTAATCGGTGGCATGCTCGTTCAGATCTTGTTCAAGTCCCGCAGTGTCGCGAAATCGCACCCGAGCGGAGCGGAGTTGGATGTCGTGACCGAGAACTTCGAGGCCGAGCAGCGCGGAACGGTCCCGAAACGCGGCCAGTGCCTCCGGTGTGCGGAAGGTGAGCAAGGCTTCGTTTGGCAAGGCCCCTGGGACATTGAGCGCTTGGACCTGGGGCTGCGATGCCGGCGTGTTTTGCTCCTGCGTGGGCATTTCCCGCGGCATCGACCGCTTGGTTCCGACTTTTGGCCTGCGGATGAGTTCTGGTGCGTCGCTTTTGGCCACTTTAGCAGTGTGGGAGGCTTCCATCGCCAGCCAGCCAAGCGAAAAGGCCATCAGGAGAAGCACGGTGGCAAAGATGAATGTTGGCGGGTGTCGCTTCACTTGGCCCTATGCTACCACAACACTTTGATTTCTGCACGGGCGTGATTTGGCAGACTCTGCGTCTGGGAGGACGTGCCGCGCAGCGTGTCCTCTGAAAGCATCTTCAGTCATGCCTTCGCTCTGTTGGCCGAGATCCGCCTGAGTGAGCGTGCGCACTAGAACCTCATTGGCACCCACCTTGGCAAAGAGGTCATCTGGCAGGCCGCCACTGACAGCATCGCGATTAAAGCGCGCGAGCAGGCCGTCAAAGAAGTGCCAGTCGCGCCAGCCAACCGGAGCCGCCACCTCGCCTTGCCCCACCTCGTTGAACGCCATCCCTCTGGTGCGTCCTCAAACCAGCGCCATCCCGCATTCCCTTGATGAGCTTTCGGAATTGGCTCCGCCAAGTCGGCATCAAAAAAATGGGGTGATCACCCCATGGCGCTCACCAGCGCTCCTGACTTAGCGATCCGCTCTTAACACCCTCCCAATTACCATCATGAAAACTGCATTAAAATTGATCACGCTGACCGTTATTTTTGGCATTGGTTCGGTGGCCCATGGTCAAGCCATCGGCTCAGGCACTCTGCTGAATGGATCTAGCTCCTCCATTTTTACCGATCCGATCTCGGAATCCCCGGGAAACAATTCATTCGTCTATTCCATCGACAACAATTTGCTCAACGGCGTGCCAGCCGTGCTGAATCCGATTCCTTTCACGGCGGTGGCAGGCGCTTCCGCTTTCTCGTGGGGCACGGCGGCGAGCCATGATGATGATACCAGCGCGTTGTGGTTCCACCCGGGCAATTTCAGCGATGTGGCGCTGGAGACCTCTTTTGAGATCGGTCGCCTGTATTTCCGCAACGGAACGATCGCCAGCGGCACCGGTGCCTCGCAGGTGGACTTGAGCCTGCTGCTGACTTTTTCCAGCCCGCTGCTGACCAATCCCACGCAGGCGATCAACTCCACGCTGATGATGATCAACACGCTGAATAGCAGCAACTCGACCACCAGCGCGGACATTGTGAAACTAGGCAGCCCTACCAATCCGCTGAACTTCACCGATGCCGAAAACCGCAATTACTTCCTCGAACTGACCTTCCAAGTCGATCAAAACGCCACCGATGGCTCGCTGTCTGATTTTGACAAGTTTCGCGTGTTTGAGGGCGAGACCGGGCAGGCGGTGATGGTGGGGCGCGTGACTGTGGCCCCGGTCCCGGAGCCGGGTGGTGCGCTGCTGATCGCTGCCGCAGGCATGGTGCTTTTGCTGCGCCGCAGGTATGCTGCCTGAATTGGAGGTAGTGGCTATTCTTTGGTGTCAGGGTGACATGGGCTGTGGATTATTCACGAGGCATCGACTGATCCTGTTTTTTGACCTTTGTGTCTCGATTGTGAAAAAGGAAGCTTTCTAGGGCGTTACAGCGGTCATGAAGAAACTCTTCGCCTACCCTTTGCTCGCGCTTTGTTTGATCTCCACTGTGCGTGCCGCTGGCAAAAACGACATCACTTCCGTAGCCCGTCAAATTGACTCCATTCTTGAGGCCGACTGGCAGAAACACAAGCTGCAGGGCAATCCTGCGACGGACGACAACACCTTCGTGCGCCGGATCTACCTCGACATCATCGGGCGCATCCCTACGACGCGTGAGTCGGATGAGTTTTTGGCTTCCAAGGACGCCGACAAACGAGCCAAGCTGATTGACAAGCTGCTCGCTTCCGAAGCCTATGTGCAGCATTTCTTCAATTACTGGGCTGATGTGTTGCGTGTAACCTCAAATGGCAACCAAACCGGCGCGATCACCGGCGCGGCCTATGCGGAATTCGTGAAGGACAGTCTGCGGAAGAACAAGCCCTACGACTCGTTTGTCCGAGAAATGGTCAATGCGCAGGGCAAGGCCTGGGACAACGGTGCCATCGGCTACTACATGCGTGATCGCGGCATGCCACTGGACAACATGGCGAACACAGTTCGGGTCTTCCTCGGCACCCGCATCGAGTGTGCCCAGTGCCACAACCATCCCTTCGATAAGTGGACGCAGATGCAGTTCTTCAAGATGGCGGCCTTCACCTACGGCGTGCAAACCCAGGACTACAATGGCGGGGTCATGGGCGAGGTCGGCGACCTTCTGCGTGAGCAGGAAGCAACCATACGCGCCTCCTTCAAGGAGCCACAGCGCCCGCAACGCCTGAAGATCAACGGCAAGATGTCGAAGGAAGAGCGAACCAAGGCCGAGCAAGAGTACGCTCGTGCGCAGAAGAAGTATGAGGAGCAGGTCAAGCTAGTGAGCAAGCAGCGCGAGACGGCCCGCCAGAAGCTCCGCGCCGAGCAGCGCGGTTATCAGGAGTCGATGAATGACGTGCGCGACACCATGCGCTACACCTCTGTCAGCAACCGTGAGCGGAAGCCAACCTTGCCGCATGATTATCAATACACAGACGCAAAGCCCAAGTCCGCCGTCGATCCCGGCACAATGATGGGGCACGAGTGCATCACCGAGCCCGGTGAGACGCCATTGCAAGCCTACGCCCGCTGGATGACCAGCCCTGAGAACCCACGCTTTACCACGGTCATTGCGAACCGTCTCTGGAAGCGAGTGTTTGGCCTCGCTCTAATCGAGCCGCTGGACGAACTCATGGACACAAGCGTGCCGATGGTTCCTGAAATGGAGAAGCACATTGAAAAACTCGTGGTGGATTTGAACTACGACATGAAGGCGGTCCTTCGTGTGCTTTACAACACCAAGGCTTATCAGGCCCAGGCCACACGCCAGGAGCACGCTCCCGGCAATGTCTATCACTTTACCGGGCCGCTGCTCCGCCGCATGAGCGCCGAACAGATGTGGGATTCCTTCGTCACACTCATCAATCCCAGCCCGGACATGATCAACCAGGCCAATCGTGACACCATGGAGCAGCGCATTCTGCAGGCCAAGAAGATCGCCGACAGCGTGGATGCCCTGTCTCCTGAAGAAGCGCTCGCAGGGCTCAAAAAAGCCGCTGACATCTATGGCAAGAATCGTGAGCGAACCGAAGTGCAGCAGAAACTCTACGCTGAAGCCCGTGTCGCAGCCAAAGACGCCCGTGACGCGGCTGACGCGATGCCTGAAGGTCCCGCCAAAGTGGCGGCCATGACCAAGGCGGATGAATTGAAGAAAAAGTCCGACGCCATCCGCAGCGAGGTGAACCGCATCCAAAACGAAGGCCGCCGCGTCACATTCGCTGAGGTCATCACCACCGGTCAGAAGAAGCTCTTCGAGAAAGTCACCGGCAAACCCTACCAGACCGTGGCTTTGAACACCAAAGGCGGTGTCGAAGGCACTCCGTCCATGATGGCTGGCGGTGAAATGATGATGATGGCCAGCGGCGTCCGCACGGAAAAAATCAGCATTCCTGGATATGACCGCAAGGAGCTGACCAAGGAGGAAAAAGAGGCCGTTTCCGCCAAGGCACGCGAGGCTTACGCCGAGGAGGCCGAGTTTTTCGGCGTTCCTGAAGGCAAGGAGCGCAGAAAATACATCAGCGAGCGTGAACAGATTGCCCGCAACACTTTGCGTTCTGCCGAGCTCGAAAGCCCTGCTCCACGGGGCCACTACCTGCGTGAGTTCGGCCAAAGCGACCGCGAAACCATCGAAAATGCCAACAGCGACGCCAGCGTGCCGCAAGCGCTTGCGATGATGAATGGCAGCCTACTGCCCCAGATCACCAGCCGTTACAGCCAGCTCATGCTGACCGTCAACAAGGCCCAGTATCCCGATGACAAGGTCGAGGCAGCCTACAAGACGATTCTCTCCCGCAAACCCACCGCCCGTGAGAAAGAAGTGTGGCTCAAGGGGCAGGACAGCGGCCTCAACACCATGGAAGACCTCATTTTCTCCCTGCTGAACACCCAGCAGTTCATTTTCATTCAGTAGGACACAACCAACAACACCACGCGCACCCCATGAAACAGGAACTCGCATCCGCACTCCTCCGTTCCGGCGAAATCACCCGCCGCGACTTCGCCGCCAAAACCGCCAGTTCCCTCCTCGGAGTTGGTCTGCTTGGCAATTCACTCACCAGCAAGTCCTTTGCGGCCTTTGAAGGCTCCTCGAAGCTCAAGCAGGCGGCCACGGCCAAAAA
>Ga0315908_10004389_pt1 | contig 10167 bp, 7 predicted proteins | sample LakEriMetagenome_12_FD_203520 | JGI IMG/M metagenome (GOLD analysis project Ga0315908, IMG submission 203520) | Freshwater fungal communities from buoy surface, Lake Erie, Ohio, United States - Buoy 4 MA124 | ecosystem: Environmental > Aquatic > Freshwater > Lake > Lake biofilm | place: USA...
CCGCGACGCGGAAACCGGTGAGTATATTTTTGAAATTACTGAAGAAGGAGAACAAAAAGTATTGATTCCAGGGGGTCGAGGTGGCTTAGGAAACAAGCATTTTGCAACTCCGATTAACCAAGCTCCGGACTATGCGCAGCCAGGCGAACCCTGCCAAGAGAAATGGATAATTTTAGAATTAAAAATTCTCGCAGATGTGGGCTTGGTAGGTTTTCCAAATGCGGGTAAAAGCACCTTGCTTAGCGTGGTGAGTGCGGCCAAGCCTGAAATTGCCAATTATCCATTTACCACCTTGGTGCCCAATTTGGGCGTAGTGCCTTACAGAGACCATAGGAGTTTTGTAATGGCGGATATACCCGGAATTATTGAAGGGGCGCACGAAGGCCGGGGCCTAGGCCACAGATTTTTGAGGCACATTGAGAGAAACTCGGTATTGTTATTTTTGATTCCAGCGGATAGTGAAAATCACCTTAAGGAATATAATATTTTGCTGAATGAATTGGAGCAATTCAACCCTGAATTGTTGCAAAAGCAGCGACTCATAGGCATAAGCAAAAGCGACATGCTCGATCAAGAGTTAGAAACCGCAATACGGGCGGAGTTCCCTAAGGATTTGCAGATCCATTTCTTTTCCGCTGTTGCGCAAAAAGGCATCACAGAATTGAAAGATATCTTGTGGAATGCTGTGAATTCGCAAGAATAATACGCAGGTATTTTTCCTCGAATACATTGTATTTTTCACCGTATTTCAAATCGGATTTCAGTTTTTTTATTAATTTGCGAATATGGGTGTGGAGCTAAAGCACAAAGGAGTGGTAGTGCCAGCATGGCTTACCGATGCTTTGTTGCTATTGGGCTGTGCCTTACTCATTTACATGCCCTTATTTTCTGGCACTTCCAGCATGAAATGGGATGCTACAGACATTTATTTGCCTTGGAAATGTTTTATAAGTGAATGTTTGCGGGCTGGTGAATTTCCGCTGTGGAATCCCTACATCAACCTTGGATTTAAACAATATGGTGATCCGGGAACCTGGTATCCCCTAAGTCAATTTATAGGGATTCTTAGGCCCTACGACCTTTATTCGTTGCACGCGGAATTCGTACTGCATATTTTCATTGCCGGTATGGGCGCACGTGCCTTGGGCTTGAATTTAGACTTGCACCGAAAAGCGGCCTTATTGTTGGCCATTTCCTATATGTTTTCGGGTTTTATGCTGAGTAATGCCCAGCATATTGGTTGGATTATTTCTGCCGCATGGCTGCCTTTTGTGCTGGTGCAAGCCCGGAATATGTTGCGCTTTGGTGGAATATTTAATTCCATGCGTTTAGGGCTGCTGTGTTTTCTCATGTTCACGGGCGGGTATCCAGGAATATTTGTTGTTACCTGTTATTTTCTGCTATTTATGGGTGTATTGTATTGCTTTAGACAATATAAGGCGAAGTCATGGGCAGGGGTGTGGCATTTGTTAGGGTATTCTTTACTGGCGGCTTTGTGTTTTACGGTGTTCTCTATTGGACCCATTTATAGTTTACATGAATTAAGTCAGTATATCACTCGGCAAGGGGGTTTAAGTCTCAGCGATTCGTTGGTGGGCTCCTTTATGCCCAAGGCAATGATTTCCCTGTTGGCTCCCTATGCCGTAAGTGTGCATGATTTCGGTTTTTGGGGCGAGGACTTTTCCATGCTCAATATTTACATAGGTGCTTTTTCCTTAGTATTAATCAGCATCGGTATTTATCATCCTCAGTATCGCACACCCCGATTTCGCAATTATGTGCTCATTTCAGTGGTGTTTTTGCTCGCTTCTATGGGAATCCATTCTCCTATCAGGTCATGGCTGTACGAGATATTGCCATTTATGAATCAGTTTCGATTCCCGGCGTTGTTTCGCTTGTTTTTTATATTCTTTTCATTGCTGGCCGCTAGCGCGGTTTTTAGCAGAATTATTGCTCGGACGGATTCGATGTATAGGTTTAGAATTGTTTTCATTTCTTGGTTGGTTTTTTATTTCATATTGTCCGCTTCGTATCTTTTTCTAGGACAGGATAAAGTGGATCAGAGGGCTGCTATCCAACTATTTATCGTGGACTTAGGGTTTGCTGTGTATTTTTATTTTGCTTGGAAATACAAAGACCAATTAGAGTTGGGATATCGTGCAGTGCTGGTTTTTGTGGTTTGTAACTTGTTTCTTGCCACTGGCATGAACTTTTATGCTACCATCGCGGATGATACCTGTCCAGTACCTTCAAATGCGGTGCTGATTCAACACGACAGGGTATATGATAAGCCATCAACTGAGATCGCCATGCGCTATCAGAATGATTCTGCGTTTGATGCCTCTGTTCCCTACCTATGGAAATCACAAGGTGTGTATTTAAAGCGCCCAGCCACGGATGGGTATAATCCATACAGACTCAAGGCACATGACAGTTTAGAATATTATGGTTATTGGGATTCAATGTTGCAATTTCCGTGGGCTTATTTTACTCCAAATGCTAATGGGTTAAACTCATTGCAAATTATGGAATTCAAGCCGGGATCCATGCGCATAGATGCGCGTGTAGAAGAGGCAACAGAACTGCGCTTGGCATGCAATTACGATGTGCATTGGCAGCTGCTGAATGGAGATAAACCTATGAAAATAAACACCTATTATCAATCCTTGATGTCGGTGAAATTGGAGCCAGGATGTTACAATTTACATTTTAGCTATAGGCCCAAGTGGTTTCTGCTATTCATGTATGTCAATTGGTTTTTACTGGGATTTGGTTGTGTGGTATTGGCAATAGATTCATTATTTCGAAAAAGATTGGAGAAACAATAAATGCAGGAATTTAGTCGTGGTCTTGTAGCGCCATTTAAAGCTTTTGGATTCATATTTAAACATAGATTGGCTGCTTGGTATTTGGTGCCCATTGGCATTTGGATTGTACTCATTTTTGGCACTACCTTCAGCTTGGCGTCTTGGCTTTCGCCCTATGTGGAGCAATGGTTGTCGGATGCTTTGGGATCTGCCAAATTGCCTGAGGAATCCTTCTGGACTGCGGCTAAAAGTTGGTTACAAACGGGCATACAATTCGCATCTGCATGGGTATTGCGTGTGCTGATATGGATCGCCCTAGGGAGGGTCATGAAGTATGTAATCCTTATTTTAATGTCTCCCTTGCTGGCCTGGATTTCTGAGGTGACCGAAGAAAAACTTACGGGGAAGGAATATCCATTTGATTTGATGCAATTGTTATCCGATGCATGGCGGGGAGTTCTTATTACCCTGCGCAATTTGTTCTTAGAATTGCTGCTCACCGCGGCGGCGGGCATAGTCGCTTTTATGTTTCCTCCAGCAGCTGCGTTAACCGTTCCTTTTTTGTTTTTGGTAAACAGTTATTTCATGGGTTTTAGCATGTTTGATTACTATACCGAGAGACAACGTTTGAATATATCAGAGAGTGTGACCTACATGCGCCGCAATCGCTGGTGCGTGACTGGCTTGGGTGTGGGATTTAACCTTATATCACTCATACCCATTTTGGATTGGGTAGTAGCACCCATAAATGGCGCTGTAGGCGCCGTATTGTGTGTGCATGAAGCCACTGAAAACAAAGATAACATGGCATGACAGCAGTATGACACAGATGTTCGGTCTGATATTTGTATTTTTGCAGATTGTAAGACTATGCAGTGTTTTAAACTCAAAACCGTATTATTAGCGCTAACCCTCGTATTTGCTGGGGTTACACAGGCTCAGTTGGATCGTGATGTGGTGTTTACCTACCAAGGCAATTCTGTAAGTTCTGAGGAATTCATCTATCAGTATCTTAAGAATAAACGTCCGGGCGATTCAAGCATCACAGAATCTGACATCCGCAACTATTTGGATTTGTACGTAAAGTTCAAGTTGAAATACCAAGATGCCCGCGATGCAAACTTGGATACCTTGCCGGATTATATCACCGAATTGGGCCGCTACCGAAGCAGCCTCGCCCGCAACTATCTCTTCGACAAGGAAGTTACCGAAGACCTAATTCATGAGGCATACGACCGCATGAAGTGGGAGGTGCGCGCTGCGCACATTTTGGTTTTTGTAGATGCCAATGCTACGCCCGCAGACAGTTTGGTAGCCTATAACAAGATTATGGCGGCGTACAATGCCATCCAAGCAGGATCTTCTTCTTTTGAAGACCAAGTGAATGCAGTAAGCGAAGACCAAAGCAGTAAAGTGAACGGTGGCGATTTGGGCTTTTTCACTGCCATGCAATTGGTTTATTCGTTCGAGAATGAAGCGTATAACACAGCAGTAGGTGGCGTAAGCAAGGTGTTCCGCACCCAGTTTGGCTACCATATTGTAAAAGTACTTGATAAGCGCCCCAATCCAGGAGAGATAAAAATTCGCCACATCATGCTTCGTGTAGGTCACAAGCCAGAGGCTACCGAAGAAGCAGTGCGCAAGAATATTCAAGATATCTACGCATCCATTCAAAAAGGGGAAAGTGCCTTTGACAAAATGGCCCGCAGCTACAGTGAAGACTTCAACACCAAATACGAAGGCGGTCTTACCAATTATTTTTCAGCCAACCAGCATGTAGGCGATTTGGATATGCAAAACTGGGCAGACATGGCTTTTGCCTTGCAAAAAGACAATGATGTATCTCAGCCCTTCCGCACCAAAAAAGGATGGCACATTGTGCAGCGGGTTCAGATTCGTCCGATCGGTACTTTCGACCAAATGCGAAGCAGTTTGTTGAAGAAAATCAGAGAAGACCAGCGTTCACAAAAATCTATTGATGCTTTGGTAGCAAAGGTAAAGGCGGAGAGTAATTACAGCTTTGTAGAAGCTTCATTTCAGGATTTACTCAGCAGCCTAGATAGCAATTTTAGATTGGGCCGTTTCAGAAAAGAGAACCTGCCTAAGTATGCGCCAACGGTGAAGCCAGCGAAGCCTGTGCGCGGCAATGTGTTTAATGCACCTATGATTACAGGTGTTCCCCTGATTGAGCAAGAAATCATGCGCATTGGCAACGAGCCATTGACCGTAGGTGATTTTGCAGATTATATTGAAAACAAAACCACTCCTGTTAGCGGCAGCAACGAAGTGGCACTCAGAAACCTTTACAACATGTGGAGTTCTGAAATGTGTGTGGCGTATCAAGACAGACATTTGCCAGAAAAGTCACCTGAGTTTAAATACATTTACCAGGAATTTGCAGAAGGTATACTCATGTTCAACCGCAAGAAAATTGTGGTTTGGGACGTAGCCAATACAGATACTGCAGGTTTAGAGAAGTTTTTTGGTCAGCACAGAGAAGAATACCGCTGGACCGACCGCTATGCAGCAGACTTTTATTTCTGTGCCAACAAAGACCTGATGGGCAAAGTGGCCAAGCAGGTGAAGAAAGGGGTACATCCGGATACCATACGCAACATGCACAACCGTGTTACTCCATTGAGTGTAGATTACAAAAAAGGCAAGTACGAGAAGAAGGACAGCTACTTGTTTGCAGATAAGGCGATGTTGGGCAAACTCTTTGCAAACCCAGCCAATCAAAAAGCAGGCAAGATTATTAAGTTGGGCCAATTCGGCGATGATTTTGTGGTGGTAAAGGTGAATGAATACATGCCCACACAATTGAAAACCTTGGCAGAAAGCAGAGGCCCTGTTACCGCCAGATATGAAGATTATTTGGAGGCACAGTGGGTGCAAGAGTTGCAGCAGCGCTATACCGTTCAGGTGAATGAAGCGGTAATGGCAGATGTTGTAAAAAGGCTCACCAAAAAGTAACATTTAAGAACCCTAGCAGTCATATATAAAATTTTGAAAAAGTCAGTATTGTTATTCGGCTTCATAGGCATGGCAGGCGTTGCGTTTTCGCAAGGCGAGGCCAAGCATGTGGATGGGATTATGGCTGTAGTAGGCGATAAGTATGTGCTTCGCAGTGATTTGGAAACGGAAAAGGCACAAATCCTAAGAATGGGTGGGGTAGCAGATACCCAAGCCTATGTATGTGCGATGTTTGAAAAGCTCATTGTGAAGCAAATGATGCTGAATCAGGCTGAGCTAGATAGTTTGCCCTTGGAAGAATCCAGAATCGAGGCAGAGATTGAGAACAGACTGCGTTATTTCCAGCAGCAGGCAGGCAGTCAGGAAGAGCTTGAAAGGTATTTGGGCAAAACTGTAGCTGAATACAAGGAAGAGATCCGTCCTAAAATGCGTGAGCAATTGCTCATTCAGGAAATGGAACAAAAACTTACCGCTTCTGTAAAAATCAGTCCGCAGGAAGTGCGCGAGTATTTCATGAAAATTCCGAAGGACAGCATACCGGTGATTCCAGCGGAAGTAGAAGTGGCCCAGTTGATTATTGAAGTGCCCATTTCACAAGAATCTAAGGATTTTGCTAGGGAGCAATTGGAAAAATTGCGCGCACGTATTGTGAAGGGTGAGAGCTTTGAAAAACTTGCACGCATCTATTCAGAAGATCCAGGCAGCGGGAAAATGGGCGGTCTCTTGCCCGAATTTGGACGCGGAGAAATGGTGCCTGAATTTGAACGTATGGCATTCAAATTAAAGCAAGACAGCTTGAGCCCTGTATTTGAAAGCAGCTTCGGCTACCATGTCATGCAAATGATACAGCGCAAGGGCGAAAGGGTTATTGTAAAGCATATTCTTATTCGTCCGCAAAGCACTTCTTCTGATTTGGGCGAAGCAGCAGCACGTGCCGATAGTATTTATAAAGAATTGAAGGCAGGAAATATGAAGTGGTGCGATGCGGTAAAACGCTATCAGAATGACAATTTTGGTGATCGTGGAAACTGCGGTTTCTTGAAAGATGAGACTACGGGAAGCCAGAAAATCATATTTGAAACCTTGCCTACAGAAGTGAAATTATTGGTGGAGAAAATGGCTGTAGGTGCCTACTCACAGCCGCGTATCACCGCGAGCCAAGACGGTACGCAGGTGTTTCGTATTTTCTATTTGAAAGACTTTATCGCGCCTCACGAAGCCAGCTTGACTCAGGACTATGGAAGAATTCAAGTAGAGGCAGAAGCTTCGAAAAAGCAAGAAGTGGTAGAAACCTGGGTGGAGGGAGCTCGCAAGCGCATGTACATACGCTTTATGACTGAATTTTACTTGTGTCCTGACTTACAAACTTGGGAGAATCGCAACTAATGGACGAGAAAGAAATAGCGGCATCCTTTGCGCCCTCTGTGCAGCGATTGCGTGCAGAGATAGGCAAGGTTATCGTAGGCCAAGATGAGGTCGTAGATGCCGTGCTTACGGCTATTTTCTGCAATGGTCATGCCTTGTTGGTAGGCGTGCCCGGATTGGCAAAAACGCTGTTGGTGCGCACCATTGCTGAGTCCTTGGATTTGAGCTTTAGCCGCATACAGTTTACACCCGATCTGATGCCATCGGATATTACCGGTACCGAAATATTGGGTGAAGACCGCAAGTTTAAGTTCTTGAAAGGTCCCGTATTTGCCAATATCGTATTGGCTGATGAGATTAACCGTACACCGCCAAAAACACAGGCCGCATTGCTTGAAGCCATGCAAGAGAAAAACGTTACTGCTGCCGGTGTTAACCATGCATTGCCTGAGCCTTTCTTCGTATTGGCTACGCAAAACCCTATAGAACAAGAAGGTACCTATCCATTGCCAGAAGCGCAGTTGGACCGTTTTATGTTCAATATTGTGCTGGATTATCCCTCATTTACTGAGGAAATCAATATTTTAAAGACCACCACTGGCGAAGGTATGGCGAAGGTATCGCAAGTGCTTACTGCACCTGAAATACGCCAATACCAGCAAATCTTGCGCAAGGTTCCTGTAACGGACAATGTGTTTGAATACGCTGTGGGATTGGTACAGCGCACACGCCCGGGTACCGCTGGCGCCCATGCTGCTGTGAATGAGTTGGTAGGGTACGGTGCAGGCCCACGTGCGGGGCAGTTTTTGATTTTGGGTGCTAAGTATCACGCCTTGTCAAAAGGGCGTTTCTCACCTGATATTGAAGATGTGCGTGCCGTAGCGGCCAATGTGCTTAGACACCGATTGGTGCGCAATTACAAGGCAGAAGCAGAAGGCATTTCTGCGGATGAAATTGTAAAACGAATCCTGTAATCACTTCTTTTCTACACAACCCACCACACTGCATATAGGGCAGTCGTTGGCATTGTGGCCGCGTGCAGGGCAATACTTGCGCCCAAAAAAGATAATTTGCAAATGCAGCTTGTTCCAAGTGTCTTTTGGGAACAGTTTTTTGAGGTCATTTTCTGTTGTTTCCACGTTTTTGCCGTTGGTTAATTTCCAACGGGTTGCCAAACGGTGGATGTGTGTGTCCACCGGAAATGCGGGATGCCCAAAGGCTTGACTCATAACCACACTGGCCGTTTTATGCCCCACGCCTGGTAGTTTTTCAAGTTCTTCAAAGCTTTCGGGTACTTGGCCTGCATGTTCATCCAATAGAATGTGCGATAGCCCAGCAATGGCCTTGCTCTTGGCAGGACTCAAGCCACAGGGTTTGATGATTTCGCGTATTTCTTCCACCGAGAGCTTGATCATGTCTTGGGGTGTGTCTGCCCGGGCAAATAAGGCTGGGGTAATTTGATTTACCCTCTCATCCGTGCATTGGGCGGAGAGGAGCACCGCAATCAGCAGTGTATACGGACTGTAGTGGTCCAGTGGAATTGGCGTTTCAGGGAACAGGACTTCCAGTTTTTCCTGAATAAATGCGGCTTTTTCTTTCTTTGTCATTAAAAAAGGAAGTAAGATGGGGCAGGAGAGATAAGTCCGAGTTCTTGTGCCAGTTCTAAACACAGTGTTTCACTGAGCTCTTTGCCCAAAAATGGATCCAAATTGGTGGCGAAATTTGTATTTTCTGCTTGGAGTTGCACCTGCAAGTCCACAATTTCCTGCTTTTGAATGCGCGCCGAAATTGTCGCTTTCCCATGGGCAGTGGCGATGTCTTTTACTACGGTATACGCAGGGCTATACCCTATGTACCAGGTTGGATTGGCGTATTTTTCTTCGCGCAGTTTGGCAATGGTATTTTGCTCCATCTCAGAAAATACATACCTGTTGGTATGGTGCTTTTTTTCGAAGAAATGGACCAATTGCTCCAGAAATTCATCTGCAGACCAGTCGGGTTTGACTTCTTGGATGCGGATGACCTCACTGCGATTGGATTTTACCGCTTTGTCGGCATAGGCTCCGTCGCTGTGCAAGGCATGATGTAAAAATTCGGTATTTGAAGAGAAGAGCAAGGTGCCGTGGTGCAAAACACGCTTTTTCTTTTGCAATACATGTTCCGCGTTTCCACTTATTTTCTTGCCATTCAGCAGCAGGTCATTGCGGCTGCTGTAGGTAGTTTCAATGCCAAATTGCGACAGGGCCTCGCGTATGGGTTCCAAAAACCTACGGTAGTCAACCGCATATTGTAGCCCTTCGGGAACGGATTGGATAAAGGTAAAGTTGATGTTGCCAGGATCGTGGTAGACCGTGCCGCCCCCACTTAGCCTGCGTGCGGTGTCTATGCCGTGACTGCGGCAGAAGCCGTAATTTACCTCAGCGCAGAGGTTTTGGTGTTTTCCGCAGACTACGGCGTGTCTGCTGCGCCAAAACATGAGTACAGGTGCATCCCATTCGTGTAGGAGGTAATCTTCTGCAGCCAGGTGGCTGTATACGTCGGTATGTTCGGGGGCAATCAGTATCAAGATTCAGGCTGAGAATTAAGGACCTTGCGACGCAACACAAAGTTCTTGCCCAAGTATACCTTGCGCACCAATTCGTCTTCTGCAAGCTCTTCTGCCGTGCCTTGTTTGAGCAATTTGCCTTCAAACAGCAAATAGGCGCGGTCTGTGATGCTCAATGTTTCTTGTACGTTGTGATCGGTAATCAAGATGCCGATATTCTTTTCTTTTAGCTTAGACACAATGCCTTGAATGTCTTCTACAGCAATAGGATCTACACCAGCAAAAGGTTCATCTAGAAGGATGAACTTGGGGTCTGTAGCCAAGGCTCGGGCAATTTCAGTGCGGCGGCGTTCCCCACCACTGAGTACCTTTCCTAAATTTTTGCGCACGCGGTTTAGTCCGAATTCATCAAGTAGAAATTCGAGTTTATCTGCCTGCTCAGCCTTGCTCAAGGTAGTGGTTTGCAATATGGCGAGC
>Ga0315908_10004390_pt1 | contig 10167 bp, 11 predicted proteins | sample LakEriMetagenome_12_FD_203520 | JGI IMG/M metagenome (GOLD analysis project Ga0315908, IMG submission 203520) | Freshwater fungal communities from buoy surface, Lake Erie, Ohio, United States - Buoy 4 MA124 | ecosystem: Environmental > Aquatic > Freshwater > Lake > Lake biofilm | place: USA...
TAAGCTTTAGAGCCAAGCTCCGACCACATGCATATTGAAATAGTTGATTTCCTAAGCCTCCCATTAATTTCACTACGATCATTTAGTTAAATACTTTTTTATATAATTTATAAAGATTCCTTGTAACATATTTTCTCGGAAAATACTTGTAATTTACCCATAGCTGATCTCCAGCAATATGATTCACGGTATCTTTTATTTTAACAAATCCTTTAGAATACAAATATTTCTCAACATCTTGTTTTAACGGTTGATTTTTATAGAGCTCTATATTCTCAACTTCTAACCAAATCATTTTAATTGAATTGATAAAAGGCCCTGCTCCCTCCAATACTAACAATTCCGCGCCTTGAACATCCATATGAATAAAATCAATTAAACTTAAACCATATGATAGTATAAATTTATACAAAGTAGTAGTTTGGACTTTGATTTCATCTTTAAACTCAAGCCATGGAAGTACTTCTTTTGTTTTGGATGGTTGAAGTAAAGAACTTGATTTATTTCCAAAGTCCCAATCTAATTCATTTGACACATCTTCAGGACGACCAGAAGATACATAGAATATGGCTTCTCCTTCTTCATTACTCAATGCTTTATCTACAATTTTTATATTAGTAACAGAATATTTTTTAAGATTTTGCTTAATCAATTCTTGATTATTTATAATTGGTTCAAAAGCATAAATCTTAGAATTAGGAAATAACTGAGAATATTTGACTGCATCTAAACCATCACAACTTCCTATATCTAGAATTAAAATTGAATTATAGAATTTAAAAAAAGATAACAATTCATTTTTTATTTCAAGTGGTGTATTTAAGTAATGTTCGTCGCTATACATAGTAAATCTTTTTTAACATCCTAAAAAACAATAGTCTAGAATCTTTAATGGATAATTTAAGGTATTTATAAATGTTGTAAAAATAAAATATTTGTTTTAAGTAGGATAATTTTAGAATGTGTTTTCTAAAAAGATATGTATATTCCTTGATTAATAATTCAGTATCTGATAAACATTGATTTGTTAAATTATGATCATCAATAACAGAAGTATATAAAATTTCATCAACATAAAACAAATAAGATTTATTTTTTAAAATATTAATATAAAAATCAATATCAACTAACCAAACTAATTTAGTATCAAACATTTCCTTTTTTGAAGCATGAAAAAGAATTGCTGATGGTGCTCCCACAATATTTGCTAATATTAACCTCTCAGGTTCAAAATTGACAGCTTTAACATCGTGAAAATCACTCAAGAAATTCCTTTCAATTCCTTTATTTATGGATTTTGAAGCACTAAAAACAATTCTATTTAAATCAGAACTAATACAATCTAAAGTTATTTTTAGAGCATATTGTGAAATAAAATACTCATCGTGATGTAAAATTTTAATGTATTCTCCTTTTGCTAATGATAGAGCATAGTTCCAGTTTCGGGGAGAACCTAAACTCGGATTATTTTTAATATAAGTAATTCTAGGAAAAAATGATTCATATTGTTGTACTAATTCATACACTTCATTTGTAGTACTATCATCTGAAATTATTAGTTCAAAATTCACATCTTTTTGCTGATAGACTGAATCAATTGTTTTCTTTAAATAAATCGTTTGATTATACGTAGGTATACATACACTTATTAAATTATTTTGCATACATCAACATTTTTTTAAATGAGAAATAACCTCTAAATCCCAAATACTTTAACTTAATAAATGGACGTATTTTTTCTTTACAATCATGCTTATCATAATGGCAACGAAGCTGTTTGTAAAATTCAAGTAATTGCACATATTCAATTTCATAATTACGTTTTTTATAATCAAAATCCAAATATTGTTTTTTGTAATGGAGTATTGTATCAAAATAGGTTTTATCCACATTCCCTTCACTATGATGTAAAATTTCAATTTGATTAGTGAAAACATTTTGATAATATGCACTTACCCGTTGACAAATGTCTACATCGTATGCATGGAATCCATTCAATTTTTCATTAAATTCAAATCTTTTCCATATATCTTTTCTCATAGCTAAAAAGACACCATCCAATAAATATACAGACGTTAAATCTTCCCCATGATTATCAAATCGTACTTCCTGTTCATCATACTTGAATCCTTGATGAATGAACACATGGTTATAAACTTGTTGTAATAAATACCATCCAGAAGGGACTGAGGGTAAATAAGTTGAACCTGCTATCCCAACTATTCCAACTCTTAAATCTTGAAGAATGCGGATTATATTTTTATCCCAACCATAATTTAAAAATTCAACATCTTCATGTACAAAAACTAAATTATCATATCTTGCTTTTAAAGCGGATAAATTATACGTTTTTGTTATTGGTAATTTTGAATCGGTATTATCAAATACGATAATTTCATAAGGAACTTTTACACTATTAAAAATACTTTTTTTGATTCGATTTAAAAAATCGTTATTAATTGAGCAAATAATTATACTTAACATAATCAATTTGTACCTTGTGTTAAGTGTGAATCAAGATTATGGTGTTCCAAAATATTTTCCACATAGCAAATTTCAATATGATGTATTAAACTGTAAAATGATATTGAACGTTCAAAAGCATGACCTGAATATTTACTATTTTTCAAATATGGAATCAATGGCTCAAACCACAACATGTAATCAATAAAAACATCATATCTAAAACAAGTATTACTTGTGCTTGACCAAACCAAACCTTCATTATTTCTAGATAATGTGTGTATTAAAGACTTTAAATCAATACAATATACCTTTTTAATAGCAAATAGTATTTCTTTCACCCAATTGTCATTTTCAATAAAATTTAAATCTCTAGTAGATAAAGGTAAAAATGCTATAATTTTAGATTCTTGGTGAATTTGATTTTCTAATTTTTCTTCAAATGTACAAGACAATGAAACATCATATTCTAAAAGAGTAATATACTTTGATTTGATAAGATTATTTTTCCATAAGCAATACCATCCAGTAAAAGCTGTAAAAAAAATTAAATTTTCAATATTTTTTTTAAAACTTCTAGCTACTAATACTTTTTCATTATTTAAATATTTAAAAACAGGTTGATTACCTAAAAAAAGATATTTACATTCTTTAATATTTTTATTTTTATTTTCACAATCATCTATTAAATCTTGATTATGAACATGAAAAAAAATATCGTTTAAACGTTCGTGTTTTTTTTTTGAATTAAGTTTAAATATTATTTTTCTTTTAAATGAACTTATTTTATTCATCATTTTATAAATTAACTATTGATTATATTGAAAATGATATTATAAATGTTTTTAGATTGTTCTTTGATTTTATTATTATAATTGTAATCGATTATAACAATATTTTTATTGATAACTTCAGTCATTTTTCTCGACAATTGTTCAGGATTATTCGGGTCAAAATAAAACCCTAAATCGCCAAGCTGTTCAAAATGCACATTTAAGTTTGAACAAATAATATTTTTTTTTAATGCCTTAGCATCCTCTATAACAGTACTCCAACCTTCAAATAACGAAGGTTGAATTACTCCAACTGAATGTTTCATAAACGAAATTTGATCTATCCTATCAATAAATCCAAGTAGATAAACATCTTCAGTTAAATTATACTTTTCAATAAGTTCAATTAGTTCATTGAAATAATTAAGATTTCTGTAATCTTGATGATTTCCACTAAAATAAATATTAAAATTTAATGTTTCCTTTTCTTTAAGGATTCTCATTGCTTCAAATACAACTCTATGATTTTTATGCTGCCAAAATTGATTAGAAACAAAAAAATATTTTTTATTTTTAATATTATACTTTTTTGATAAATAATCAAATTTAGGATATTTAATTTTTTCAATTAATGAAACAAAATTAAAAACATAACATTTAGAATCTGATTCGGGAAAAAAAGATTTAAAATCATTTAAAGCATCATAACTACTAAAAATAATATGCTTTTGTCTTGAAATTTTGGATTGCCATTCTTTTCTGTCAATTAGTTCTTCTTGACTAAATAAGTTTTTCAAATATCTATCTTGAAAATCAGGAATCCAATAAACTTGATTTATTGAATGTCTAAAAATCTCATTAAAATCTGATGGGAAAATTAAATCAATTACTTCTAAATAAGATTTATTATTAAATAAATTTTTACAAATAATTCTTCTTGAAATAAAATTTAGAACTTTTTTAACTAAATTAATTTTAATATTTGCTGAATTTGAATATAACTCTTCTTCAATAGAAACAAACTTAATATCAGGGTATTTTAATGACTTAAATACATCTAAATTAGTATCACAATAATAAAATACAAATATAGTAGGTCGTTTAAAGACACTTAATTTATTTAGCAATTTAATTAAATTTAAAATGTAATAAGTACCCCCAATCCAATTCTCATTGTAGTTGAAAATTAACCCTAATTTAATTCTTTTAACCATTTTGAGTATTTTTCTAATCCTAAATCAATTGAAATTGATTGTTTAAATCCTAAATCAGTTATTTTTTTAATATCTGCCTGCCAATAAATTGGATCTCCAACTTTTGGTTCACCTTTAAATTCAAATGTAATATTCTCATCAAATTGACTATAAAATAATCTAGTAACATCTTTAATTGAAATGCAACATCCCGAACCAACATTGTATACTTCAGCATCATAAGATCCTTTTTCAATTATAATATTAATAGCATTTACAATATCATCTATATAAATAAAATCTCTTGTTTCAAAACCTGTTCCAAATAAAACAATTGGTTCATTATATTCTAATTTTTTGAACAAATCCCAAAACAACTGTTTTTTTAAACCTACCCCATATACTGAAAAAATCCTTAAACTACAAACTTTTATATCATAAAAATCATAAAATTGTTTGCAAATTTGTTCAGATTGCATTTTATGAATACCATAAGGTGAAACAGGAGATAAGATTGAGTCTTCCTCAATTGGTAAATTAATTGGATTGCCATAAACTGCAGCGCTAGAAAAATTAATAAATTTAGTTAAAGGACTTTTTTTTCTAATTGTATCAAGAATATTGAATACATTTAGTGTATTTAATAAAAAATCACTATATGGCTCTTTCATTGAAAATTGAACATTTGCAGAACCAGAGCAATTAATACAATATGAAATACTATATTTATTAAAAATGAAATTATAATCTGGATAGTTTGAGTTAATTTCAAAATAATTTGTTTCACAAATATTTTTTTTAAATATGTCACAACCTAATACAAGATAGCCTTTATCTGACAAAAAATCATACAATACTTTGCCAATAAAACCTTTAGAACCTATTACTAATATTACCATATTATTCTTTAACAGCTATATATGAATACATTCGACCCGAAATCTTTGTCTCATCAAGAAGTTTAGGACAACATTTATCTACTAGTTTACTTGAAAAATAATTGATGATTGGAATTGAACTGAAAACTTTAAGTAATTTAATTGATATTTTATCATTTCTCAGCTCCATTTCAAATTTAACCCTATTAATATACTCACTTTCCAGAGGATAAAAATTAATTACATTATCATAAAATTTCATCTCTTTAATCAATTTAAGATTAGCATTAAATATTGCATCTCTGTATTCTTTTGATGTGTATGCATTCTCACCTCCATAAAATTTATGTAAAGGATGATCAATTAAAAACTTTTCTTTATCAAAATTATCATAAATTACATGATCCCTTACAGTGAAGAATAAACCGTGTTGTTTTAATACTCTTGAACCTTCCTTTACAAATTGATTTAAATTACTTGCATGATGCATACTTTGTCTTGCATATACAATATCGAAAATAGTATCATTTAAAGGATTATTTTCGAAATAAAAATTATTAATTTCTATACTGTCTAAATTATAAATCTGTTTTAAGAAATTAATTGCTCCAGCGCCAACTGTATCACTTGAATCAGGTTCAATTACAGTTACTTTATAACCTTCTAATGCAAATGAGATGGCACTGATACCATTACCACTACCAACATCTAAAATTGTCTTTGCATCTGGATTATAAAATTTTATAATTTTCAATGTTTCAAGAAATTCTTCTGACTTCCTAAAACTCTCAACATTTTTAACTAAATCTTTTTCAAAATATGCATATTTAACTAAATCTTTATATTGATCTAATTCTCTTATGTGTAAAATTGTTTCTTCCCATGATATTTTATCTTTCATCTTCTGGTATTTGTCTAATTAAACCCGCAGGATTTCCCGCAAAAATTGTCCAATCTGGTACGTCTTTACTAACTACACTACCTGAACCTATTATTGCACCTTCACCAATAGTTACTCCTTTAAGTATAATACAATTAAATCCTATCCAAACTTTATCTTTGATAGTAACTTTACTTTTTTTAACATTTGACCAATCTTTATATTTACCAATTTTATTTTCATCTATTCCTTTTTTCCACATGATTACATCATTTTCTCTTTCTTTCCAAATATGTGAATGTGAATTATTATCGACTATTGTACATCCCCATGATATCATTACATCATTACCAATATGGATTTCATCAATACACACACACATTCCCCCACCTAAAAATGTTCTGTTACCAATAGTAACTATTCCCTCTTGTTTTTCAAAAACAAATGAAAAATTAATCAAACAATTTTCCCCAATAATTAGATATTTTTTGTTTTCAACTGGATTTCTAATTGATAATGTCAAATTAGCAATATTTGAAGATGAAGGAAAACTAATGAAATCATTAAAAAATGATTCTTTAGTGATTTTATCACTTTTGTAATCTCCAAAAACAAAATTTAATATGTTCTTTATTATTGATTTCATTTCCATATACAATCAGCAAAAACACAGCCATAATCTTTTCCTGAATACATATGAAAATCTGTGCCCGTCTCTTCAATGTTAAACGAAACAATATTTTCCAAATAAGATATCACAGTCACATTTGGAATATGGAGTGCTACTATTAATCTGTATGTATTTGGGACTAAAAAATAATTTGGTATTGTTGACAATAACTCAAAATTGTAATTTTCATCATGCTTAAAATTTACCAAAGGTCTTTGACTTGAAAATACTATTCTTTCCCTTTGATCAATTACTCTGAAAACTATGTAAGTCTTTGAAATATAACTATGTTCTAAATTAAAAACAAACTTAATTGTTACACTCTCGTTAAAATTAAAACTGTTTCTTATTATACCTAAACAATCTAGAATCTGTATTGTATTAAAATCATTTACTTTAGTATTTTGACTATTATATACTCCATCACACTTACTTCCAGAATTAATATAATGATCAATTACAGTTTTGTTATCTCCATAGTATGTGAGTATACCATTCTCTAATAATATACCCTTAGTACATAAGTTATTAACTGCCGATAAATTATGACTTACAAACAAAACTGTTCTACCATCACCTTTACTTACATCATTTAATTTACCTAGACATTTATTCTGAAATTCCACATCACCAACCGCTAAAACCTCATCTATGATAAGTATCTCATTTTCCAAATGCGCAGCGACAGCAAAAGCAAGCCTGACATACATCCCAGAAGAATAACGCTTCACTGGTGTATCAACATATTTTTCAACACCAGCAAAATTTATTATTTCATCAAATTTATTTTTAATTTCATGCTTTCTCATACCTAATATAGCACCATTCAAAAAGATATTTTCCCTGCCTGTCAATTCTGGGTGAAAACCGGTACCCACTTCTAATAATGATGCAATTCTACCTTTAACTTTAACTGAACCAGAAGTTGGAGCAGTAACTTTGGACAATATTTTTAAAAGAGTAGACTTGCCAGCACCATTTCTCCCAATTACACCAAGAACATCACCTTGCTTAACGTCAAAATTGATATCTTTCAAAGACCAAACAAACTTAGAATTATCACTTATAGTCCTATCATTTTCAACGCCATGTAGTAAAAATGGATCTTCTTTACCAAGCAAACGTGCCCACAAACGTTGTGTATCTTCTTTAAAAGTAGAAGCACCTACCAAACCTAATCGGTATTGCTTTGATAAATTCTCAACCTTAATAACAGTGCTCATACATCAAATTGTATCCATAAATATTTTTTCAGTTCTATGAAAAACAAAAATTCCAATAATCAAAATGATAAAACCAAAGAGAAAACTGTAACCTAACTGAAACCAAGAAAAAAAACCAGTACCTGTAAAAACAAAACGAAAAATTTCTATTAAGGGAGATATTGGATTTAAATGAAGATAAGGTCTATATAGTAGTGGGATTGCACTAACAGGATACATGATGGGTGTAGCGTACATCAACAAAGTTATTACAATGCCAACAATCATATTTAAATCTCTATACTTTGAAGTAAGTGAAGAAACAATAATTCCTGTTCCCATTGCTATCATTGCAAGAATAAAAACCAATAGAGGTATCAAAAAAATTAATTCATAATGAAATTCAATTTTAGGTAATTGGAAATGATAATAAACTAAAAAAATGAAATATGTTAAAAACTGGAAACTAAGTTTCAGTAAATTAGAAATCATTAAAGATATTGGTGTAATTAATCGTGGAAAATAAACTTTCCCAAAAACACCTGCATTAGAAGAAAAAGTAGTTGAGGCTCCATTGAAACAAGCCTGAAAATAATTCCATAAAGTTGTACCACCCAAGTAAAATAAAGGCCCCGGCAATCCATCCGTAGAAAGATGGGCTACCTCAGAAAACAAAAAAGTATAAACAAAAACAGTAAACAATGGGCCTAATAGGAACCATAAAGGGCCTAGAATAGTTTGTTTATAGATAGAAATAATGTCTCTCTTTACAAAAATGCCAATTAAATCACGATATTCCCAAATTTCTTTAAAATTAATACTATACCATTTAGACTTGGGTGTTATTATAGTGGACCATTCATGGTTCATGTGTAAATTTTAAAAAGTTTAGTACAAAACTACATATTATTTTCAAATTCTTCATGCAACATTAAAAGCAAATTTATAGAATTCATATAACCCAATTCGTACTTTATATTTTTTAATAACAAAATCAAAAGCGATGACTTTCGTTTTGTAATATAACTTCAACATCTCGATGTTATGAAAAACAATTAATTTATAAAACTTAAAATCAACTAAAAAAATTAATTTTGTAAATAAATAAATTATAAACAGAATTAAATGAAAATACTTGATAGAATAAAAAATAAAATTATTCATGAATTAACGAAAAAAGAACAAAGGTTGAAAAAAGAAAATCATAAAAAAAACCCACCATTAACTGATGATTACTACCTTCTCGATGATGTTCCAAAAACAAAAAAAATGGGACACATGGAATGGTTTAAAAATCTAGTGACAGAATTCAATCATCCAGGAATAGAAATACTTGAAATTGGTAGTAGAGAAGTTACTGGAAGTTCAAATGCTAGAAAATCATTCAATAACGCAAACTACACCGGATTCGACTTCCATCCAGGAAATAACGTTGATGTTATTGGTGATGTGCATAAAATAAGTAGTTTTTTTGATAAAAAGTTTGACCTAATATACAGTTCTTCATGTTTTGAACACTTTGCGATGCCTTGGGTTGCTGCAACCGAAATCAATAAAATTCTAAAAGTTGGAGGGCATATCTTTATCGAAACTCATTTTTCTTTCAGATCTCATGAAAGACCTTGGAATTTTTTTCAGTTTAGTGATTTAGGTTTACAAATACTTTTTTCTGAAAGTATGGGATATAAATGTATAGATAAAGGGATGTCAAATCCAATTGTAGGAAGATTTTCAATATATGCTGATGAATACTTAAAATATCTACCAATTAAAGGATTATATTGCCATAGTGAGTTTTACGCAATAAAAACAAAAGATATTAAGGACTTTGACTGGAATAAAATCGAACTAGAAAACTTAGTTAACAATTCGATATATCCTAAAGAAACCATAATGGTATGATAAATTATTTTCTCGGTAGTATTTCACTAAGTGTGTAAGTTGGAAAAGTTATTCTGAAATTTTTTTTGGCCTCCTCCAAAAAGGCCGAATAAAATTTTCGGAAATAACTTTTTTAGTAATTTAAACACACAGAATATGAAACCAGAAGATTTATTTAGCAAAGATTTCTTCAAACAGTTTAAAACTGGCGAAGAATTAACCTCCTT
>Ga0315908_10004391_pt1 | contig 10163 bp, 8 predicted proteins | sample LakEriMetagenome_12_FD_203520 | JGI IMG/M metagenome (GOLD analysis project Ga0315908, IMG submission 203520) | Freshwater fungal communities from buoy surface, Lake Erie, Ohio, United States - Buoy 4 MA124 | ecosystem: Environmental > Aquatic > Freshwater > Lake > Lake biofilm | place: USA...
GCTCTTCCGATCTCAACGACTGCTTTGCGAAGAGTCTTTGCCAAAGCGTCTACTGAGGAATCGGGAACGACCCAGTGCGTGCCAGGGTCAAACTCGTCGGCGATGTTGCTGTCGCAAAGGATGCTCGGGGTTCCAACAGCAGCCGCCTCGAATACGGTCATTCCCTGGGTCTCAAAACCAACCGAGGATTGAACTAGTGCGTCTGCCTTGGCAAAGTAGGTGAGCATTCTCGCGTGAGCGGCGCGGCCGTGCAGCAGCACCTGGAGACTAAGACCGTAGGTGTCAACTAGGGCGACAGCCCTCCTCCACAGTGGGCCGCGGCCATATACATCGACGACCACGTTCTCCAGCTTGGCAAGATGAACCGCTTCGATGAATTCAATTAGGCGTTTCTCGCGCTGGAAACGACCGGCCCACACCAGGTGAATCTTCTTGTCGTTGTGATGAGGTTCGTCTTTGATGCCGGCGAGAGTGGATTCAATTCGCTCGTCATCGACGCCATTGTGCATCACCCGTAGTTCGGACTTGACACCGTTTTCCCTGAGATCTCTGCCGAAGTGCTCGGAGGGCACCAAAACCACGTCGACCTGATTGGTGATTAGCTGAATGTAACGCCAAGCATCTGAAGTGGTTTCAGCCAGCGGAAGCTTTAGATGCTTCAGAAACTCACGACTCAGAAGCCAGAAGAGGATCTTGGAAGGAAACTTTCCGATTACCTCCTGAGTACCCGCCGCCAAATTAAAGTGGCTGGTCATTACGATCGGCAGTTTATTCCTCTGGGCAAAGCCGATACCGATGATAGCGCCCCACATGTCTGCCTGAACGTGAACCAAGTCGAACTTGTCTTTGCGCCGCCTTTGGCTTCGGTCAAGACGTTTACGGGACCGACGGGCATTAGCTACAAACCAAAACTCCCAGTTGAAGGTCAGTGGCCACGACGGGAGGGTGAAAAATCCTCGTTCGATTGGGCGTTTTCCCGAAGACGGAGTAACGAAAGTGACTTTGTGCCCCAGTTTTTCTAGGTATTTTCGCTGCAGCATCGCCGAAGTTTGAATTCCCCCGAGCGACCTTGGATGTTGGTCCAAGAACATAGCAATGTGCATGTAACCAGCCTACCGCCCGAACCTAAGGGCTTTCTGCGAGAATAGAGTCATGACTCAACACACTCACGTAGCGACCCTGCACACCAACCACGGCGCAATAAAAATCAACCTTTTCGGAAACGAAGCACCGGTAACTGTTGCCAACTTCGTTGACCTTTCCAACGGAACCAAAACTGGCAAGCCGTTCTACAACGGAGTTATCTTCCACCGAATCATCGACGGATTTATGATTCAGGGCGGAGACCCAGACGGCACCGGACGCGGCGGACCTGGCTACGATTTCAACGACGAACCACATGACTCCCTGCACTACGACACCCCCTACAAGCTAGCTATGGCCAACGCCGGCAAGAAGTTTGATGGCTCAGGAACTAACGGCTCACAGTTCTTTATCACCGTGGTTCCAACCGAGTTCCTCTGGGGCAAGCACACCATCTTCGGTGAAGTGGCCGATGACGTGAGCAAAAAAGTTGTCGATGCAATCGCACAGGTGGCTACCGACCGCGACGACCGACCTCTCGACAGCGTTGAGATTGTCTCGGTAGACATCGAAACCGTTTAATCCCTATGAGCCAATGGAATAACGCTTTGTCGGGCAGGGCCAAGACCACCAAGATTCTGATTGGTATCAACGTACTCGTCTACCTGGCTCAGTTGGCCTCCGGTGATGGCGTTACCGCTCTTTTGGCACTGTCGTCCGAGTCGGTATTTTTCTCTCCGTGGACGATGATCACGTCTGGCTTTGCGCACGCCAGCTGGCTTCACCTGGCAATCAACATGTATTCGCTCTGGATTTTCGGTGAGGCACTGGAAGAGTTTCTGGGATCTAAGAAGTTTCTGTCGCTTTACCTTTTGTCGATACTCGGTGGTTCGGTGGCGTACCTGGTTTTTTCTTCGGGCTGGGTAGTTGGAGCCTCGGGCGGGGTATTCGGCCTAATGGGCGCTTACTTTATTGTGATGCGCGCCATGGGATTCCGGTCATCGCAGATGCTGGTGCTCATCGGACTAAACGTGTTTATCGGATTTACCAATCCGAGCACGGCGATTACCGCGCACCTAGGTGGTTTGGCTGCGGGTTCGGCTATCGCCTGGTACTACGCAAAAGGAAAGCGTTAGTTACTTCCAGCGAGTGGACATGCCGAAACCAACCATGGCCAGACCGAAACCAATTAGCAGGTTCCAGTTTCGAAGGTTGAGGGCAGGAAGCACGGTGTCGAACACGCTGCCGAGAGGCAGGTACTGGTTCGAGATGTAGAAGGTCAGGATCCAAGCTAGACCGAGGAGCATGAAACCAAACATGATCACTTTGAACCAGGTTGGGTTTGGCAGGTCTTCGCGGTTCACTTTGGAAGGCTTTGGAGCCCTAACCTTTTTTGCTTTTACGGGTGCTTCGTTCTTTTCAGACATTCCTCAATTCTATTGGCAGAAGTAGGCTTATTTTCAAATGACGAAAATCTTGGTTTTAGATAATTACGACAGCTTTGTGTACACGCTCAACGGCTACCTTCAGCAACTGGGGGCAACCACCGAGGTGATGCGAAACGATGTCGTTGCCGAGGCGGAGTTACCAGAACTATTGGCTGGGTTCGACGCGGTACTGCTTTCTCCCGGGCCGGGCACACCGGCTGAAGCTGGCCTATCGATACCCGTCGTAAAGTATGCGCTCGAGCATGACCTTCCAGTATTTGGTGTTTGTTTAGGGCATCAGGCTATTGCCGAGGCGATGGGAGCTACGGTTCGCCAGGCGGATGAGTTGATGCACGGTAAAACCTCCCTCGTCGACCACGACGAATCGCTAGTCTTTGTAGGTCTCAACCACCCATTCACCGCAACTCGCTATCACTCGTTGGCTATCGTTCGTGAAACGCTTCCTGCCGACCTTTTAATTACCGCCGAAACGGTTTTCAGCGACACCAGTGCCGGTGGCGTGATTATGGGAGTGCGCCATGCTTCTAAACCCATTTACGGAGTTCAGTTTCACCCGGAGAGTGTTCTTACCGAAGGCGGTTATCGAATGCTCGGCAACTGGCTGGAATCGATCGGCTTAGCCGGTGCCGCGGAGCGTTCCAGCAAACTTAGTCCGCTCATTTCCTAGCCGCTACAGGCTACAAACAGGGTAATTGTTGAACCCTGTTGGGCAGGCCCGGGTGCGATTGACTGACTCAGCACGGTCTGGCCCTGCGGCGGTACGTTAGCGCAACCAACCTCGGTAGTGCCTATTTGAACATTCAGCCCGACTCCAGCTCCGGAAAGCTGAGTGCTCGCCTGATTCACGTTCATGCTGGTCACGTCTGGAACCTCAACTTTGCCGTTAGAAATGATGAGGTCCACGGTAGATCCGCTGGCAGTGTAAATGCCAGTTTCCGGGCTGCTTTGAATGACCCTGCCCAGAGGTGCGGTTGGGCTCGTGCTCTGGGTTATCGTTCCCAGAATCAAACCCACGGCGATTAGAGCATCTTTGGCCTCTTGCTCGGTTTTACCTAGAAGAGACGGAATTGCCACCTCCGCAGCACCGGTTGAATAGGTGACGATGATTTCGGTGTCTTTAGGAACCGAAGCTCCGGCGGGAGGGTCGGTGCTGATGATGGTGTCGGCTGGAACGGTATCGCTCGGCACACCCTTTTCGAGAACGCTCAAACCAAGCTCGGTTAACGTGGCAGCTCCGTCTTCGAAAGTTTGGCCTGTAACATCGACGACTTTGATGTTTTCGTTGGTTGGAAGGTTTACGTTGAACTGGCCGAAAGCCAAAAGGAAGACCAGGATTCCGATAACGAAAACCACAAGCCCTGAGCCAACCCCCCACGCTAGTCCGGCCATTTTCTTGGCTTTTTCGTTTCGTTCGACTCTGACACTGGTGTCGACCACCTCGGGTTCAAATTCGACTCCGAGGGTGGTGAACGGGTTGGTGTTGGCGGTCTCCTGCGACACTTCCGCAACCGGTGACTCTAGAAGCCCACCGAGCAGTTCGTCGAAAGCGGAGGTTTCAGCGCGTTCAATGACTGTGGTCTCAACGGCTTCTTGAGCCGAGGTTTCCGGCACTCCGGCCAAAACGTCAGTGAATGGCACTGATTCGGCTGGCGTGCCTGGCTCTGGGTTCAAAGCCGCCGTTAGTAAGTGTTCGCGGTACTGCTCGGCACTCTGGTATCGATCGTTACGGTCTTTGGCCAAGGAGTGCATAACCACTTCGTCGAGTGCTGGCGATATATCAGGGTTATGAGTAGACGGCTTAGTTACCAGCTCGCTAACGTGCTGATAGGCAACGGAAACCGCGGTCTCGCCAACAAAAGGAGGCCGCCCGGCCAACATCTCGTAAAGCAGAACACCGGTGGAGTAGAGGTCGGTTCTGGCGTCTACGCTTTCACCGCGTGCCTGCTCCGGTGAGAAGTACTGTGCAGTTCCAACTATTCCGGAGGTGTGGCTTTGTGTGGCGGATGAGTCGCTCATGGCTCGGGCGATGCCGAAGTCCATGACCTTGACTACGCCGGCGTCGGTGATCATGACGTTCGCCGACTTAATGTCGCGGTGAATGATTCCGGCGCGGTGGGAGAATTCGAGCGCGGTTAGGATTCCTTCCGCGAAACCGATTGATTCGGCAATGCTGAGCCTTCTGGCATGCATCAAATCGCGAAGAACTGTTCCGTGAACATATTCCATAACGATGTAGGGGGTGCGTCGCGGGTTGCCATTGGCGTCTACGCTCTGCTCTTCGCCGGTATCGTAAACCCGAACAATGGTCGGGTGGGTCATTCGCGCCGAGTTTTGAGCTTCCTGCCTGAACTTGACCTCAAAAGAAGGATCGGCAACCAGGTCTGCCTTCAAAATCTTGATGGCGATTTTACGACCCAGACGAGTATCGGTTCCCTCGTAAACGTCGGCCATTCCTCCGCGACCGATCAGAGCGCCAACTTCATAGCGGTCTGCGATCATTCGCTTTTCTTCAGACAAGCCTTTTCTCCATTTGTTCTACTAGATCAAGTCTAGTTTTTGGTTCAGTTACTGGGTGCGGTTTGGGTTGTGTCTTCGATGTAATAGGTCACTGTGACGATTGAGTCGATTGGGAGCGAGCCAAGCGGGGTAGCTTCGTAGACTGTGTTGATCCTAGGGTCTCCGGTAGGTAGAGCGGTTCCCTCTACCCGGTTGACTCTAAGTCCTTTATCTATCAATAACGCTTCCACAACGTCTACGTTCTGCTCTATAACGTCGGAGGCGAAGACCGTTGCCGTAGACGGCGTGGTGGGCGTTTCGGTCGGGGTTGGAGTTGGGGTGGGCGTTTCGGTTGGAGTCGGCGTCGGTGTTGGAGTCGGTGTTGGGGCCGGCTGAGAAATAATTGCGAATAACACCCCAACCGTAGTTAGAACGACAACGGCGATGGCTGACACCCACGGCCAGATAGCAGATTGCTTCTCGGTAGCACTCTCAACGGTGTCAATCAGAGTTGTGGTTTGAGGCTGCGGTTTAACAGTTTCAATAATTCGAGTGTTGTACTGCCCAACCGGGGTTTTCCCACCCAGTTTCTCGGCGCGCTGAGCCAACTCAAGTGCCGTGGCCGGTCGCATTGCGGCCTTCTTCGCCAAGCAGTCCATCACTAGTTCGACAACCTCTGGGTCCACGGTTTCTGGAAGCGCAGGCGGAACGTCCTTAATTTGCGACATGGCAATCATCATTTGGTTGTCACCCGTGAATGGGCGCTTGCCAGCCAAGGCCTCATAGGCAACTATCCCCAGCGAGTAGATGTCGGTGGAGGGAGTTGCTGATTTTCCGGTTGCCTGCTCTGGGGCTAGGTACTGAACTGTGCCCATCACTTGGCCGGTGGCGGTGAGAGAGACCTGATCGGCCACGCGGGCAATACCGAAATCGGTAATCTTTACCTGACCGTCTGGGGTGATCAAAAGATTACCAGGCTTTACATCGCGGTGAACCAATCCCTGTTGGTGGGCGGCATGAAGTGCGCGAGCGGTTTGCGAAACAATATCGAGCACCTCGGTTGCGGGTAGACGCTTGCGGTCTTCCAAGATCTTGGCCAGAGACTCTCCCGGCACCAGTTCCATCACCAGGAAAGCACTTCCAGAATCTTCACCGTAGTCGAAGACGTTGGCAATTCCCTCGTGGTTAACTCGTGCCGCGTGCTTTGCCTCGGTTCTGAAGCGCTCGAGAAATCCGGGGTCGCCCATGTACTCGGGCTTCAGAATCTTGATTGCGACATCTCTCAAAATAATTGGGTCGTGGGCTTTCCACACTTCACCCATGCCACCAACGGCGATTCGGCTAATCAGGCGATAGCGATCACCGTAGAGCTGGCCTTCTTCAGGGTTCATCGACTCAGCACCGCCTTGATAACTTTTCGGGCAATCGGTGCCGCCAAAATGTTTCCGCTACCGCTTTGACCGAGGCCTCCGCCATCGGCAACCATCACCACAACAGCAACTTGCGGGTTGTCGGCCGGCGCAAAACCTGCGAACCAGAGTGTGTAAGGAGCTTTGGTGCCGTTCTGAGCGGTTCCGGTCTTGCCCGCAACTACCGTTCCACTAACGGCGCCGTTCCCACTGACGCCACTGGCTACTGCGGCAACCATCATCTTTTTTAGTCCGTCGGCAGTGGCCTTGCTAATCGGGGTACCAAATTCGCTTGGTGAAGTTTGGTTCAGAAGTGCAAGGTTTGAAGACTGCACGTTTTCAATCAGGTTCGGATTCATCTGCTTACCGCCGTTGGCGATGGCCGCCGTAATCATCGCCATTTGCAGCGGGGTGACCCGAACATCAAACTGACCAAATGACGATAGTGCTGTCTGAGCGTCGTCCATGTTTTCCGGGTAGATACTCGCAGTTGCCACGGTTGGAATTCGCATCGATTGCCCGAAACCAAAAGCTTTCGACATGTTGCGGATTTTCTCTTGACCCAGAGCCACACCTAACTCGGCGAAGGGGATGTTGCAAGACAGTCTCATGGCGTCTAGCAAAGTTACGGTTTTGGCACCGCCACAATCGCTGTTACCGGCGTTGGATATTTTGGTCGTTGTTCCTGGCAGGGTGTAACTGCGAGGGTTTGGCAGCTCAGAATCAACCGTGTACTCGCCGCTCTGCAGCGCTGCAGCAGCAACCACTATTTTGAACACCGATCCAGGTGTGTAAAGAGATCCACCGATTGCCTTATTGATCAGCGGATCTCCCCTGGCAGCAAGCAGTTGGCTGTAATTACTTTGCGCTCTGGTGCCGCTGTGAACACTTAGCTGATTCGCATCGAATCCTGGCGTCGACACCATGGCCAAAATATTTCCAGTAGAAGGTTCGATGGCCACCACGGCGCCGGTTTTGTTTCCCAGAGCTTCGTAGGCCACCTTCTGAACCTTGGGGTCTAGGGTGAGTTCAATCGATGCCCCACTGAGTGGGTTACCGGAAAACAACGAGTTCAGCCGTTCGAAAAACTGCGCGCTATTTTTACCGCTGAGGTAATCGTTTGCCGAAGATTCCAAGCCGGTTGCTCCCTGGAAGTAACTGTAGAAGCCAGTGACCGAGGAGTAAATTTTGCTCGAGTAATCGCGATTGAAAAAGAAGGCGTCGCCTGAGGGGGTCGAGTCGACAATCGGTTGTCCGTCAACCAAGATGGCGCCCCGCTTGGTTTGGTAGCCGTCGTAAATTGCCCGAACGTTCCTGGGGTCGGCGGCTAAAGAATCTGAAGATAAAACCTGAAGGTTGGTTGACGCCACAAAAAGGCTAAGGAACATTACTCCAACCACCAGGCTGATTCTTTTCAGTTCGCGATTCACAGAGCATCCTTTCGGACGGTGTCTGAGATTCTAAGCAGCAGAGCCAAGATGATCCAGTTGGCCACGAGCGATGAACCACCGGCCGCAAGAAACGGCGTAGTCAGACCGGTGAGCGGAACGATGCGGGTCACGCCTCCGATTACTATGAAACACTGCAGGGCGAACACAAAAGATAGGCCGGAGGCTAATAACTTACTGAATTCGTCGCTGTGGTTGAATCCGATTCTCAAACCCCTTGCGACAAGTAGGACGTAGAGCGTAAACACCGCGAAGATTCCTACCAAACCAAGTTCTTCACCGAGCGATGCGATGATGAAATCGCTCTCTGCCAGCGGCACCAACTGGGGCACGCCTCCGCCCAGACCCGTGCCGAGCAAACCGCCGTGGGCGAATCCAAACAGCCCTTGGACTAATTGGTAGCTGCCACCGATTGCGTTGTAGTTGGCTTCATCAAAAGGGTTCAGCCAGGCGTCGAATCGCTTGATCACGTATTCGATAGTTCGTGAGGCTACCAGTGCTCCGGTGATGAACATTCCCAAGCCCACCACCGTATAGATAGCCCGACCGGTTGCGGTATAAATCATCACCAAGAACAAACCGAAAAACAACAGTGACGTTCCGAGGTCGTGTTGAACCACCAGAACTAGGATGCTTACCAGCCAAAGCGCGAGAATCGGCCCAAGCTCCCTGGCCTTTGGGATTTGAATTCCCAAAACGGTTCGGCCAGTCATGGCCAGTGAGTCTTTTCTTTGCACGAGATAACCGGCGAAAAATATTGATAGCGCTATTTTTGCCAACTCACCCGGTTGGAAGGTAAGGCCGGCAACGGAAATCCACAGGCTGGCTCCGTTGATGGTTTTCCCGATGAACGGCAGCATCGGGGCTAAGAGCAAGCCAAGACCAACCACTCCACTGATGAATACGTAACGTCTGAGTACTAGATGGTTTGGAATGTAAAGAATCACAGCCGCGGCCAGTGCCATCGCCACCAGAGTCCAAATGACTTGTTTTTCGGCGAAAATTTCCGTTTGCTGATTGGCGATAGCGGCAATGTCGAGACGATAAATCTCAGCAATTCCCAAACCGTTCAGGGCGATAGCAATAGGCAAGATAAGGGGATCGGCGTTACTTGCGCGAAGGCGGAGCAAGGCGTGCATGACTAGGCCACCGACAGCAATCGGGGCCCAGTAATACCAAAATGCGTCGGTAGTCTTTTGCATGGTGCTCAACTGCACCTGCACCAGTTCAAAGGCATTAAGGCCGATTGCAAATAGGAGCAGAGCGAGTTCGGCGTTGCGATTACGCGGTACTACTCGAACAATCTTGGAGATTCGCTCGGTCAACAGATTACTCAACCGTCACCGAAGCTTTCAGGCGGTCGATGATTCGGTAGGCATCTTCGAGATCGGTTGCGTAGATGGTTTTGGCCACCAACTGCTGCTGATAAGGCGGCAGAGCAAGAACCTCTAGATTAGTTTTCTGTTCGAGACTGGAGAATTTGAATCCCAGCAACTCCTCGCGGATGCCCTTGTAAATCGAGACCCGACCTTCCGAACCCCCGACGTAGTACTTGGTTTGGGTGTACGTGTATCCCAACCAGCCGGTCAGCACCACAAGCGAAACAATCACGGCAATCGTTGCGATCTGTCGCAGCTTCCTAGATTGCACTTTGCGTTGCGTCTCGTTAATGATGCGATTGAAGTCTTCACCCGATTCAGAAATGAACTGACGATCCTGGCTATCCTTACCTCGGCCTTTTGTTTTAGCCTCATGGATTACAACGTCGGTGGTTGCAGAGCCAACGAACTTGGCCTCACGCTCGATTACGCTTCCTAATTCGGCTGGCACGGCATCGACCACCACCACGGTTACGTTATCTGGTGCGCCAGCTTCAAGCGCCTCGCCGATCAGAACTTCAACTATTTCCTCGGCGCCCTGCTCACCGGAGAGATTCATGTGGATGATGGCATCGGAAACGTAACCGTTCAGCCCATCTGAGCACATCATCCAACGGTCGCCCGGCTTGGTAACCAAAACTTCAAAGTCGAGCTGCGGCGGTTCATTGGTGTCACCGATTACTCGAAGCAAAACGTTGCGTCTGGGGTGAACCAGAGCCTCTTCCTCGGTAATTCGACCCATCTCCACCAGGCGTTGCACGAAGGTGTGGTCGGCTGTAACCTGTCTGGTTTTGCCATCGCGGCAAAGATAAATGCGAGAGTCGCCGATGTGAGCAATAACCGCCTTGTCTTGAACGAAAACTATTCCGGAAAAAGTTGTGCCCATGCCGGAAAGCTCGC
>Ga0315908_10004393_pt1 | contig 10158 bp, 9 predicted proteins | sample LakEriMetagenome_12_FD_203520 | JGI IMG/M metagenome (GOLD analysis project Ga0315908, IMG submission 203520) | Freshwater fungal communities from buoy surface, Lake Erie, Ohio, United States - Buoy 4 MA124 | ecosystem: Environmental > Aquatic > Freshwater > Lake > Lake biofilm | place: USA...
TGCAGTGCCAGTAACTTTAGCAGGGAAAGAGATCTCTTTAGTAATTCCTTTGATAGTGAATTTACCTGTGATTTTATGTGTGTTACCAGATTTGTCTGCTTCAGCTTTAACCGAAACTATTTCGAAGTTAGCATCTGGGAAAGCTGCTGTGTTGAAGAAATCAGCACTTTTCAAGTGGTTGATCATATTCGAGTTCGACTCTGCATCAGTCAAATCTGTGCAAGTGATGCCATTCATATCCACTTTCAATTTACCTGCTGTTACATTTCCTTTAGCAACTGTAACTTGACCGCTAGATACACGGATAGTACCATCGTGACCAGAACCTGTTACTTTCTCTCCGTGCCAGTTGATTGTGCTTGCTTTATAATCGATGTTGAATTTGCCGTCAGTCAATTGAGCAAATGCTGATGATGCTGCAAATACAGCGACAGCTAGGGTAAGGATGATTTTTTTCATTTTGATTTTTATTTGTTTTACTTATTTGTTATTTCTGAATTTCTTATCTTATCTAACAAGCTGTTCATTATTTCGACCTCGTTTTGGTTTAAACCATGAGCATACTGCTGAAGACTTTTTACCGGCTCATCAAGCTGACCTATAAAAGCAATGCCTTCTTCTGTTATGCGCACTTCCACTTGACGGCGGTCGTTGGGACATACGGTGCGAAGCACATACCCTTTCTGCTCCAATTTGTCTACTATTCTGGAAGCATTGCTGCTTTTGTCAATCATACGTTCTATCAAAGAATTGATCGAAAGCGGATTACCCTTCTGACCGCGAAGAATTCGGAGAACATTGAATTGCTGCACTGTGATGCCATAATTCTTCATGAACTGCTGATGCTTCACGTCCACCCAACTAGCAGTGTACAATAGATTCACCATGAGCTTATGATACTCATTTGTGAATTTGGGCTGTTTAATAGCTTCTTCAATTGTCATGGGACAAATATATGTAGCTACATATAATGTACAGACATATAAATGTGAAATGATTGTTAAATCGTCTAATTTTTACTGAAAGGAGGACAAGGCGGATGTTTTTTTGGGTATAAGTAATCAAAATAAAGGAATGAATTTTTAAAGCAGATTTATTGAAAATGAAACAAAAACAGAACAGAGGGCGTACAAACACCAAACCCTTATAGAAATGAGACTTTGTTTAACAATCATTATGGCACTTGCGATTAACATCGCATCTGCGCAATATCCCGAAGGGGAAATGATAAATTTTTATGGAAAAATTACTTCTATAAACCTCACCGATTCAGCTGAGAAAACACTTGATGGTGTTACTGTTGAGTTTTGGTCAGATAACCTATTACTAGGCACTGTCGTGTCCGCTACTAAAGGTAAGTACACACTCAACCTTCCATTCAAAAGTAAATACACTGTAAAGTATGGAGGCGGAAAATATGTTACCAAGATCATCGAAGTGGACATTGCCAAATTTTATGATGAAGCGGATAAGAAAATGTTGAAAATGAATGTGGATATGGCGCTATTCAGAAACAACGAATATGTAGGTCTCGACTTTATGTCGCAACTACCTGTAGCCAAAGCTGAATATAGTCCTAGAAAGAAAACACTCGTATGGGACGATAAATACCATGCGAAAATGAAAGAGAGAATACTCTCAGTACTCAATGCATATGGTTATTAAAAAAATAAAGAAAAAATGAAAACCCTAACTTTTGCAATTTTCGCTTTGCTTACAACTCCTCTGTTCGCTAAAAAAGAGGTAGGAGAGGAGAATTTTGTCGTTCAAGGAAAAATCTTTGAAATCGATATTATGTCTGAAGCAGACAAAGAAGCAACCAATGTCCAAGTGGTGGTTTACCAGGACAGAGAAATCTATGCTGCATTCAATTCAAATGAAGCAGGATCTTATGAATTCATTGTGCCGGTAGGACACGAATATGAACTTTGGTTCGGTGGCACAACCTACGTAAACAAGAAGATTTATGTGGATGCCCGCTCGGTGCCAAGTCGCAAATCTGGTTATGAATGCAATATCGATGTTGGTCTTTTCAAGCCAGTTGACAATGTTGAATTCCCAACCTTGGCAGAACATTGGGTAAAAGTGCGCTGGGATGCTGAGTATAGTCAGCTTATACCTGACTACGAATACACAGACGACAGAGCGATGGAACTCAACAAACAATTGAAGAAAGCACGCAAGATTCAAAAAGGTTATTAAGGATTTCTGACAATACTATAACTGTTTTACTAAATCAAACTCTAATTTCGTCCCGGCTAAACTATTAGCCGGGACGATTATTTTGGAAAAAGACGAAAACAAAGATAAAAAGAAGATTTCGAAGCAAGCACTGCTCAAATCTCTCGGCATATTTAAGTATCTAAAACCTCACAAATACCTCTTTTCTGTAGGTATGTTGTTGCTGGTTATTTCAGGTCTATTGGTCATTGTCATCACTGCATTGCTCGGTCGCCTCGTGGTTAAGCCTGAAGATGGAGCTCAGATTCCGGGCGGTCAGATGACAAGCTTTATCATCGAAAAATTCAACGTCGATCAACTCTGGGGTGACACGGGAACAACCTTGTTCGTTCTGGTTGTGCTCCTTATCATTCAAGGTTTCTTTTCTTTCTTTCGTGTATACATTTTCTCTTATGTCACCGAAAATGCAATGATGGATCTGCGCAAAGATGCATTTACCAGCATCATCCGAATGCCAATGCAGTTTTTCAATGAGCGTAGAGTAGGAGATCTTTCCAGCCGACTTTCTTCTGATATTTCTACCATACAAGAAACACTCACGATCACAGTTGCCGAATTTGTTCGTCAAATTGTAATCATCGTAGCTGGTGTTATTTGGCTTGTATCCTATTCTTACAAACTCACACTAGTGATGCTTTTATCACTTCCGGTAATGATTATCCTGATTGTTATTTTTGGAAAATACATCAAGAAACTCGGAAAAATTACTCAGGATAAAGTAGCTGAATCTTCAGTAATTGTCAACGAATCATTCACTGGAATTGTGAATGTAAAATCATTCAACAACGAGTACTTCGAAGCAAATCGCTTTTTTAAAAGTGTGGGTGAAATAAAAAGTGTTGCGATGAAAAGCGCTGTATGGCGTGGACTCTTCGGTACATTCATCATCGTATTCTTATTTGGTGCATTAGGACTCGTAATGGGTGTTGGTGCATACTTGCGAGACAAAGGAGAAATAGATTCTAGTGCAATGTCCTCCTTCGTATTCGTCACAGGTCTAGTAGCAGGTTCGATCGGTGGGCTTGCGGCACAAATGGGAACACTCAGCCGAAGCTTGGGTATCATTGAAAATGTGATGGAAATTCTTGAGCAAAAAACAGAGGATATTCCACTTGAAAAAATCGAGAATGCCTCTAAACTTTCAGGAAAAATTCACTTTGAGAATATCGGCTTCCACTATGACTCAAGGCCAGATATTGAGGTGCTTAAAAATGTATCTTTCGATGTGGCGCCCGGTCAACAAGTGGCGCTTGTGGGCTCGTCTGGTTCAGGAAAGTCAACCATAGCCGCCCTAATTCAGCGTTTTTATATTCCTCAACAAGGTGCCATTCTGTTCGATGATAAAAAAGCAGAGGACTATGGCTTGTCCGAGCTGCGAAGCCAAATGGCCTACGTGCCTCAAGAAGTTATCTTATTTGGCGGCACCATTCGCGAAAATATCGCCTACGGAAAACCAGATGCTACAGATAGCGAAGTGGCTGAAGCTGCCTTAAAAGCCAATGCCATGCAGTTTATCGAGTCCTTTCCAGAAGGAATGCAAACCGTTGTTGGAGATCGTGGAATTCAATTGAGCGGAGGACAACGTCAACGCATTGCTATTGCGCGTGCCATGCTCAAGAATCCAAGAATCCTTATCTTGGACGAGGCCACGAGCGCCCTCGATAGTGAAAGCGAAAAATTGGTTCAGGGTGCCCTTGATATTCTAATGAAAAATAGAACTTCACTTGTCATAGCGCATAGACTATCAACCATTCGTAATGCCGATAAAATCATTGTTTTAGACGCAGGCGAAATTGTTGAAGTAGGCACTCATAATGATCTCATGGCAAAAGAAAATGGTATTTACAAGCGCCTTTCTGAAATCCAATTTTCGCGAGAAGATCAAAATCGCTGATTTCATCCGTAAATTGCACCACTATTCCTGACCTAGATCAGATTAAATATTATGGCGAAAAAGACAGCACTCATTACTGGTATTACCGGTCAAGACGGAGCCTATTTGGCTGAATTACTCCTTAGCAAAGGGTATGAAGTTCACGGCGTGAAACGTAGAAGTTCACTTTTTAATACCGATCGTATTGATCATTTATACCATGATCAACACGAAGAAGGCGTAAAAATGACCCTTCATTACGGCGATTTAACCGATTCTACCAATATGATTCGCTTGGTGCAAGAAACAATGCCAGACGAAATCTATAACCTCGCGGCTCAAAGTCACGTGCACGTTTCTTTTGAAACTCCAGAATACACGGCAAATGCAGACGCAATAGGTACTTTGAGACTTCTTGAAGCAATCAGAATTCTTGGTCTTGAAAAGAAAACCAAATTCTACCAAGCTTCTACTTCCGAACTTTATGGTAAAGTGCAAGAAGTGCCTCAATCTGAAACAACGCCTTTTTACCCAAGAAGCCCATATGCAGTTGCAAAGCTTTATGCGTTTTGGATAGCTAAGAACTACCGTGAAGCATATGGAATGTACACTTGCAATGGTATTCTTTTCAACCATGAATCTCCTCTTCGTGGTGAAACTTTCGTTACTAGAAAAATTACTCGCGGTGCCGCAAAGATTTCTCTCGGCATGCAAGAAAAAATATACTTAGGCAATTTAGACGCACAGCGGGACTGGGGTCATGCAAAAGACTACGTGGAAGGAATGTGGCTGATGATGCAGCAAGAAACTCCAGATGACTTTGTACTTGCTACCGGTGAAACACATAGCGTTAAAAAATTCTGTGAACTCGCTTTCGGTGAAGTAGGTATTGAAATCGAATGGCAAGGTGCTGGAGAAAATGAAAAAGGGATCAATAAAAAAACAGGTAAGGTTATTATCGAAGTTGATCCGAAATACTTCCGACCAACAGAAGTAGAACTTCTTATCGGTGATCCATCAAAAGCACAAAGAGAGCTTGGCTGGAAACACAAGTATTCATTAAATCAATTAGTAAGTGAAATGATGAAAGCTGACGTTGAGCTGTTCTCTCGTGATCAATACCTGCAAGCTGGTGGTCACAAGGTTATGAACTACAACGAATAATTTCAGCACTTCTATAGTTGGCCCAAACAAGAACATTTATTTACGCAACATTGAGACCCTGGATTCGTCTAGGGTTTCGTCATTTCTTTAAGCGAATTGAAATTATTGACACGAAGTTTTTTCCAAAAGATAAAGCAGTTATTCTAATTTCAAATCACCAGAATGCCCTACTAGACCCTCTTTTGGGTTGTGTGCATACAAAACGCCAGCTCCATTGGTTGACACGATCAGATGTCTTTAAAATCCCGGCTGTCGCTAAAATATTGGCGACGTTCAATATGCTTCCCGTTTATCGTGAACGCGATAAAGTGGAAGGCATGTTCGATAAAAATGATCAGATTTTTAAAGAATGCTACGCACGTATAGACCACGGGGCGGTGATTGCTTTGTTCCCTGAAGGAACACATCGAGGACGTAAACAGCTATTTCAATTTAAAAAGGGAATGGCGCGTGTTGCTTTCGGAGCAATGGACGCAGGTGTCTCGCCAAAAGATATTTTAGTCCTTCCAATGGGATTGGACTACTCCGATTTCTTTAATCATCATCCCGAAGCAGTAGTGAAATTTGGTGAAGCTTTTTCAATAGAAAAATTTTACGAAATCTACAAGCAGGATTCAAACAAGGGAATGAATGAACTTCTTGCTGAATGCAAGATGAGATTAAGCAAGCTTATTATCGATCTGGAAATTGAAGAAGGCTATGATGAGATAGTTTACTTAAGAGATCTATGTTTTGAAGTTCCTCAATCCAAATTGCTCAAAGATCAATACGAGGCGTATCGCATTTTTTCTGGTAAAATTCAAGGAAGTTCTTTTCTGTTCGATGTAATTGATAAGACGAAGAAATACAAAGCTATTTGCGATCGATATCACATCAAGGAAGAGGTGGCATCAGGCAGATACAACATGCCATTGATGATGTTAGGTTTGATTTTTCTTCTTCCTTTTTATTTGATAGGAAGAACAATCTATTCACCATTTGAGAGATTCATTGAAAATTTTGTAAAAACAAAAGTGAAGGATCCTCTTTTCAAGAACTCTATTCGACTTGCATTTTGGACCTTCTTGCTTCCTATTTATTGGTTAATTATTTCCGGGATAGCGTCATTATTTTTTAATGAAAAATTAATGGCGTTTTTAATTATCACAATCACTGGACCTATTGTAGGTTGGGTGGCTAAGAAATGGTTGTTTATTTATAGAAAATGGCAAGCCGTTCAGTCTTTTTTGAGATTTAAAAATTCCAATCCGAGTAAATTTGATGAGTTCCAAGATTTGAGAAATGAACTTATCGCTATTATCAAACAAAAAATTAGTTAGACCATGTATAAGCGTATAAATGGACTTCAGCATATCGGTGTTGCAGTGAGTGAGATGGATAAATCACTTAAGTTTTACAGAAAGTTTTTTGGTTTGAATATTCCATTTTTCGATTCTGTACAACCCGCTCCGCTTATGGATGTGTATACGCGCAATAGCACGATAACAAAGCGTGCAAGCATGGTTGTTAATCTTCAAGGCGGTTGTGCAATAGAAGTTATTTGTCCGACTTCTTTTAAACCTGTGCGCGCAAAATTTGATATTCTCGTTGGTGATTTGGGAATCTGTATTACACAATTGAAATGCAAAAACATCGAAGCATCACATGCATTTTGTAAAGAAAATGGCGCGCCAGCATTAACAGATATTTCACTTGATCCTTCAGGTAGAAAAACTTTTTATCTTGAAGATTTAGATAGAAATGTTTGGCAATATGTAGAAGGCGATCAATGGTACACGGATGCGAATCACCACAGCGGTGGTGTGATTGGCTGCAGCACTGGTGTGAGCGACATGGATAAAGCATTTGGATTGTACAGAGATATTCTTGGTTTCGATCAAGTGGTTTATGATTCGACAGGTGTATTTGAAGATTGGAAAAATCTTCCTGGAGGAAAAAATAAATACCGTCGTGTACTGCTTACGCAGTCTGCGCAGCCAGGAGGTGGTTTTGCTAAGGTGACTGGTAAAAATTATATCGAATTAATTCAAGCATTGGACCGCACTCCAAACTATATTTTTAAAGATAGAATTTGGGGCGATACTGGCTTCGCACATATTGGTTTTGATGTAAAAGGAATGGCGGCTTTAGGAAAGGATTTGGCCGCTGCGGGATATGGCTTCACATGTGATAGCAACAATGCTATCGGCATGGGACAAACCAAAGTGCATTGCACCTACATTCAAGACAATGATGTGACCCTTATTGAGATGATTGAAGTGTACAAAGTTCCAATCATGGAGAAGTGGGGAATCTTCTTGAATGTCGAGAAAAGAGATCCATTAAAACCGCTTCCTGATTTCATGTTGAAAGCACTTCGTTTTAGTCGCATCAAAGACTAATTCGGAATTTGGCACACCCTTTGGTTTTGGCTCCGTACCTCAAGTACAATTAAAATTTAAGGAGGGCCAAAACATGAAAAAGATTTTACTTATCACTTCGATCTTCGGCCTCTCCGCACTTGCGTCACAAGCTTCTGCGAGAGGGAATTCCGAATTCAACCTCAGCCTTTTTGATGCTCAGAGAGTGACTATCGAATGGGACAATCAAAAGACTATCACGTTCAATCGTTGGTCTCTAGAAGATGTTGCAGCAGGTAATCACACTTTAAGAATCTACCGCGATGAACAAGTCGGTAATGGAGGACACAGAACAATCCTCTACGACGGACGCGTTCTAGTTCCCGAAAACTCTATTGTGACTGCTTCATTATTAAGAAATAAATCTCTTGATTTGAATGTCACTCCAAAGAGAACTTGTGGAACTCCAACTGTGGATCAACGCCCTAAACCATCTCCACGTCCAAGTGGTCGCCCTGTCGCTAAGCCAGTTTACAACGATCACGGTCATGGCAACGGTCATGATCAGCACGGCGATAATTGCGGATCTGGGCACGTTTCGCTTGGTGTAAGCGCTACTGAATTCAAAATTATTCTTCAAAATGTGGAGAATGCATGGTTCGAAGAAGACAGAATGCGTATTGCCAAACAAGCGATTGAAAACAGAAACGTGACAACCGATCAAGTAAAACAAATCATGGAGAAATTCTGGTTTGAGGACTCAAGATTGGAGTTTGCCAAAGTGGCTTATGTGAATACCATGGACAAACAGAACTATTACCAGGTAAACAGTATTTTCTGGTTTTGTGCTTCTGTCCAAGCGTTAGACGAATATATCCGTTCTTTTAATCAATAGTGGAAGAGCAGATAAAAAGAAAAACCCCCTCGCGAAAGCGAGGGGGTTTTTTATTTCGCGGACCATTTTCTGACCATCCTTTCGAATAGCGAAGGCCAATATCTTTTTACAATTAGTCCCAAAGCTTCTGTTCGTCCAATCGAAATTTCGAATTTCTTTTTTTCTACTCCTTTGAGAATTTTCTCAGCAACGAATTCAGCGGTCAGTCCATTTTTTTGATTCTCATCTTGACTAGCTGTTACCTTTCCATCTTTTTCGAGCGCATTTTGTGAAATACTTGTCTGCGTAAACCCGGGCAACACAAGTGAAATTGCTACTCCATCTTTTTCAACTTCCATGCGCATCGATTCATAAAATCCATGCAGTGCGTGCTTTGATGCAGAGTAAGCCGAACGCAAGTAAAAGCCCCACTTACCCACCAAACTTGAGGTAACGATGATGTGACCAGATTTCTGTTCCACCATGCGTTTTCCCACTAGCTTAGAGAGAAGAATATTTCCAAAGAAATTGACTTCGAAAATGCGGCGGTCAACGGAAATATCTGTGTCAACTGTCAAGCTTCGTTGGCTTATTCCACCATTATTAAACAAGTAATCGATACGAGGAAATTTGGCTAAAACTTCTGTAGCTGCATTCTGCACTGATTCTTCTTTGCCCAAGTCGAGCGCAACGATGGTGACTTTTGCCGAGCCACATTGTTTTTTTACACGCTCTAATTCTTCTGTTCTTCGAGAGGAAAGAATGAGTTGAGCGCCTTGTCTGGCCAACAGATAGGCTAATTGCTCACCAATACCACTTGAGGCTCCTGTTATCCAGATTACCTTTTCGGCAAAGAAGTTTTGTTTCATGCCCCGAAATAAAAGCTATTTTTGAAAACTTAGAAATAAAAAGTGTTTTTAGATAGCTATGAGTTAAGGTTGGTTTAACCTAACCTTAACGAAGGGAGAGTAATTTTGCAAAGTAATAATTACAAAGACGCCGAATGAGTAAGCAAAAAGTACTTCTAGTAGACGATGAACAGGATATCCTAGATTTACTGGGATTCAACCTTGAGAAGGAGGGTTTCGAAGTATTTACGGCCAACAACGGTCGCTCTGGTCTAGAAATAGCTAAACAACAAATTCCAGATTTAATTCTTCTCGATGTGATGATGCCCGGAATGGATGGCATGGAAACTTGCAGAGAAATTAGAGATGACGCTAAACTCAAGCATGTAGTTATTGCATTTCTTACTGCACGAAATGAGGATTACTCACAGATTGCAGGATTCGATGCAGGGGCAGATGATTATATTGCTAAGCCAATCAAGCCGAGAGTTCTTATATCACGAGTAAAAGCTCTTCTCAGACGCAACGCACCAAATGAATCCGTTGAAAAAGAAGTGCCATCACATGGCATTGTTATCGATAAAGACAGGTACATTGTAATCAAAGACGGCACTCAACTCAATTTACCGAAGAAGGAATTCGAATTGCTCGCCTTACTGTGTTCCGCTCCAGGTCGTGTTTTTACCCGTGAGAATATTCTTACCAGTGTATGGGGAAACGATGTAATAGTGGGAGATAGAACCATTGATGTGCACATTAGAAAGCTCCGTGAGAAACTTGGTGATGAAAATTTTAAGACAGTTAAGGGTGTTGGGTATA
>Ga0315908_10004396_pt1 | contig 10156 bp, 5 predicted proteins | sample LakEriMetagenome_12_FD_203520 | JGI IMG/M metagenome (GOLD analysis project Ga0315908, IMG submission 203520) | Freshwater fungal communities from buoy surface, Lake Erie, Ohio, United States - Buoy 4 MA124 | ecosystem: Environmental > Aquatic > Freshwater > Lake > Lake biofilm | place: USA...
ATATTATCTTTTGAATTGTACCAAAATAGAATTAAATATAGAAGAGAATGAAAAAAAAGTATTTACTAATAAATTGTCATAATTGATGAATGAATATTAATAATTAGAAACTGGCTCTTATCATGATGTGTTTAATTGCAATAATATCTCTAATATTTTTTATTTACCTATTAAAATTTAGGAGCATCTTATTGATTCAGCAATTAATAAATTATCACATTTATAGGATCTTACTTAATATTATATTATGAATTATGATGATCCCAAAATTAATTTCTAAGATAAGTTTTAGAAATAATATAATATTATTTAATTGGATAAATTAGTTTTATAGGAAATTAATGCTTAAACTAAGTTTTTCAAAGAGGACATTTTCATCCTAAATATTCTAAAATAGTTTTTCAATGACGATTAAGATTCCAAGCAGAAATTAAATTAGACTCAAATATAAAATCTATTAAATATGTTATAGAAAAGAGGACAAAGTTTGGCTGAATTAAAATAGTTTATTCAATATCAAAAGGAAATTATTAAAAATAATAATTAATAGTAGTAGTAATTTAATAAAAATAAATAAATCATTTAGATTCTTAATGAAAATGAAAGTCAAGATAATAAATAATATTAAAATGATTTCATTAAAATTAACTAAATTTTAATTGAAAATATGAATAAAGTGGATTTTAAGGCTAGTTAAATAGCAATGAATTACTAACAAAGTGTAAAATTTGAGAACATTGATAAAAGTTTAAGCAAAATAGATTATGAAAGTTACGATTAAAATAATACTTTGCATAATAGCCAAAAACATATTTTTCCAAATTTAAACAATAATACTTTTAATTCTAAAAGTCAAAGTAATTTGAGATAATCAATCTAAATAAAAGATTAATCATAAATTTATTAACCAAATTTCAGTGTTGATATGACTAAAAATTCTAATAATTTAAATAAAAAACATCAATTTTATTAGGAAGTCAATGTCAGTTGAAAATCTGCTATTATTCATTAAAAGACACAATCTATTAATTTTTCTTAAAATCAATAGGAAAAATATCGACTTAATTTCTATTAAAAAATATTAGATAAGAAAAATAAATAAAATTTAAGTATATCAAATGAATAATTGGATTCTAAAAATATTTCATAACATTTAGATGTTAATAATACTAACTAAAAATTATATTATAAAAAGAACCCAAATCTAAATCATAGATCAAGCAGTTTTTATTATACAGAAAATCAAATCCTATAATTCAAAGATAATTTAAGGAAACGAGCAGAAATATCATAAAATAGTTCAGAATATTCTTATCTTGCTGACGGGACAAGAAGAAAAAAGAAGAAAGATAAAGATTAATAAAATAAATAAAAAAATGATAAACTTAAAGATGATGATTAAGATGATGATTCATTTAATCTAAGTAGACTTAAGAATAAAGATGAAATAATAATAGATATAGATAGATTGTAAGGAGATAAGAAAAATAAATAGAGAAGATTAGTGAAAAAGTTGAATGAATTTGGAGAGGAAATTGAAGTATATGAAACTATTGAAAGTGGAAAGAGATATGATAGTAAAGGTAATTTAGTAGAGGATGAAGAAGGAGAGTATTTTATAGAAATTGGAGAAGATGGAGTTGCTAGAAAAATTTATGTAAGGAAAGATGATCCTAGATATGATTAGTTTAAAAAAATCTAATAGGAGAGGTTAGAGGAGTTGAAAAATATTTATTAGATGTAAATGCAAAATAAGGTATATTTTTTATCAAATTATATTGATATATTATATTATTTAATATTACATCATTAAATAATATATAAATATTAATAATATTAAATGTCTTTTATATAATAAGGGTCTCAGATTCAAAAAAGATGGTTCATTAATATCTTCTGATGAAGATCATCAAACTGAAAATACCTTTAAATCTATAAGTAACATATTGTTTAAATTTCATATTAAAATTCGATTTATATATCTTAATTATATTATATATTTTATAATAATATTTTATAATTTAATTTATTTAAGATAAGGAGGATTAAAAATTTATCAATTAGGATAACAGCAAAAAAATATAATAGATTAATAATGCATAAAATTTCTGTATTTTTTATTCTAATAAATAAATAGTGACGATAGGCTCAATGAAACTCAACCAAAAGTAAAACAATGATAAAAACATTAATAATGAAATAATTAAACAATAAAAATTTATCAATTCAGATTAAAATAATATTAATAATGATAAAGATTCAGATGAAATTAATTATAATTAAGATAATAGTAAATTAAACCAAAATCAAAATAAAGATAATTTAGATGATTAAAAGAATAAACTTTAAAACATTTGTAAATTTATATTTCTTATTTTAAGTGCAACAAGAGCAAAGCAATTAAAATTAAAAGAATATTTTAGATGAAAGTTAGCTAAAATCAGATTTATCTAATCATGAAAACAATCAGAAAAAAAATAAGTAAACAATTAAATAGATTATAAAATTAAATAAAATTGATATTGACTATTAAAATAAAATAAAAAAAATAAATAAACAAGTTAATTAATTAAAGGAAAGGAAAAAAAGGGAAAGAATAAAAGAAAATTATTGAATAATATATGGATATGATGGCTAATTTTGATACTTCTAGTATTTAATATGATAAATCTAAATATAAATCTTTATTTAACTTTTTGTTAAGAGAAATAAATAGATTTATCAATAATGATTTATATGAATTAAATATTTAGACAGTTAGAAATGTTTAAATTTGTAATTATTAAAAATTATTTTTTAGTCTAGAATAAATAAAAGCAGACTAAAAATAAATTGGAATTGATTGACAAAAATCAATTAGAATTGTTAGATGAAGGATAAGAAACTTCAGGAATTTTAGACTAAATATAAACCTGGTTAAGGATTTATTATGAAAGACTACTTAGGAAAGAAGGAAAGGTAATTAATTATAATTATAAGAATAATATAATAATATTGTAATAATATAATAATATTTAATTTAAATATATCAATTATTATACTATAATTATATAATAATAATAATCTAATTAATGATTATTATTATAGGTGACATTAGAATTTTTTCATGAATTAAACGAATTTTAAGGTTTATTGAATATGTCAACAGATTAACTAGAAAAATTTTTAGATAGTAAAATACAAAAAGAATATGGAAATGAAATTTAAGAATAAAATAAAAGAAAACGTATGTTTATCGAGAATTATAAACTTCTAAAAGAAATTTAAAAAACAAAGACTGAAAATCAAAAAAAGAAATTCAGTGAAATAATAAAACAACTAATAAATATTCACAAAGTTTTAAATAACTTGAATTTTAATTTTAAAAAAGAAATAATACTATCATCCTCTTCAGAAGATGAAAAAACAGAAGAAACGATTAAAAAAGATACGGAAATAGACGAAGAAATAAAGGAAGAAATGGTAAATTTTACAAAAATGAACAACAATTCTTAAGTTAGTTTCTTTAAAATTGATAATAATAGTAATATAAATATCAACAATAATAAATAATAAGACATAAATTAATCAAAAATATTATCGAAAATTCATTCTAAGAAAAAAAATACAAGATAGATAACACAAAGTAGTTATAATAGAAACTCAATTGTGTAGATTTACTCCAAAAAAAAGAGCATTACTAATTTCAGTCATAATACTATTATGAAAAACTTTGTAATTGTTGAGGATCATTAAATCGATAATCATGATAAAAATAATTCTAATAAAAGTAATTCTGATTACAATAACAGTCTTGAAAATTCAATAGATTTAGCATTGTAATAGTCATAAAGTGCTAAGTAATTTATAGAGTTATAGCAGGAAGATATTATTAAGGATAATGTTAAACAAGAATATTTATATACTTTAAAATTAAATGAAAATTTAATTGAAAATATTAAATAATAGAAGGACAAAATATATTCTAATTATGCTATGCATCGTAAATTAAGAGAAAATGCAAAATTATTAAATAAAAACAAAATAAAACTCCAACAAATAATATGAAAAATATAATTTATAATAAATTGAAAAACAGCAAATAAAATTCATAAAAATATTAGTGAAAAATAAAAAAATAAGACAATAAAATATAGATCATCTTCCTAGAATATTTTTAGTAGCGATAAGACACTTGAAGTCATCAGCAGGATGTCTGTAGAAACTAACAACCTTTTTTCCCCAAGCAAACTAGGAAGCCAAATAAGCCCTATAATTGATATCATCCTTGCTTCCTGGAATATAATTATGAGTTTCAACCAATTCTTCAATCTAATGTTCACTTCCATAAAAAAGATCACACTTCTCATGAATATTATAATCATTAAGACTTCCCAACTCTTATAAATCAAAAAGGAAATCCTTTTATTCCTTAATATAACACATCCATAAATGTCCATGATATTTTAATTCTTTATTGAGATCTTCAAGTTCTTTAGATGATGTTGAAGTTACATTATTACATATTTATTCAGTATCATATTATTCTTTCATTAATAATTCGAAGTTTGAACGGACTTTGGAAACAAGTCCTTTTGTTTCGATTCGCGATTCCCATTCATTCCAATTTATTTAAGGGATTGATTAATCAATTGGTTTTTTGTTATAATATTGAATTAGAGATGAAAGTTAGGTTGTGTATCCTCTGGCTTCAGTTGAATTTGCTTTTGAGCTGATTGTTGTATTCCATTTCTTAATCCTCTCCATATCTATTATTTATTATCATTATCTGTTATTAATTTAATATTTATAGCCATTATAAGATATTTATAGATATAAAACTGATTACTTTTGTTCATAACTTGTAATGATCTGGCATTATGTTAAGAAGAGTTTCTCAATAGAATTCTAAGACTCATTTGTATTAAATAATAATATGTTTTATAATATCTAAGATAAAAATTATATTGATGAGAATTCACGGCACAAATATAATAGTTGACAACTTCAAATTCAGTCAGAACTGTGATCCTTTTCAGTATATATACTTCTTATCGCATTTGCACAGTGACCATTATGTTGGAATAACCAATGAATGGCAAAATGGACTAATTTATTGTTCTTATTAGACTAGATAGTTATTGCTTAGTCTCTTCTAGGGACTTAATCCTAAACATGTTGTATTATTATTTCAAATCATTTTTATTATATCATTCTAAATCTATCAATAATCACTATCATTATTAAATCAATAATAACTTTCATCATTATTGTATTTATTATAACAATAAGAATAATATTAGTAATAGTTAATAAGAACTATATTAAAAATGATAATAATTAGAATAAAATAAACTTTAATAAAAAGAATAACATTAATAAAAATAATAAAAGAAGAATAATATTTATAGTGAAAATAAAAATAAAATAATATGATAAATAATATTATAAATAATATGATAAATAATAAAAATATATTAATGAATGTATATAGATAGGATGAAAATTGAATAAAACATTTGAGATATTAATAAACAACTTAACAGATAAAAAAGTGAATGTGACATTTTACGATGCAAACCATTGCCCAGGTTCAATAATGATGTTATTTTAAGGTTATATGGGTACAATCCTACATACAGGAGATATGAGATTTAATAAATAATTCCTTAATTATTCACTTTATAACAATCCTATTGATGAACTCATTTTCGATGATACTTTCTGTGATCCTTACTATTACTTTTTCACTAAAGTTACTTTAAAAAATTAAATCATATTAAATAATCATTAATAACAATTAAATTATATTATATAATTAATAATAATAATAATTGAATTATTTTATAAATAATCATATTAAATTGAAGGAACAAGCCATTTTATAGCTTATTGATATTATAAATTCTCACATTGCTATGCCTTAAAAGATTATATATGTTATGATGGATAATTTGGGACGAGAGGATATTTTGCAAAATATTGCTAAATAATTTAATACCAAGATTGTAGTAAATGAAAATAAATACAAATAGTTAATAATATTAGGCTATGATTTGAATTGTTTTACAGTTGATTCTAATGAAGGATTTATTTAAGTTATTTATAAGAAATAAATGGGCAGATTAAAATCAGATTCTATTACAATTAATCTAACAGGAAAGATGAAACCAAAAAGCAGAGATTTTGATGTAAAAAATTATATTGTTAATAATGACAATAATTTCTATACAATTAGTTACAGTTTACATAGCAATTTTGAGGAAATCGCAGAGTTTGTGAAGAGTATTAAACCTTGTATTCTTAATAAAGTTACAAAAAATAAAGTTTAAAATCCAACTCAGGATATAAAAGGGATGAATACTAATTTTTATAATTTCAATACAAAAATTTAGACCGGATACTATTTGTTTACCTAATAATAGAGGTTTATTTATATGAGAAGTGAAACTAAATTGTCCAAAGAGTATTAATTATTGGTTTAAGATTAAGAAGCATTAAAGGAAAATAATTTAAAAATTGGGATTATTAAAACTAGTGAACAAGAAAAGATTCATAATACAAATTAATTTTTAAATCAAAACCACTAAATTTTTAAGAAAGATACGACTAAGTATATTATATTTATTCTATTATAATTTTTTATTATTATATTGTTATTATTTAATTATTGTATCGTTATAATATTATTTTTATTAATTTAGATTTTAGAGGGGATTAAGCAAGTTTAATAGGTCTAAATTATTATTAAACAGTGAATAAAAAATATTATTTCAAAATTAATAAGATTTGAATATTGATTATATAATAATTAATTCTGAATCTGAATCTTAAAAAACAAATTCAAATAAATAATTTATAATTAGTAGTGAAGAATCAGTTAAATCATTATCAATATATGAAACTATTAAAAAAGAAAAAAATAAATTAAATGATAATATAATATATGATTTAACTAAATCTTTATCTGAAAGATAAATAAGTTAAAATGATGATATAATTTAAATGAGTCCTTAAGATTATTAATCTAATTTTTTATCAGAATCAAATAGCAATTAAGATTAGATAAAAATTAAATAAATTTTACTAACTAAAATTTAGAAAGATGATAGCGATTATTAGAATTAAAGTTAAAAAAATAAAAAAATAAGCATAAACTAAATTAAAAGTAATATTTAAGAAATTAAAATAATTTTTTACTTTACTTATATTAAAAATATATTATTTTAGATTAATAATTAGTCGATTTATCTGATAAAAGTAGTCAATAATAAAGCTAAAATGAAGAAATAGAAATTAATTAATAATAAAATGATTTTTAATTAGAAAAAAGAAAGATTGAATTCCCATTACAAAGAAAATACAATGATTTTAGTTTTATTTTTGATAAAATAGAAGAAGATGAAAGCCATTAAAAATAAATAAATAAATAATAATATTGATATTTAATATAAAAATAAATTCAGTTATTATTTATAGTTTAATTATTATTTATTTATGATTCTTCACCTTGTCCTTATTAAGTCTTCTTTTTTTTAAGTTAATTTTCATCATAATAAGTTAAGTGTTATAAGTCATTTTATGGTTTGTAATACTTTGATCCTTTTTATTCATAAACTTTAAAGCCAAATATTTTAGGAATATATATTGTTTAGATAGATTTGATATTAAGATCTTAGAAATTCTAAAATATAATTAAAGAAATACTGTCAACATTAAACTAGGGAAAGAACATCCAAAATAAGCTCCATCTACTTCACTGCACTTTTTTTTGGGAATATAAATATCTTAGCATCTTGGACAAAATACCTAACAGCAAATATAAAAAATAAATAATAAATTTAAATGAAAATTATAATAAATTATGACTTAGATGCAATAAAAATATAAAAATAATAATGATATTAATGTAATAAAAATAAATGATAATATATGAACATAAATACTTTGACCCTGGATGTTCTCAATTCCTCTGACATTCCTGTAGGTAGAACATTTTGCCTTTCACATAAAACTCATGGACAAACTCCAAAATGTCCTTGAAGGTATTTTTCCTTCATTAAAGCAAGTCCCTTTTAAGTAGTGATAAATCTGGCATGAATCAATCCATATAAATCAGTTGCTTCTTGAAAAACACTCATATAACTATAAAATTATTTTAATTTATTTTTTACTCTTCGTTTTCTAACTCTTCTTCCTCTGGAAAATCTGAAGACAGTATCATTTCTAATGCTTCACTTTTTATTAAAATATTTTAATTACTTGTATTGGTTAAATAAAGGCTTTAATCCGTAAAGATTAAATGAATCTTTTACATATTCATAGTCTACTTCGCAAAAAAAATTATTATCTTCTAAACCACAGAACCATTAAATCCAACCTCCTTCATCATGTGAATCTGAATCCTCTTCCATATTATTTTATATTAAACTTATTATTATTTTATTATATTTATTATTACATAATTAATTGTAATCTTTTTTATATTTATTAATATTATCAAATTAATAATAATTTTTATTAATTATTATTTCATCCTTTTTAAAAATTTTTTAATATCATTATCAATCTATAAACTTATAAATAAAATACTTTTGTTAAAATAGATAAAATAATAAAAAGCTAATAAAATAATAATAAAAATTATAAACAAAATATAGATATTAATAAAAAAAATGGTAAAAATAAATACAATATGTAGATCTGAAAAAGACTACTCAAGGGAAACAAAAAATGACATAATGAAAGTCCAAAGAAATCCTAACCCAAACCTACACGTAATGAGCAAACCTTGAGAATTCCAAAGAGCATTGGTTGCCTCTAAAATACAGAAAATATTCTCAAAACCATTTGTAGGTAATTTATCAGGACATACTGATGCAATCTCAATTCTATGCAAATCTCCAATGAGTATGACTAATTTTGTAAGTGGATCCTTTGATGGAGAAATCCGATTCTGGGACTTATCACTTCGCAAAACTCTATTCAATATAAACGCCCATGAAAATCATGTGAAGGGAATTGCATTTAGTAATTCTGGACAAGGATTCCTTTCATGTGGTATGGATAAACTGATAAAGTATTTCATGATTAAAGATTGTCTTTAATAATATGAAGATAATAGCGAGATAAATGGCAGCAATAGTTGGGTAAGCAAAGTAATGATCAATAATATTAGTCATAATTATGAATAGGATTAGTTTTGTACAAGTGGGTAAGTAGTCCAAGTTTGGAATTATAATAGATCTAAACCTATTACCACTATTGAGTGGGGGGCAGATTCAGTATTGTAATGTAAATATAATCCAAGTGAGCCTCATGTATTGTTAAGTACTGGGATCGATAGGAGTATAACGCTTTATGATTTAAGAAATAATCAACCTATTAAAAAAACTATACTACCTAATAAAAGCTAATGCGTTTCTTGGAATCCATAATAGCCAATTAATTTTACGGTAGGAAATGATGATGCTAATTGTTATAGCTTTGATATGAGGAAATTGGAAGTCATTAAATTGATTCATAAGGATCATATATCTGCAGTTACTGATATTGATTATGCGCCTACTGGAACTGAATTTGTTACAGGAAGTTATGATAAGACAATTAGAATTTTTAATACTTTAGAAGGCAAAAGTAGGGAGGTCTATCACGGCTAAAGGATGTAAAAAGTTTTTAGTGTTTAGTATTCTTAGGATGCATAGTATGTTTTATCCGCTAGTGATGATATGAATATTAGAATTTGGAAGAGTGTTGCTTGGAATCCTATCGGAACCGTAATAATCATATAAAAATATATTATAATACTTTCATATTATCATATTATCATATTATCATATTATCATATTATCATATTATCATATTATCATATTATCATATTATGATATTATCATATTATCATATTATCATATTATCATATTATCATATTATCATATTATCATTATTATAATTTATACTTTTTTATTAGATCACTTAAAGACAATAAAATGCATTCGATTATGGAGAGAAGCTAAAGGAAAAATTTTAACATGTGAATGAAATCAGGAAAATATCAAAGCATAGACATTTACCTAAATATATATTAAATAATAAACAAAAAAAACAGATTCAAAGGACTAGCAAAATAAGAAAACTTCAAAATTAGGAAGTCAACAATCCAAATACTTTTGTTAAACCT
>Ga0315908_10004397_pt1 | contig 10156 bp, 6 predicted proteins | sample LakEriMetagenome_12_FD_203520 | JGI IMG/M metagenome (GOLD analysis project Ga0315908, IMG submission 203520) | Freshwater fungal communities from buoy surface, Lake Erie, Ohio, United States - Buoy 4 MA124 | ecosystem: Environmental > Aquatic > Freshwater > Lake > Lake biofilm | place: USA...
CCATTTCTTTAGCTAAAAATTTGCCAGATGTGCACGTTTCTGCCTTGGATGTGTCAGCGAAAGCCTTGGAAATCGCCCAATTGAATGCCCAACAAAATGGAGTGCAAATCAATTTTATTTGCCAAAACATACTCGAAACTACAAAGCTGGATCAACAATTTGAGGTAATAGTTTCCAATCCGCCTTATGTGAGGGAAATAGAAAAACATGAAATTCAAGCTAATGTGTTGGAGCATGAACCGCATTTGGCTTTGTTTGTAACCGATGAAGATCCGTTGCTGTTTTACCGAAAAATAGGGGAGTTGGCTATTGACTCCTTGACACCTAGCGGTAGTTTATTTGTAGAAATCAACCAGTATTTGGGTGAAGCCACAGTACAGTTATTTCTCCAAATTGGCTTTACACAAGTTGAATTGAAAAAAGACCTATACGGAAACGACCGCATGATTCGCGCCAGCCGCTAATTATTCGTAACGTAAGGCTTCTATCGGATCGAGTTGAGCCGCTTTCATGGCGGGATAGGAACCCGAAATCACCGCTACTATAAAGGTGGTAATGACCGCTGCAGTGATGGCCGACCAAGGAATCACAAAAGCAAAGCTCAGCAAGGAAGCTATGCCATATCCGGCCGATATTCCGATGATAATCCCCAATATTCCACCCAATTGTCCAATTACAATGGTTTCGATAAAAAATTGAACCGCGATGGTACTTTTTTTGGCGCCCAAGGCTTTGCGAACCCCAATTTCTCGGGTGCGTTCGGTAACGGATACGAGCATGATGTTCATCAACGCAATCGAGGAGCCAAAAATGGTGATTATTCCAATTACCCAGGCCGAAATCCCCAAATACTGCGTAATGCTTAAAATTTTATTGATCAAATCGTCACTGCGCGAAACCCCAAAATTGTCCTCTTGAATCGGGTTGAGTTTACGCACCCGGCGCATGACACTGTTGGCATGATCAATGGCCGCATCCAGCACGTCTTTTTTAATGACCATCACACTCAGCGTATAATTGATGTTGGGCGCGGTAAATAATGATCGTGCCACTTGAATGGGTAGTAAAATGCGCAAATCTTGGTTGTTGCCAAAGGTGGATCCCTTTTCTTTGAGCACCCCAATCACTTTAAATTTGGCGCCGCGTATTGAAATGGTTTTACCAATGGGGTTCACATCTTTGAATAAATCTTTCAAGAAATCAGAGCCCACAATGCAGGTTGCCGAGTTGTTTTTGATGTCAAACGGAGTAAAATTATGCCCAGCGGTGGTCTCTAGGCCAGAGTTGACCATGTAATTTTCGTCTACCCCTAAAATGGTTATTTCGGGATCGGTTTTTTTGGAATCAAATTTTACTTCGGCATTGGATACCGCGGTAAACGAAAGAGAGGTTTGGGTGAGCGGAAACTGGTATTTGTCTTTAAAGGCCACTGCCTCGGGATAGGAGATGATGGGGTTGATGATTTCGCGTTCGCCACCGCCTCGACGCTGGGATTCAAACGGATATTGGTTGATGTTGAAGGTGTTGGCGCCCATCGAAGCAAAATCGCTAGAAACGGTATTTTCTAAGGCGGCCACCACGGTAAGGATGCACACCAATGCGGTAATTCCAATGGCAATGATGAGCACCGTGAGTATGGTGCGTAGCAATTGCGTTTTGATGGAACCCAAAGCAATTCGAATGTTTTCGCGGAGTAATTTGAACATGGGTAAAATTTGGCACGAATTTACAATAATTGAAACAAGTTTGCGGGATTAAGTGTGTATTTAGCATAAAAATAAGACGTGCTTTTTGAATCAAAAAATTAGCAACCAAGTAATAGCCGTTAAAAATTGAATTAATTACATTTGCATGGATGAAAAAAGATCTTTACATAATTGCAGGTTGTAATGGAGCTGGAAAGACTACCGCCTCTTTTACTATTTTACCTGAGATTTTAGATTGTAAAGAATTTGTAAATGCAGATGAAATTGCAAAAGGATTATCGCCATTTCAACCAGAAAAAGTTTCGTTTGAAGCCGGAAGAATAATGCTTAAAAGAATAAACGAACTTTTAGAATCCAACGAAAACTTTGCTTTTGAAACTACCTTAGCTACTAAAAGTTACAAATCAAAAATTGCAGAAGCGAAAAACAAAAACTATCATGTAACGCTATTGTTTTTTTGGTTGCAAAACGTAGAATTGGCCATTGAAAGAGTGAAGACAAGAGTGCTAGAAGGAGGCCATCATATTGAATCGGATGTGATTAGACGCAGGTATTCAAATGGCATAAAAAATCTATTTGATATTTATCTGTCAGTAGTTGACGATGTGATGATTTTTGATAATTCAGAAGGCAAATATGATTTGATTGCCAAAAAAACCATTGACACTGACTTGGATGTTTTTAGCCAAACCAAATTCAATAAACTTAATAACTATTATTATGGAAACACATAAAATGACACCAAATCAAACTAAAATTTTGGCCGGAATGGATAAGGTGTATGATAAATTAATAGAGTTCAAAAAGAAAATGAACAGTGAACTTGTGATTCTAAAAGACAATAAAATAACAAGAATAAAACCGTAGCATTTTGGCTGTTTTCCAGTAAAATGATTTTCTCATTTTATCCCAATGCACAGTCAATAAAAATCCAAAAGTGACATCGAGTTCAAGCAGGTAATCAATATGTACACCACCAATTTCTTTCCCAATTAATTCCAGTTATATGGCAGCAAAACCAAGTGTTCCAAAGGGCACCCGTGATTTTTCCCCGCTTGAAGTACTCAAGCGCAGACACATCATGGGAGTCATTCAGCGCAATTTTGAAAAATTTGGTTTTCAACCCATCGAAACGCCATCGTTTGAAAATTCAGAAACCTTGATGGGTAAATATGGCGAAGAAGGCGACCGCTTGATCTTCAAAATACTAAACTCGGGTGATTTTCTAGACAAGATATCCTCTGATGAATTGGCCCAATCTACGGCCAAACAATTGGGAACCAAAATCTCCGAAAAAGCACTGCGTTATGATTTAACAGTCCCTTTTGCCCGTTATGTGGTGCAGCACCAAAACGAATTGGAATTCCCGTTCAAGCGGTATCAAATTCAGCCGGTATGGCGTGCCGATCGTCCACAAAAAGGGCGTTACCGCGAGTTTTACCAATGCGATGCCGACGTGGTAGGATCGCAATCCTTGTGGCAAGAAGTGGAGTTTGTGCAATTGTACGACGCGGTTTTTACCGAATTGGGATTGTCCAGTACGACGATAAAAATCAACAACCGAAAAATATTATCGGGCATCGCCCAGGTAATTGGTGCTGCCGATAAATTAATCGATTTTACGGTAGCTTTAGATAAATTAGATAAAATAGGCGAAGCGGGAGTACAGCAAGAAATGTTGGACAAGGGCCTGAGCCAAGCTGCCATAGACAAGGTGTCTCCTTTGTTTCATTTTACAGGAACTTGGTCTGAAAAATTAAAGCAATTGAACGTATTGTTGGCCGATTCACCTGAAGGCCTGCAAGGAGTTTCTGAACTGGAAACCATTGGTAATGCCATACAGACGTTGGGTTTACAATCGGCCCAATTGGAACTCGATGTTACCTTGGCGCGGGGTTTAAATTACTACACCGGCGCTATTTTTGAAGTAGCCGCACCTAAACAAGTAGCCATGGGATCCATTGGTGGTGGTGGTCGTTACGACGATTTAACCGGTATTTTTGGTTTGAAAAACATGAGTGGTGTAGGGATATCCTTTGGTTTGGATCGGATTTATTTGGTGCTCGATGAATTGCATTTATTCCCAAATACCTTGGCTGCAAACTGCAAAGCACTTTTTGTGAATTACGGACAAGCCGAAGCTTTGTATGCCATGCAAGCCATTCAACAATTGCGAGCAAAAGACATAGCGGTGGAGTTGTATCCCGATGCGGCAAAGGTAGGCAAGCAATTTGCCCACGCCGACAAACGCCAAATCCCCTTTGTGGTCATCGCGGGTTCAGACGAGATGCAAAACAATACCTATGCTCTTAAAAATTTAGCCGCAGGCACGCAAGAACTCGTATCATTAGATCAACTGATACAGTTGTTAGCTTAAAAAACCATCTTTATTTACATAAAAAAAGCTTCCCATAACGGGAAGCTTTTTTGGTAGATTTGGGTTTGTTATACTTAGGGGATAAGTATCTTTTTGCTGCTTGCACCTTGGTTTGTGTTGGTGCGCACAATATAAGTTCCGGCGCTCAATTGGGGCGCATTCAATTCAATTTTTGTGTCATTGCTGTTTATAGTCCAGCTGGCTACCGATTGGCCTACCATGTTGTACAAGCTTACATTTTCTATTTGCACAGTAGCTGTGGCATTGTGCACCACAATTTGGTTGTTGCCTGAGGCATAGCTTACTTGAACGCTTGCATTGGTTTCAAAATCAGGATTGGCTAAAGCCCCGCCTTTATTGAATTTCAAGAAGAAACGGTCGTTGGTTTCTCCGGCTGTCAAGTTTACTTCTACATGATCGTAACGAATGTCATGGTAAATAGAAGTGGCAGCATCATAGATGTAAATGGGCTGATCGGTGTTGAAGTTTTCGGTTCCGTCCAAGACGATGCTCACCGGACCTTCGCTGCTGGTTTTGATGCGCAACGGGTAACTGGCGTGTTGGTCAAAATAGCTTTCTCCAGCAATAACCAATTTAGCTTCTTCATTTACAAAATACATGTCGTTGGGTAAATTGTCCATGCAAACGGCATCGTATCCTGCATCAAGGGCAGCTGTAGCATTTTCGTTCATAAATCCAATCAACAATTCACGGTGAAAGTGGTTTGCTGAATTGAATCCCAAACGGATTTTTTCAAAGGCAGTTTCGGTGTAGGTATCCTCGGCGTTGTTGCTGTTGGATGTCGCGGTAGTCGCATTGGCCTGTCTGAACATAGGGTTTGATCCCGTATTGTCTTCTTTAACAAAGGCTCGTTGGCTGTTGTTGAATTCAATGTTTCCACCAGTCGCATTGGCGCTCACAAAGAAACCTTGTCCCACTGGAATAAAACGACCAGGTGTACGGGTACTAGAACCCAATCCGCTGATGCCCGATGGAGAAACCGGAGGAACACCACCCACTAAGGTGCGTGTGGCATATCCGCCTTGGTATTCGGCTAAGTTGTGCGTTGTATTTGTGTTGTAGTGCTCCCAGAAATACAAGGTACCGTTGGTTGCAACCAAGTTTTGTGAAATAAATAAATCGGCGTCAATGGCTGAAGGGTAAGGGTTTCCACTCAAGTTTAGGTTTCCACCAGCAATAGGGCTGGTAATGGTTCCATTGTTTGGTTTACCTTCAAACGTATAATTTTGAGTAGCAGTCAAGGCATTGCTTCCTTTTAGGGTAAATCCTTGCCCAGCAGATAACGATCCTGAAGGACCTACTGCTTGCCAGTTGGCATACAAAGGCGTTAGATTTTGGAACTTAAAGATCCAATACGAACTCAAGGTAACCGGTGAGGTAGGTGCGCCATTCAAGCCCGAAGTCCAGTTCAAGAGCTGTGGGTTGTTGGCATCGGTACCGTCGCGCATCACGCTGCTTAAGGTATAGTCGTTGTTGTTGCTAGTTGTATTACTTACGCCTACAGGAGATGACCAATAATTGTAGTTAAATCCGTTGGATTGTCCGGCTTGATCGCGTTCTACAATTCCTGCACTGGTTACATCCAATTCACTTTTGGCCGATTGAACCAATTGCGATTTTCCTTGCAAATCAATCGATCCATCTAGTTTCAAGTACCAGTCATTTTGAATTTTGCTGTCGTTGTTCATCACGATTTCCACGCCTGAATCAACAATCATTCCAAGATCTACATTGTTTGCTGTAGCCGTGATGTCGTGTTGAACGTGTACAATTGACCAATCTTGGTCGTCAATGTCTAAGCCACGCACGTCATTGGCTGTATCATTCACCGCTGTAGCAAAGTCACCAATTTGTTTGGTAACAAAAGGCATGGGCGCTTGTTGTACGGCTATAATTTTGTTGTTGAAAATTTGCATGCCTGTGCCTGTATCGGCGCCAGCAGTAGTGAGGTCGTCGATGATGTCGTTTTTGTATACATCCATACGGTAGTAGCGCAATAGATCGGCGAAAGGCAACAGTTCGATGTCTCTAGGCACAATTTCTCCACGTACTTGCCCACCAAAATCGGTGATTTCTTGGTATACCATGCGTTGCAATTGTGAAACCGAAAGGGCTGTTTTGAAAATACGCACTTCGTCAATTTTTCCATTGAAAAAGCGGGTCAAGGTGTTGGGGCTTTTTCCAATAGTAAGGGGAGTAGCATCGGTTACAATACTGCCAGTTTGTGCAGCATTGGTTACCAACTGTCCATTCAAAAACAATTGAATTTGTCCGTTTCCATATACCGCGGCTACATGGTACCAACGGTTTGTGTCTAATACAGAATTGTAGGTAAACGTATATCCATTGACAATCACTTGCAGTTTTTTGTCTGCTGTAATTTGCAAATGAAATTTGTCTTGTCCCACAATCACGCCTTCGTTGGCAAAGGAACTGTCAAGATCAATCCAAGCCATCATAGAGGCTGAACCCAATCCACCCAACATACCTGCAGTTTGCCCGTAATCGTTGCGGCCGTCAAAATGCAAATACAATTTGCGATCCAAATCACGCGGTGAACCAAATACTGAAGCGTCTGTATCAAAGGTGTCGATGATTCCGTCTTTGTCTGCATCGGCTGTACCAAAAATAATACCATCGCCGTTGCCATCTAAACTGGCATACAAGCTACCCGAAATATCGGTCGTTGTGCTGTTTGATATCACATTCAAAAAGTTGGGTTCACCAATCACTGAGGTGTTGTCTGGCAAGGCTTTTCCACTGTTGGCAAATCCGTTTAAAGCGTCAAAGGCATCCAAGATTCCGTCGCCATCGTCATCGGTTCCGTCACCAGTTCCGTCACAATTTACGTCGCCATCTCCGTTGAATAATCCGGCTTCGTCTACGTCAAATAAGGCATCGTTGTCTGAATCCAAATCAACATAATTGGGAACCAAATCGCCATCAAAATCTTTGGGCATGTTTTCGTTGTAATAAGCCTCTGCTGCGTCCAACCAACCGTTGTTGTTGGCGTCAACCCAAGTTCCCGCTACAATATCCATGGTGTCATAGCCCTCGGTGTAGTTTTGCCAACGGTCTTCAATGATGTCACCAATACCGTCGTTGTCGGTGTCTAAGTCAAAAGCATCTGCCACACCGTCTTGGTCAAAGTCGGGTAAGGTTTGTACAATTTGTATGTCGTCTAGCGCCAAATCATTGCCGGCTCCTCCGGGCTGGTTGTTTTTAAAAATGATGGTAAAGTCAGAAGTCATCGGTGTAAAAGTAGCCGAGAATTGGTACCAGTCGCCTGCGGTATTGCCTGCAGTTGTTGGCGCAATGTCATCGGTAGCGATCGTGCTGATGAGGTTGTTGCTCATGTCTCTAAACTCAACGGTAATGTTGGGGCGGTTGCGGGTAGCTATGCCAGGAGCATTGGTGCGGTCTAAGTTTAAAATCCAGAAACTATAGGTTAAAGGTACGTTCATGATTACCCCCTGAATGTCGGTACGGTAAAACTCGTCGGTGATGTCGTTGGTGGCATTAAACAAAGCCATTCTACCGTTGGTATCGCCAGGCGTGTGATCAGGACCCGTGTGCCAGTGTGTGGCAGCCCACGACGCAATTTGCGCCGAGTTGCAAATGGTGTATTGTCCATCGTTCAAATCGATGGTGGTGTCGCACTCGTCGGCGGCCATAGCGGTTGTTCCGTCCTCGTAGCAATACGTAGTCGAAGCAGTTGGCACATCTACATTGATGCGTGCACGCGTGGTTCCTTCGCCAAACGTTTCGTTGAGCATAAAAATTTGAGTGGTATAGGTGTTGCCATATACCAAGGTATTGCTCAATTCGATGCTATCTGGAATACCATCGTTGTCGTCGTCAAAATCTAAGTTGTCAAATACTTCATCGCTATCGGTATCGGCAAAGGCCTGAATTCCTGTTCCGCTGATTCTAAAGTTGTACGGGTTTTTACCTGCACCTGCATCGCTGTTAGCAATCGAAATATCAGCTGATTTCAATCCAATTGTACTAGGATTAAAGGTTACCGTAAAGGAGGTTGTAGCCAAACCGCCAATTACAGTTGTAGAGGGTTGGCTGCTGATGGTAAAGTCTGATCCGGTAATGCTTACAATAGGGCTTCCGGTTAAATTCAAATCAAAATTACCTAAGTTAAAAATGGTATAGGTTCTTGAAATCGGGGAAAATATGTTGGTCGAACCAAATTCGGTCCAATCGGTATTTACAGGAGAAAGATCGCCATCGGCAATTACGTTGCTGTTTCCTCTCACGCTCATGTTAGCCAACACGCCGGTTGCTTGAATCGCAAAGTTGTAGGTGCTCTCGTCGGTGTCGTTGGAGTCGATGTTGAGTTGCGCTGTTTTGAGACCTACAGTCGCTGGGTTGAATTTTACCACTACGTTTGAAGAACTTCCTGCGGCAATGGTTGCGCTTGGCATAGTTAGAATGGCAAATTCACTGGCGTTTGTACCGGTAAGACTTACATTGCTAATGGTAAGGTCAAGTGAACCTGTATTTTGGATAGTAAAGGTACGTGTAGCTGCTACCGTACTAAAGTCTGTAAAGTCTGTGGTACTTGGTGTGCTGTCACCGTCTACAATGGTATTGGTGTTGCCAATGACATTTATTTCAGGGGCTATCCAAGTCACCAACACTTGTCCATTGGATCCGGCTCCACCGTTGCGGGTAGAAGAGGAAGTGCGCAAAGCACCGCCACCGCCACCTCCTAATTGTACTGCCGCTAATGATCCACTCCCTTGTGATCCGCTGCGTCCGTTTCCGCCGTTTCCGCCGTTGGTTGGCGCTGTGGCACCAGTAGAACTGCTTGCATTATTTCCAGCTGCATTACCAGCCGATGATCCCCCGCCGCCGCCGTAACTTCCGGCAACGCCATTGGCACCTCTTCCGCCAGCAAATACAAAACCGGCATCGCCTATGCTGCTTGGTGCACCGGCTCCGCCATTGGCTCCAGTGGAACTGTTGTCTGCTGCGCTGTTTCCTCCTTTGGCCAAAACCGTAGCGGCAGAACCAAACCAAGAATCACCGCCAGCGGCAGTGGTTGTAGCACCCGAGCCCACGGTTACAGTATATACCGTACCGGGTGTGGTAGGAATTACTTTTCTGGCATAGGCACCGCCTCCACCTCCGCCACCACCTGTGTTGGTAGTCAGGGTGCTGCCTTTTCCGCCAGCGCCCCAGGTGTGCACGGTAATGCTGTTAACGCCTGCGGGAACCGTAAATGTTCCATTGGCTGTAAACCGTTGTGATTGTGCCCAACCTAAAGTGGAGAGCAAGACTAGTAAAAGGAGTACTAGATTAGAATAAACGGGGAGTGTAATTTTTTTCATAAGGCAATTACTTTTTATTGTAACAAGATTGAGTGAGTGTTTTTTAACGAGTCAAAACTAGAATAATTAAAATCGCTCAACAAGAAAATCATCGATAAAAAACTTAAAATATCGATGAAATGCATAAATTTAAAAAAAAAGTAAGAAAAGTAATCCATATTTTGTTTTTCAATTTAGAAATCCACTATTTTCTAAACCACTTGTAAACCAGGATTGTAGGAAATGGTTTAAGATTCGATTTTTTGGAAATAGTCTCCCGATTTATAAGCGCACAATACGGTACAAATGGATCGAGTTATGAAGTAGTTTCTTTGGATGAAGTGAGCTGCAACTGACTACATTTTTTTTACCGTCAAGCGCCGAAACCCAATCCAAATTCAAAATGCAGTCCTTAAACTGCATTTTTTTTTCAGTCTGATATCTCCACTGTTACATAAACACCTAACGGTCATTTTTTTAGCTAAAAATGACTTTTGCAAGTGAGTTATATTATTTTTATTAACACGAAAACGTTTGCGTGTCGTTCGTCGATTATTTTATTGATTTTTTTATTATTTTGGTCCCTACAACGATTTCGAACTTTTTTGTTGAAGCAAGTGTTTGACAGCAAGGGGGTTGAGAAAGTCTAAAAACTAAACATATACCCTATGAATACAATTACTAAACAAACCAGTTTAATGGATACATCAAAACAAACTGCTGCTTTT
>Ga0315908_10004400_pt1 | contig 10155 bp, 11 predicted proteins | sample LakEriMetagenome_12_FD_203520 | JGI IMG/M metagenome (GOLD analysis project Ga0315908, IMG submission 203520) | Freshwater fungal communities from buoy surface, Lake Erie, Ohio, United States - Buoy 4 MA124 | ecosystem: Environmental > Aquatic > Freshwater > Lake > Lake biofilm | place: USA...
GCTCTCTGAATATGCAGCGATGGGCTTTGAATATGGATATTCAGTTATTCGCCCAGAAGCTCTAGTGATGTGGGAAGGCCAATTTGGTGACTTCGCCAACGGTGCCCAGACCATCATTGATGAGTTTGTATCTTCAGCGCTACAGAAGTGGGGCGAGCGTTCATCAGTGGTGCTGCTCCTTCCACATGGTTATGAAGGACAAGGGCCAGATCACTCGTCCGCTCGCATCGAGCGTTTCCTTCAACTGTGTGCTGAGCAGAACATGACTGTGGCGCAACCATCTAGCCCAGCATCGTATTTCCACTTGTTGCGCTGGCATATGGCCAACCCAACTCGACGCCCAATGGTTGTCTTTACTCCGAAATCGATGCTTCGCCTCAAGGCAGCTGCATCATCACTTGGTGATTTCACATCTGGAACTTTCCGTCCAGTAATTGCGGATGACAAGGTGCAGAACGCATCTCGTGTGATCTTCTGTTCTGGAAAGATTTATCACGACCTCGTTGCAGAGCGTGATCGTCTTGGAGAGCACTCCACTGCAATTGCACGTGTCGAACTTCTCTATCCACTTCCAATTGATCAAATGCAGGAGGTTGCCGCTGCGCATCCAAATGCAAATCTTTTGTGGGTCCAAGATGAACCTGCCAACCAAGGTCCATGGTCATATATTGCAATGCGTACTTCAGAGGCGCACGGCGGTCATGGATTTGGATCTCGCGTATTGCGTCGAATTTCACGTCGTGCAACGGCATCACCTGCAACCGGAAACCACCACTTGCATGAGGAAGAAGCTAAAGCGTTGATGTATGAGGCCTTTACTCGCTAATTAATTTGCGCGCTGATTGGCTAAATGGCTAGTGGTGCGACTTGTTCGTCGTGTGTTGCTTGTCGAGAGCTTTGCTACTCGTCGCGCTTTGCTTTCTTAACTCTAAAGAGATGCTTGGCTTTGACAGCGTGTGGTGGCAGCCATCCCCACGTTGTTGAATCTGTTCCCTTTGGATTTTCGCTCTTGCACCAGATGCCTTCGGCAGCAATCTGGACAATCCGTTTAATGTAGAAGACGCCAGGTTGTTCATCGCGTTCGAGAATTACGATGTCATTGACTTTGAGTGAGGAAGCCTTGGCCCCCTTGCGTGAAAACCAGCGCACATAGAGGACATCGCCTGGAATCAATACTGGGGCCATAGAAAGGCCATCAACCTTCACGGTGCTAAAAAGTCTCACGCGCGGTAGTCTGCCACACATGAAAAACATTTTTAAGCCCACAATCACCGTCTACGCACACTGCGATCTTCCATGCGGCGTCTATGACCCAGCTCAAGCACGCATCGAAGCTCTATCCGTGAAGGCTTGCATGGAAAAATATGCAGCCAACACAGATCCTGATTTCCGTTCACGCTCTGTAGCAATCAAAGAAGAGCGTTCACATGCAGTCAAAGAGCACCTCTGGGTTCTCTGGACTGACTATTTCAAGGCTCCACACTTTGAGGCATACCCACAGTTGCACTCACTCTTTAACGAGGCGACAAAGCTTGCAGGTGCTGCAGGTACCAAGGGAACTCAAGATGTAGCTGTTGCAGATACATTGATCGCAAAGATCGATGAGATTGCAGAAATTTTCTGGGCAACAAAGAAGTAAATCTTAATTAATTTATTAGTTAATTAGAGATTGAGCGGCGGTGCGTGCGAGGTAAGAAACTCGCTCCACCGCCTTTCTCTTTATTACACCTTGCGCGATGTGACGCTCGCCGTCATAGAGATCGCAGAGAAAGTGAAGTTCACGCCCATCTACTTCAATGCAGCGCGCAGTACACCGAACCTCTGCCCCGATTCCCACTGAATCAATCATTGTGAGCTCGAAATTCTCAACGACTGTTGTTTCACCTGGTTCAAGATAATCAATAAGCGCAGTAACGCTTGCGCTCTCCATTGAATGCATGATGTGAGAGCTTGCCAAAATTGGTAGATCTGAAATACCCATTGCCACGCAGGTATCACCGGCGCGCACAACCATCGTGGAAAGGCCCACTGCACCAATAACTTCTTCCGCTGGTTTCATTAGCCCTTGCCCTCGGGAGATCCATCATCAAAAGTAATATGCTGAACATGCGTCTCTTCAATCTGAACTTCACGATGTTCGACATTGCCAAATTCATCGATCTCAATTGAGATTTCCGTCATTGAAAATGTGGTGACTACCTCGGTTGTAGCGCCAGCGCCCATAAGTTGCTTTTGGATACTCTCATAGAGACTCTCTGGGGCTTTCTCCACACAAGCTCTGCGTAAGGCGTCAACTAAGAAGGTGTGAGTTAAACGTTCATGGTCTAGCTGACGAGAACAGTTTGGACAAAGATCGATATGGCTTTGAACTTCTTGTGGGCGTTCTACCTGTTCGATTGCATCTTCAATAATAAAGACAATGGATGCAAGAACTTCTGGGCATCCGATACGTTCTGCGCCGAAGAGACTCATGGCTTCTCCCCCTCTGCAGCGGGTTCAGCCTTGGCATCCGTAGATTCTTTTACAACGTTGGAATCTGCAGTGCCAGTGGTGTAACCAAGTTCGCGTGCATAATCGGCCAACTTTTCACGTAACAACTTACGTCCACGATGAAGGCGTGACATCACAGTTCCTGCTGGAATGCCAACAATTTCGGCAATCTCCTTATAAGAAAATCCCTCTACATCTGCAAGGTAGACAGCCATGCGAAATTCTTCTGGAAGTTCTTGCAGTGCATTCTTTATATCGCTATCTGGAAGGTTTTCTAGCGCCTCAACTTCGGCCGACTTTCCAAGATCACTTGTATGGCTCTGTGCCTGATCGATCTGCCAATCCTCTAACTCATTATTGGCAATAAGCGGCTGACGTTGTTTCTTGCGATATGAATTAATAAATGTTGTTGTGAGAACGCGATAAAGCCAAGCGCGAAGATTCGTTCCTTCTTCAAATTGATGGAATGAGGTAAAGGCCTTGATATATGTATCTTGAACAAGATCGCGCGCATCTTCTGGATTACGGGTGTATCGAAGCGCTGCTGCATAGAGCTGGTCCATGAACACGAGAGCATCGCGCTCAAACCGAATGGTGCGATCGGAAGCGCTCTCTAGGACAAGATCTTTTGATGTCATCGCTTCTAGGCTATCTCACCTTGCTTAGAAATGCCCGACAACAACTGGTGGCTAAATGAGACTAAAAGAGAAGTCACGCAGGTGCTAAAAGAGAGTAGTGGGTTCACCTAAATCGATAGGCGCAATCAGATCTTCGCCATTGTTTGCGACAAGGTTGACGCGCGATGAAACGGGATGGGCGATTAAACCGAAATCCGGTCTATCCACGCGCAACAGCTCGAGAGCTTCTTGTGGATCGCGTTGAGTTGGATCGAGCCAACTATCCCAACGATCCTCCGGCAACATCACCGGCATCCGACTATGAATTGTTGCAAGATCACCCACTGCTTCACGGGTGATAATCGAAGCGCTCTCAATTACTTCTCCAGTGGGGCCAACCCAACGACTCCATATTCCAGCGACAGCAAAAGCTCGCGTTGAAACTTGTGGGTCAGGGCTGATGTAGAACGGTTGCTTTGGTGGATATTTTCCAAGCGCAGTTGCCCATTCGTAATATCCGTTCACCGGAACAATGCAACGAGTTCGGCGAAAGGCATCGCGGAATGTTGGCTTCTCGTGAATCGATTCGCTTCGTGCGTTAATCGCATGTGACTGCGATGCTCGAGCGGCTGCATGTTCACTCATCCATGGTGCAATTAGCCCCCATGACGCAGATGCAAGTGATCGTTGCCCGCGAATAATGTAGATCTCATTTGTTGGTGCAATATTCCAATTCAGGGGTAGTGAATGGTCGATCTCATTTGACTCTAGATCGAAGGCAGAGAAAATGTCATCTGCACCTTGCGTTCTCGCATATCTTCCGCACACGCCCGTAAGTCTACGGCGGGTAGACTATGAAGATGGAACCAACGGCGACAGCAGCGACAGCGCTTTGGCCTGCGATCTTTCGCGGCCGCGTACCTGTTGATCTTCACGTTGAAATTCCGGGTTCAAAGTCGGTAACCAACCGCGCACTCATCCTTGCAGCACAGGCAAAGAGCCCATCAACTATTCGTAAGCCACTCATCTCGCGAGATAGCCAGCTAATGGTCGCGGGGTTGCAGGCTCTCGGTGTAAAAATTGATGAGACAAGCGACGGAAGTTGGATCGTTACTCCAGCCCCGCTCAAAGGACCAGCAACAATCGATGTCGGTAACGCCGGAACAGTGATGCGATTTCTTCCACCACTTGCAGCCCTTGCACAAGGTGAAATTTCCTTCGATGGAGATCCTCGTTCTTATGAACGCCCGCTTGGCCCTGTTATTGGCGCACTTGAAGAGCTTGGAATCACGATTGATCACGGCGGCCGTTATAGCTTGCCGATGACGATCAGTGGTGCGGGAGCGATTCCTGGTGGAGAGATAAGAATTGATGCGAGCAAATCAAGTCAATTCTTATCAGCGCTCTTACTTATTGGTCCCAGCATGGTCAACGGAATTACTGTCACACATCAAGGTGGCGAACTTCCATCGATGCCACACATTGATATGACTGTTGCGATGTTGCGTGACTTTGGTGCAACTGTGACCGTTGATCGCGCTGCACAAAAGTGGAGCGTTGCACCTGGAGATTTACACGGTGTTGATCTTGTCATCGAACCTGATCTTTCCAATGCCGCACCATTCTTATCACTTGCAATGGTTTGTGGTGGACGTGTGACGATCGCGGATTGGCCACGCCAGACAACACAGCCAGGTGATCAGTTGCGCGAGATTCTTACTCGCATGGGTGCGACAGTTGAATTTACAAAAGATGGTCTACAACTTACGGGTGGAACATCTATTCATGGAATTGATATCGATCTTCACGATGTTGGTGAGTTAACTCCATCTATTGCTGCTCTTGCCGCTCTTGCAGATTCACCATCACATCTTCGTGGAATCGCGCACCTTCGCCTCCATGAGACAGATCGTTTGGCTGCACTTACTCGTGAAATTAATGGGTTGGGTGGAAGTGTGAGCGAGGAAGAGAGCGTTCTGCATATAGATCCAACGCAGGGTGCACTTCACGGCGGAACTTTTCACACATATGAAGATCACCGCTTAGCAACAGCTGGGGCTGTCATTGGCTTAGTTGTGGGCGATGTACTTGTGGAAAATATTGCGACTACTCGCAAAACACTCCCTGATTTTCCTGGACTTTGGTCGAGCCTTCTTCAATGAGTAAATACTCTTACGATGAATCCGATGTGCGAATCCGCCCAGCGCGGAGCACGCGTCCTCGCAGTAAAGATCGACCTTCACATGACGGAGCAATCTTTGCTCTTGTAACAACTGTTGATCGTGGGCGAACAACCTGTATTACAGATGAAGCAGTAATTGTTACTGCGATGAAGGCGCGCGAACTCGGTCCAAAGTCGGTAGTTGTTGGAGATCGCGTCAAACTCGTCGGGGATGTGAGTGGAACTGAAGGCACCCTGGCACGCATTGTTGCAGTCGAACCACGTCGTAATTCTTTGAGCCGCACCGTTGATGATGCCGCACAGGTGGAACGCACCATCGTTTCAAACATTGATCAGCTTGTAATTGTCGCAGCGGTAACAAATCCAGAGCCACGTAGAGGTTTGATTGATCGCTTCTTAGTTTGCGCGTTCCACGAGAACATCAAGCCCTACTTACTGATGACGAAAACAGATTTAGCGCCGCTTCCAGATTTTGTTGAGGAGTATCGCAAGCTTGGTGTTGAGATTTTGACCTCGTCATCGACGGCGCAGACTCATGAAGAGGATTTAGAGCGAGTACGAAAAGTTCTTCTTGGAAAGACCTCTGTCCTTGTTGGGCATTCGGGTGTAGGTAAATCCACGCTGATCAATGCACTTGTCCCCCACGCAGGTCGCATTACCGGTGTTGTAAATGTAGTCACTGGTCGAGGTCGACACACATCATCAAGTGCAATCGCACTCCCACTTGCATCTTCTCTAGAAGGCGACGATGGATGGATTATTGATACACCTGGTATTCGCGCATTTGGATTGGCGCACCTTGATTCCAATCGCATCATCGCTGCATTCGCCGATATTGCAGAGGTGACGCAAGGTTGTCTCTCTAACTGCAGCCACTACGAACCATCGTGTCGCCTCAATGATTGGGTTCAACCTGACGGTGTGATCGATGAAGAGCGACTTACACGCGTGACGAGTCTGAGATCACTGCTGGAGCTAAAGGATAAGAACCCTGCGCTAGGCGAGTAAACGCCTGCAAGAGATAGACTTCGCCTATGTCGTCAAAGTCCGGTTCAACACGTTCATCGCACTCATCGCATTCATCGCACTCATCACATTCAGCAGAGCTTGAATTTGCGCTGACACTTGCAGATATTGCCGATGAGATTTCATTGGCACGATATCGCGCGATCGACCTTGTAGTCACAACAAAGCCGGATAACTCCCCTGTTACTGATGCAGATAAAGCTGTAGAACGCGCAATCATTGATGCGATTGCTTCAAAGTATCCGTCAGATGGGGTTGTTGGTGAAGAGTTCGGCAGCAGTGGAAGCAAAGATCGCTACTGGGTTATTGATCCAATTGATGGAACAAAGAATTTTGTCCGCGGTGTGCCAACATGGGCAACGCTCATTGCTCTCGTTGAAAATGGGCAGGTTGTCACAAGCGTTGTCTCCTGCCCAGCACTTTATCGCCGCTGGTATGCATCCGCTGGTGGTGGAGCATTTGTCACAGAAGGTGTCAGTAATGGCGCAGATGAAAGTGGTGTCAGCAATAACGTGGTCACTCGACAGATATCTGTCTCAAAGGTTTCCCAACTCAGTGATGCGTCGATCGCTTACTCAGATTTTCAAGGATGGGGCGAACGTCGCGCTAACTTCGAGAAGTTACTCGACGGTGCATGGCGCACACGAGGCTTAGGTGATTTCTGGTCACATATGCTCGTTGCCGAGGGCGCGGTAGACGTTGCAATCGAACCATCACTTGCGCTCTGGGATATGGCAGCTCTTGATCTGATTGTTCGCGAAGCAGGTGGAAGGTTCTCTTCACTTGACGGAGTCGATGGCCCGTTTGGTCCTAATGCAATTTCCACGAACGGTGCCCTCCATGGCGCAATCGTTACCGCGCTCAATCAGGGGAGTAAATAAGTGGCTGAAGATATCTCTATCGACTTAATGCGCCATCGTGAGCCTGAGATCAAGATTAATCTTGATAAGACAACACTCGTTGCCACAACGTATTCAGTCACAGGAATGACATGTTCTTCCTGTGTGGCATCCGTCGAAAGAGCGCTCAACACACTTCCGGGTGTACGTGCGTCAGTGAACTTTGCTAGCGAGACTGTTCATGTGTTGGCACCGGAGGAGCTACCAACTCAAACAATTATTTCAAAGATTAAATCTGCCGGTTACGGTGCAACTCTTCTTGCAGATAGCCAAGGACCAGCGCTACAGAATAGAAAATCAGCGCTGGCACTCTTTTGGGCAATCCTCTTCGCCGTTCCAGCCATCTCTATCTCAATGGTGATGGATTGGCATATGTGGATCGACATGCAAGTCCACGAGCTTCTCGACGTCGTTGGTCTACCACATCCGCTCTATTCACCAACTGCGTGGGTTGCTATTGGGCTTACAACGCCACTGATTTTCTTCGTTGCATGGCCTATTCATCGTGCCGCACTTCGTAACATCACACATCCAACAATGGATACCTTGATTTCAATGGGATCGATCGCAGCATTTAGTTGGTCTATCTATGCAAACTCAACTGGCGATGGTGATGTCTATACCGAAGTCGCTGCTGGTGTTCTCTTGTTCGTCATTCTTGGCCGCTATCTTGAATCACGCGCCAAGCATCGTGCGAGTAGTGCACTGACTTCACTGTTATCACTGAGCGCAAAGGAAGTCACCGTTCTCCGTAATGGGCTTGAAGTGTTGATTCCTATTGAACATCTCGTTATTGGTGATGAGTTTGTTGTGAAGCCAGGAGCTCGAATTCCAACTGATGGCGTTGTGATCTCCGGTAATTCTTCCGTTGATAACTCCATGCTGACAGGTGAATCAATCCCTGTAGATGTAGCACCAGGATCTTCCATCATTGGTGCGGCTATGAATAACAACGGTCGCATTATTGTCCGCGCAACGCGAATTGGAAGCGATACTGAACTCGCTCGAATCACTGCAATGGTTGTTGAAGCGCAGAGTGCGAAAGCGCCAATCCAGCGTTTAGCTGATCGAGTTTCGGCCGTCTTTGTACCTATTGTCACACTTGTTGCACTCGGAACATTCTTCCTTTGGTATTACTACCTTGATGCAGTAATCAACGGTGGCGACGGTCGCTCACTTTCAACCTCTATCTCTGTAGCGATTACTGTTCTTGTCATCGCATGTCCATGTGCGCTCGGCTTAGCAACTCCGGTTGCACTCGTTGTTGCATCAGGTCGCGGTGCCTCTCGCGGAATTGTCTTGCGTAAGCCACATGTTCTAGAACTTGCCAAGGAAATTGATATTGCAATTCTCGATAAGACGGGCACGCTCACAACAGGTGTTATGAAGGTCAACGACGTTTTGATTCCAACGAGTGCGCAGAAGGCACTTGGATCCCAGATCGCGGGCTCAATTAACGAGCGGATGATTCTTTCAACTGCACTGACTTTAGAGAGTGCAAACGATCACCCAATTGCTAAGGCGATCTCTGCCTATTCAATTTCACGTGGAGCAACACTTGCTGCGCTTACAGATTTCACACAAACACCTGGTTCTGGAGTTGGTGGCCGCATCAAGGTTGGTGATTTCTCACCTGTCGTACTTATCGGAACTCCTGAGGCAATTGCGCACAGCTCTGTTCCATTTGATGAGCAGATAGTGGCCGGAATTGAGCAAGCTCGCTTCCGTGGCGAGAGCGTCTCGGTACTGGCGTGGGACGGTGTTGCACTCGCACTTTTTACAACATCAGATGAAGTTAAGGAAGATGCAGCAGCGACTATTTCTGCGCTTATCAACCGTGGAATTACACCATGGCTTGTCACAGGAGATAACAAGGAGAGCGCCAACCACATTGCTTCCCTCGTTGGAATTCCTGCCAGCAACGTAATCGCTCACACCCTGCCTCAAGAAAAGCTGAAAGTTGTTGAAGATTTCAAGGCACAGGGAAATACAGTCTTGATGATCGGCGACGGTATCAACGATGCAGCAGCACTTGCAGCTGCACATCTCAGTATTGCCATGGGAACCGGAACTGATTCTGCGATCGGAAGCGCAGACATCACATTGATGCGCCCAGGCCTTATGGGTGTTGTTGGCGCGCTGAAACTAGCAACCCGCACACTTCGTACTATCAAGGTCAACCTCGGTTGGGCCTTTGCCTACAACGTCATCGGCATTCCGATCGCAATTGCCGGAGCACTCACGCCCATGTACGCAGCAGCTGCAATGGCGGCGAGTTCACTTGTTGTAGTGACAAACTCGCTTCGTATTAGATAAAGTAATTGCAGGAAAGCTCCAAGAAGGGTCAGAGATGCGGCTTATAGGATTATTTAAGAAGTTCTTTAATCGCACTGAAGTTCCGCTCACTCCTGAAGAAGAGATAGCGTTGCGCGAACAGATGCGAATTAATGATGATCTAGCACGCCACGGAAGACAGGACTCAGTTGGCAATGTGCCGCGAACGCTTCCACACGGTTGGGAGACGGGCGTCGGCGGACAGGCAATGGAAGCTCACACGTGGCGGCACCCAAAACGCAATCCTTGAAAACCATTCAATCTGACATATTGCGACAAAGAAAATGGCGCCTTTCGGCGCCATTACTTTTTACATTAGTAGCGGGGGCAGGATTTGAACCTACGACCTCTGGGTTATGAGCCCAGCGAGCTACCGAGCTGCTCCACCCCGCGTCGGTAGCGCAATCCTAATCGCCGAGAGGTAAAGCACCAAATTGAGAAGTATTTACCTACTACTTCTGTGCATTTGCAGCAGCATCGAGAGCTGATTTCAATCGCTTCTGTGCGCGATCGTATGCAGCGAAATCTCCCTTTGCTAGTGCGGCCAATCCATCCTTATATGCAGAGATGGCGCTTGCAATTGCACTTGCAGCATCGGATGAAGATC
>Ga0315908_10004402_pt1 | contig 10154 bp, 8 predicted proteins | sample LakEriMetagenome_12_FD_203520 | JGI IMG/M metagenome (GOLD analysis project Ga0315908, IMG submission 203520) | Freshwater fungal communities from buoy surface, Lake Erie, Ohio, United States - Buoy 4 MA124 | ecosystem: Environmental > Aquatic > Freshwater > Lake > Lake biofilm | place: USA...
GAACTTGCACGGAAACAATAGACGATCTCGGCCACGTAAATGCATTTCGCTGGTGTCTGCCAGTCCTGTGTTGTCGCAGTACTCAATTACCCATGAGCTCCGATCGCTCGAAGGCAATCTCAATGCCGCTGCCAAGCAAAACCGGCTGCCGCGCTTTGTCGCGGTATTATGCGCACCTGAGTTGAGTTGAATAATCGGTTATGGTAACCTCAGCCGCTAGAAATAATCTTTCCCCCTTCACTAGTTGGGGGAGAATCTATAGTTATCGGGCAAAGGGAATCGCCAACAGGTCTACACCACGATGGTACAACCTCGACGAATCCGCGCACTAACACCAACTGAACTCCAGCACCTTACGGTAGAACGCCTCCTCGCGTATCGGAAGCAAGCTCTGTGTCTTGAAAACACTTTGGCGGCTTCTGACTATACGGAAACGGCGCGCACACTAGACACCGCATATATTTGGTTCAAAGACGACCAAAGATGGCAGCCGCTATATGATTCCATACTTCGTGAACTTGCCAGAAAACAACATGCCAGCGATGCCGAATGAATAAACCAAAATGGCTTGAACTGGTTTTGATCGCGATCTGGACTAGCCCTCCAATCGTTGGAGCTGCAATCGTTTGCCGTTATTTTCAAATGCCGTTTCTTGTCTATTGCTGCGTCGCCATCGTCGCTTTGATATTGTGGTTTGTTACAATTCTGGGATGGGCCTGGCTGACGTCATCGCGAGAAGCAAACACTCGCGACAACAGGGAAGCCCGATAAATCGGGTAAGGATGCCCGTTGCCGGGCACCCTTACCACACCAGCTAGCATGCGGGTCTGCACTCATCTGTGTTGCTTTCCCATTCGAATCTTTGCGCCCATTTTCTCCCAAACGGCATACATAACCCGGGTGAGCTGAGAGAGTCCCAGCTCGCGTTTTCTTGAAACCGGTGGAGTATGCCATGTCGAATCAATCTTTCTCGGATCTTCCGGGCCAGCAGCGGCGCGAACGGATCGCGGCCGTGCTTGCTCTGGGCCTGGCCCGCGTTCTGGACGAAAGGTCCAAAATCTTTGCAAACTCTCGCGACCCAAGCCTTGAGCTTCTCTCTGGATTGAGGCTCTCTGTGTCGGAAACAGACTTTAGGCCGGAGGCGATAGGCCTTAGGCAAGACCCCATAAACTGATTGGAGAATCAACCATGAACGCTGCAACGGCGTACGAGATCGCGCGCCTCGAAACCATGACGATCACCAAAGTGGTCGAGCGATTCGAATCGCTCTTCGGCGAGAAATGCCGGAGCCGAAACAAACGCTACTTGATCCGACGTATAGCTTGGCGACTCCAAGCCAACGCCGAAGGTGACCTTTCGGAGCGAGCCAAGGCCCGAGCGGCCGAGTTGGTACTCGACTCGATGGGCAACTCGAGTCCCTTGCCAACGACGATCGTGTTACTCGCTAAACTTTTTATGTAGGTCAATTATTGGTCCGTAGTTTCTGAGATCCGCTTGCTTCATGGCTGCAATGTACTCACCTCGGATCGGACTTTCCGTATCACGAAGGTCGGTGGCAGGCCAAATGGTCACCGGTTGGTCGTGTTGCATCAGCCAGATGTCTGTCACTCGCAGGATCGACTCGAACTCAGCTTCATTGAGCTGTCGTCGCGTTTTGATGGATTTGATTTTCAAACCCGAACCATCAAAGGGTGTGTCATCATCTTTGCCGGCTGAACCAAATGGATTCACTGAAGACTACCGCAGATTTCAGAGATTTAGGAAGCCCAGAGCTTTCGGCTGGATGATACGATACGCGCCTTGGTGGCTTCCAGGTGCTCTTGGGCAGAAGTTTCCGTGACGGCTTGGGATTCTAAAGCTACATTTCCCTGTGTCAGCGCGATCAAGCGCTTAGCCTTCTGCGTCGCGATGGAATCTTTGAATCCTTTGGCTGGTATCGCCAACAAATCCATCTTCATTCCCAGTGCGGAAAGAACGGCTTGCAGATTGGAAACGGAGTAACGTTCATCCTTCCCTCCGAGAATGCGAATTACAGTTGCCCGTGATACGCCACTGCGGCGAGCAAGATCGGAAATCGATATCTCGAGTTCCTTAATGCGGTTTTGTAGAATCGTAGACAGCGACATGGGTTGGCAATCGAATGGGACTTCAAGTGAGAGACCGAAAGCACGGACCGCACTCAAATTGTTGCATATATGAAACAAAAAGCAAGTGAGATTTTCCGGAAAGACTCGCGGGAGATAATGCGTAAGTTATTGCAAGCAAGGAACTTGCATCGCTACAAGGTGTCTCGCGATCGTTTTGAAAAGGGTTAGGTTCGCTCAACTGAATAACTGGGTTGCGAATCAAAAATACCCAGGACTTACAAATGCAGGCCGACGTCCAAGAACGGCGGCCTGTCTGCTTTGTACGACACTTTCCCCAGTGTTTTTCGAGGTTTCTAACTCTCGAATTCTCCCGATCGAGACCTCTCTCCGCCAATCGGCACGACATCAATTAGGGCTGATTTCTCTCTCTCCGCCCACAACTCTCCCGAGTCTCTAAGTCTCTTGACTCTGGGGTTATGGAAATCACTCCAAACCCATAACCCGTTTTCGGAAAATCAAAGTTTCGGCTTCGGAAGTGCTCCGAGATCATCATCGGGACCCATAACCCTTTCTCGCTGGCGTGGGCTTCGATCGCGAGATGATCTGCTTGTAGTTTGTCCGCCTATTCGAGTCGAGAAGAGAGAGATGCTAACTAGCCCAAGAACTATCATACCGAAGCCATCAGCACGATTGCGCTACTGCACAAATCGACAATTAGGAGTCGCTTTGAGTCATTTTTGGAACAGTCCTTTCGGAGGCAGTTTCTTGGACTCGCAACAGGAAGATGATACTATCCTAGAACTTGATCGAATCACTCCAACTCAACGGTCACCTTCTTAATTTTGCCGTCAAATTGAAATGGTCGCCGTTCATAGTAGTCCCGGGATACTGTGGAACCGAGGTCGGTACCCACATCGAAACTTTCGCTGGCAGTGAAGGCTGCGGGAACAGTCATCTTTGCCTTGGTTCGAGCGACTTCTTTGCCATCGACGCTGAGCACAAAGTCGGCGGGAGCACCAGGTTTCGGAGCCTTGAGAACGGTCGAAACGACGATCTTGTGTTTTCCGGGAGCGATCTTTTCTGCCGACTTTGCGATCGAGCGGTCGATGATCATGAGGTTGTATTCAAAGATGAGTTGCCCCTTGTCCATGTAGCAGGTAAGTCCGCCGCCGGAGCCGCCCATCGCGTAAAGCACGCCGCTGGCCTCCGCGCCGCACTCGAGGTCGATAGCGACAGTGTTGTTATGATTACCTAACGCCGGCGCTGTGAACTCTGGCATGCGTGTGGTGGTGTCGTCGAATGTCCAACTTGTATACGATGATTTGATCCGGTCCTCGGGATGGATGCGCAGCCAGATTCCGGCTCCAATTGGAAAGACCTTGTTCTCCTCGGCCTGTTCCATGAAGAGTTTCTTCATCTCTTCCACTTTGTCCGGATGCTCTTTCGCGAGATCGTGCATCTGCGAGAAGTCTTTCGTGAGGTCGTAGAGTTCCCAGACAGCTTTCGAGGAGTCCCACTTGTCGAGTCCTGGCTGCGCATTGAGCCAGGGACTCAGCGGTCCGAAGGTGCAGGCGTACCAGCCATCCTTGTAAATTCCGTCGCTCCCGTTGTTATCGAAGTATTGCACGTGTTTGTTTTCCGGAGTTTTCGCATCGGTAAAGCTGGCAGCCATACTGACCCCATCGATGGGGTCCTGCGGGAATCCGTTGACTTCCTTTGGAGCCTTGATGCCAATCACGTCATAGAGTGTCGGAACGATATCGTTGACGTGATAGAACTGAGAACGCGGTGTCTTGTCTGCTTTGATCTTCTTCGGCCAGGAAACGACGAGCGGGTTGCGTGTGCCACCGAAATGAGCGGCGACAAGTTTTGTAGAGCGGAATGGCGTGCTGCCAGCCCAAGCCCAGCCCGCGTGATAAATGTTGTCGGTCAGCGGGCCACCCAGTGCTTTAAGTCCACCCAGCCCGTCGAGCGCCTTGATCTGCTGGGCTATGGTATTGGGGATCTGATTCTGCGCGAGGAGTTCGCTGATCGAGCCGTTCTGACCTTCTGCTGACGAACCGTTATCGCCCCAGAGGTAAAGGATGATCGTGTTCTCACGCTGACCGGACTCATCGAGAAAATCGATCAGCTTGCCGACTTGCGAATCGGTATGTTCGCAAAAGCCGGCATACACTTCCATCAGACGCGTCTGGAAGGCGCGTTCCGATTCCGGGATGTCTGACCATGCGGGCATGGTCGGGTCGCGCGGTGTGAGTTCGGCGTTGGCAGGAATCCAGCCGAGTTTCTTTTGGCGAGCAAAGATCTCCTCTCGCAGTTTGTCCCAGCCCTGATTGAACTTGCCTTTGTATTTGTCAGCCCAAGACTCGTTGACGTGGTGCGGGCCATGAACGCCGCCCGGTGCCCAGTACATCAGGAAGGGCTTGTCTGGAGAAAATGCCCGATGCTTCTTCAGCCAGGTGATGCCCTTGTCCGCCATGTCCTCGGTGAGGTGATAGTTCTCATCGTGAGGCGGTTCGATGGCTGTCGTGTTCTCTACGAGTCGAGGCTCCCATTGTGATGTTTCACCAGCCAAGAAGCCGTAGAAATACTCAAAGCCATAGCCTGTGGGCCAATACGTGAACGGTCCCATCGCCGTGGTCTGATCCGCAGGAGTGTTATGCCATTTGCCGAAGGCCGATGTCTTGTAGCCGTAGTTCTTCAAAACCTCAGCCATCGTTGCGGCTGTCTTCAGCATAACACCAGTGTACCCATCCCAGTCCACCGCGCGCTCGGCTATCGTCCCGCTGCCGACTCGTTGATGATTGCGCCCGGTGAGCAATGCCGCCCGGGTCGGCGAACAAATCGAAGTCGTGTGGAAGCGGTTATAGCTGATGCCTTCTTTCGCAAGTCTCGAGAGTGTTGGCGTGTGAGCGAAGCCGCCGAATGTGTCCGGCACGCCAAAGCCAGCGTCGTCAATCAACACTATGAGTACGTTCGGCGCGTCCTTTGGTAATCGATCCGGCTCGACGCGACGTTTATGGACGGACTCTTGCAACGTTGGCCTCGAAATACTGGCCGATGGAGTAGCAGGAAAAGGAAGCACCGAACCGTCTTCCTGCGCGTTAGCGATAAGAGCATTGCCAAAACAACAAAGAGTGGCGAGTATTTTGAATGCTTTGGACATCAATGGTTCCTATTTATTTAGATATCTAATATTTGTCGCGCCGATGGAGCCATTGAATTTGAATGGTGCCTGGTCGAAATAATCGAGCGAGACGGGGGAATCCAGATCTATACCGATGTCAAACGTAGCATTCGAAGTGAAGTGCAGGGACATGGCTGCCGGTACCCGATCTTGTGCGACCTCTTTGCCATTCACCTTGAGCGTCACATCCATTGGCCCGCCAATCTTGTCGACCAATCTTGATTCGACTTCAATTTCTACCTTGCCCGTTGGCAGCTTGTCCTCCGACTTGAGCTTGGTGCGCTGAATCTCGAAAAGATTGAACTCGTAGCACAAGTATCCGTCCTGCATGTAGCAGGTGATGCCGCCGGAAAAACCGGCTAGCGCATAGAGTACGCCATTAGCGTTTTCGGGAACCTCCACTTCCATGCTTACCAGGCTGTCTTGCTTACCGAGCTTGGGTGCAGCGGACTCTGGCATTCTCGTGATGGGCGCATCAAAGTTCCACTCCGTGAGTGCAGAGGCGGGAGCATCTTCGGGATGGAACATCGCGGTGGACCACAAGCCGCCGCCGATGGGTAGATTCTTGTTCTTGGTGGATTCGAGCAAGAAAAGGAGCTTCAGTTCTTCGAGTTTTTGCGGATTGGTTGAGGCAAGATCATTCGCTTGGCTCCAATCTTCATTGAGGTTGTACAGCTCCCACTTGTCCGTCAGCGGCGACCATTCCTTGATCCCCTTCGGCATGCCGCCCACCCACGGCTCACGTGGTCCCGGTGCGCTCGCGAACCAGCCGTCGTGGTAAATTCCTCGGCTGGCCATGATATCAAAGAACTGCGTCTTACGAGTACCTGCGGCATTGGCATCGCCCAACGCATAGACCATACTGACACCGTCGATCGAGTCCTGCTCGGACCCGTTCACGATTTTCGGAGGCGTGATCTTGGTCAGTTCGTAGATCGTCGGCGCGATGTCGATGACGTGATGGAACTGTGGACGCGCAATCGAGTCTGCTTTGATTCGCTTCGGCCACGAAACGGCCATTGGCTGGCGAGTGCCCCCGAAGTGCGCGCCGACGAGCTTGGTGGATTTGTAGGGAGTGCTACCCGCCCACGCCCAGCCGGCATGATACATATTGTCCGTCTTCGGACCGCCGAGGGCATCGAGCCCACCAAGCTCCTCCAGAGCTTCAAGGTGCTGTGAGATCTTGGTCGGAATCCCGTTTTGTGCGAGTTGCTCGCTAATGGTTCCATACAATCCTTCCGCAGAAGATCCGTTGTCGCCCCAGATGTAAAAGATCAGCGTGTTATCCAGTTTGCCCTGCCGCTCGATTTCATCAATCACGCGGCCAGCGTTGTAGTCGGCGTGCTCAGTGAATCCGGCGAATACTTCCATCAGGCGGCGTTGGAACGGTTTTTCCTTTTCGGGGATCGAATCCCAGGAAGCCATCGAAGCGGGACGCGGCGTGAGTTTCGCGTTCTGCGGGATCCAGCCCTTGGCTTTAGCCCGAGCGAAGACGCGTTCGCGATACTTGTCCCAACCGCCGTCAAACTTGCCTTTGTACTTGTCAGCCCACTCCTTCATGACCTGATGCGGACCGTGCGATGCCCCAGGTGCCCAGTACATGAAGAACGGCTTGTCCGGTGCATACGCCTTTTGTTCTCTCAGCCAGTTAATTGCGTCCTGAGCGATGTCATCGGTGAGGTGGTAACCTTTGGGTAGATGCTCGGTGACAGGGGATGTGTTGCGGGTCAGCGTAGGCTCATACTGCGAAGCTTCACCGGCAAGGAAGCCGTAGAAATACTCGAAGCCGTAACCGGTCGGCCAATAATCGAATGGTCCCTTGGAGGTGATTTGCTCTTCGGGGGTATTGTGCCACTTGCCCCATGCACCCGTGTTGTAGCCGTAATTCTTGAGCACTTCGGCGACCGTGGCCGAGGATTTTGGGATGGTGCCGCTGAAACCATCGAAGTCGTTGGCAATCGCTGCGATCTGGCCATTGCCTACCCGCGTATGATTGCGACCGGTCAGCAGCGCCGCTCGTGTAGGCGAGCACATGGCTGTGGAGTGAAAGCGATTGAACGAGACACCCATCTTCGCTACGCGATCGAGCGTCGGAGTATTGATTTCGCCGCCATAGGTCGAGGGTGTACCGGGTCCAAGATCATCCATGAGAACGATGAGGATGTTCGGCGCACCTTCAGCAAGTCGCTTCGGCTCGATGCGTTTCTTGTAGGTGGAATCCTGGATCGTCAGCCCGGGAGTGGAGCCGGACGGTGCGGGTGGAAAGGGCAGAATCTCTTGTGCCCCTGCTGTGGATGCGAGTCCCATGCCGAGCACGGCAATTAGCGATTTAAATCTTTTAAACATACTCTTCAATTTCGAAAATCAGTTAGTTACTGGGCTTGAGTTTCAGGATCTGCGATTGGATCCCCTCAAGCGTCTTCGCCATCTGGGCACTAAGGCCCAGCTGCCGAATTGGAAATTCACGAAAAGTGGATAGGTGCTTTTCAATGATGCCAAGAATGGGAGTGAGCACCCAAGTCTTGTGTTCCGCATATTGCCGATTCACGTCGCCGGTTTGACGTTCGAAGGGGTCCATACGGAGGTTCGTGATCATCGGTCGGCCAAGGCCAACGAGTGGGTCATCCCAATGTCCGCCTTCCTTGATCGAGAAGCTAATTTTGAACGACTCGTATCGGATCGCGGTGAGCACGGTCTCGTCGTAGTAGAAAACAAACTTGCGTGCCGACTTGTCGCTCTTACCAGTGAAAAGCGCCGTCTGATCCAATCCGTCGAGATGCAACTTGTAGTTTCTGCCTCCATATTCAGTACCGTTCTTCAGCTTCTCGATCGTATCCGCCTCACCTGCAGCAGAAGCCAACGTTGGCAACAAGTCCGTCATATCCACGATTTCGCTACTGACGCGGCCTCCAGGCGCGCCGGGCCAGCGGACCATGCAAGGCGCACGCACGCCACCCTCCCAAGTCGTCCCCTTGTCGCCGCGGAAAGGACTTGTTCCCCCTTCAGGCCACATGTACTGATAGGCTCCGTTGTCGGTCACGTAAACAACGATGGTGTTCTTATCGAGGCCGGTCGATTCCAATTTCGCGAGCAGCTGGCCAACATGCCCGTCGTGCTCGGCGAGGGCGTCGCCATAGACATCTTCGCGTCCGGCGCGGGACTTTCCACGAACACCGTCCTTGAAGTGAAGAAACACGTGCAGACGTGTTGAGCAATGCCAAAGGAAGAAGGGTTTCTTGTCTTTCGCTTTTCGGTCCAAAAAATCGAGCGACTTTGCGACGATTTCATCGTCGAAGGTCTCCATCCGCTTGGTGGTCAAAGGCCCTTCGTCCTTGGTTGGACCATCGGCCGTACCCGAGATGACTCCTCGTGGATCGAACTTCTTGCGAAACTCGGGATCGGTTGGTCGGTCAGGGTCTTCCAGGTCCTCATTGCCATTGAGATGGTACAAATTGCCGAAGTACTCGTCGAAGCCGTGCCGATGCGGTAGATGCTCTTCGAGGTCTCCGAGGTGGTTCTTACCGAATTGGGCGGTCGAGTAGCCCTTTGTCTTGAGAATCTCAGCAAGGGTAACGTCTTCTTTTTGAAGTCCGGCTGGTGATCCAGGCGTGCCAACGGTCGTTAGTCCCGTTCTCACAGGAAGCTGGCCCGTCAAGAAAGCTGCGCGTCCAGCAGTGCAGCTCGGCTGAGCGTAAAACGAAGTGAAGCGAACCCCTTCACGACCGATTCGATCGATGTTCGGTGTGCTCACCCCCATGATGTCTCCGCCATAAGACGACACATTCATCCACCCAACATCGTCGGCCATGATTACTAGGATGTTGGGTTTTGTCTGGGCCACAGCACGTTGCGGGAGACAAACCGCGAGGATTCCAACGACGACGCAAAAGCCAAAGTAACGATTGCTTAACATGCTGCAGTTTCCAAGGGGCTAAGATTCTGTACTTCCGAGCGTATTTCTCGGTAATGTGGTGTGGAGAGATTCTGGCGGCTACTACGGCAAAAACGATCAAATATAGAACCAAGGCCAAGGGCAAAACCAATCAAGTGATCGTTTTTCGCGTTAATTCTCCCACATGCGATTCTACCCCATCGGTGCGTGATTTGATACCACACGCCTTGCTTAAGCTTTGGTTTTGAGCCAAACGTTTTTGGGAATCTGTAGCTGTTTCGCAGATGGCATGCTCGGTCGCTCGTGCTTACGTCGCACCGAACTCGCAACTCCCGATTACTCCGATTAAGGCGAGCGCATTTTCTCTGAGTCGGCATACATAACCCGGGTGAGCTGATGCGTTTCCAGCTCGCAATCTTCGACCCCGGTGGGATATGCCATGACCAATCTCTCTTTTTCGGATCTCTCCGTCAGCCAACGCCGCGAGCGAATCGCTGCTCTTCTCGCCATTGGCCTTCAACGCGTGCTCGATCAAAGAGCACGAATCTCTGCCAACTCTGGCGACTCCAGCCTTGAGGTTTCCTCCGACTTGAGGCTCTCTGTGTCTCAACCCGACTTCGGGGATCCAAACGACGCCGACGACGAATAGTCGCGGCCGTCGATACCACGAGAACCCACAAGCTGATTGGAGAATCAACCATGAACGCTGCAACGGCGTCCGAGATCGCACGCCTCGAAACGTTGACTATCACCCAAATCGTCCGGCAATTCGAATCGCTCTTTGGCGAGAAATGCCGGAGCCGAAACAAACGCTACCCGATCCGTCGAATCGCCTGGCGACTCCAAGCCAACGCCGAAGGGGACCTTTCGGAGCGAGCCAGGGCCCGAGCGGCCGAGCTAGCGCTCGACTCCGAAGTCCGCGTCACACCCCCACGCGAAACGATCCAACCAAGACTTGTAACGGCAGATGTCCAATCTCGACCTGCCT
>Ga0315908_10004405_pt1 | contig 10147 bp, 3 predicted proteins | sample LakEriMetagenome_12_FD_203520 | JGI IMG/M metagenome (GOLD analysis project Ga0315908, IMG submission 203520) | Freshwater fungal communities from buoy surface, Lake Erie, Ohio, United States - Buoy 4 MA124 | ecosystem: Environmental > Aquatic > Freshwater > Lake > Lake biofilm | place: USA...
TTATCTTATTTCAAAAATAATATTTATATATTAATAATGATATTTTTTATGAAAAAAATGATAGATGAAAATAAAAATTTATTAATTTCTTTTAAAAATATATTTGAATCAATTCAAAATTTAATTTAAAAAAAAATTTAAATAAAATTTTATAATTTATAAATTTAAAGATTTTAATTTTTAACATTATTCACTAATAACTTTCATATATAAATTATAATTAAAATTTATTTCTATATATAATATTTATTAAATAAATATTTTTCATTATATGATTATTCAAATGCTTCTGTTTTTGTTTTTTTTTTTTTTTATTCTTCTTTCTTTTTTAAAACTATTTTAATGTTTTAATGTTTTAATTCATTTTTCTTCTTTAAATTTTTATATTAAGCTTTTTAGTTTTTAAATTGTTTTCTTTATTTTGTCTAATACTTAAAAAACCAATGCCTTTTATCTTTATAAAGGTTAAAATTTATTTCATCTTACTCTGAAATAAAGCACTTTGAATTAAAAAAATAGATTAATACTATCATTTAAAGTATATTAAAAATAAAATAAGAGAAAAAATTTGATAAAATATTATAAATAACAAAAAAGAGGAAAATGGTGGTGAGGAAGAGAGAATGAGTTAGAGAAGGGCCTTACAACTCTAAGTGGATTTAACATATATAAAAAAATATTCTTAAGTAAAAAACTTTCTTAAATAAAAAATATTTTATTAATAAAAATATTTTCAAAAAATCAAATAAAATATTAAAAAAATAAAAATATTAATAATAGTTAATGTAAAAAATTATAATGATTAAATTTTTAATACTTTAAGTTACAAATTAATAATATAGATAAATTTTTATTCTTGATTTATATTTAATAATTTAAAATATAAGTAATATAATATAAAATTCATGTGAAATAAAATATAAAATTTATAAAAAAAATAAAAATAAATCAATTATATTTAATTAAAAAATATAAAAGAATTAATTTATGTAATATAAATAAAATTAAAATATTAAAATTAAAAATATATGGAAGTAAAAGTGGAAGAAAATATCCAAAAGTTTTAATTAAAATATCACTAATTAGAAAACAAAGCTTTTATCTAGATAGAAACAAATTTAAAAAAAGAAATATATGATAAATTTTAAATAAAAAAAACAAAAAAAATCAATAGAAGTTTAATGTTATATTTAGATAATAGTGGCTCAATGGGATCTGTTTTTGAGACCCTGAAAAATTCAGTTTTAGAATTAGGAGAAAGTATTCTTTTTAATATAGATGAGAATTAAAACCATTTCCAATAAATACATACTGTATTTTACAACAGTCATATAGAAAAAATAAACGAACAATAAAAAGATAAATGGATAATTGAAATTAAAAAAAAAAAAGTATCAGGATCAACTGACTTTGTTAAATGCTTTGATGACATAAAATAATAAATAAAAAATAATAAAGATTTATTTAAATAGTTTACTATTGTATTTTTTACGGATGGTGATGATACCTGTAATGATAAATAAATCTTGGCTTAAAAACTATAAGATTTGAAATAATTCTTGAAAAATGTAAATCAATATAATCAAATAGAAACTAATATATTAACAATCGGATTGACTAAAAATCATGATGCAATTATGCTTAATTAATTAGCTTAAGCAGGCTCTACTTTAGGAAATTTCATTTATATTGATACTTAAATTTAAAACTATAGATAGTAGATTTAAGAATCCCTTTTTTAGTCTATGGATATGGCTATCTAATAATCATCAAATGCTTAATTTATCTTTAAGTTTTATAAACAAAACACAGAAGAAAAAATCATATTTAAATGTCAAGAAATTATTCAGTATAAAGAAGACAATTAATAATAAGACATAAATTCAAATCAAGATGATGATAATTGGGTAGAAAAATAATATTTTGCTACAGATATTGTTGACTTACAATTAATATAAGGTTAATTTACTATTTAATTATAATTAAATAATAATATAAAACTCAATGGTGAATGTTAAAAACAATAAGTAGAAAATGTAAATCAGGCAATTATTTAGAAAATTCAATTGAAAATAATAAATTAAGAAATTTTTGATTTAATTTAATTAATATAGTAATAATAAAAAACATAATAAATAGATTATTAATAAGAATTTAAAATAATTGATTAAAAATTAGATGAAAGTTACTAACAAATATTAAAATTAAAGAGTGATAGAGGAATGTAATAATAATTAATTAATGATGCTCTTGAATGCAAAAAATCAGCCTTAGATATATTAGAAATCTTAAGAAGCAATAGTAAAATAGACAACGAAACAATAGCTCAATTAAATAATCTAGCTTACAAAAACATAAAAAAAGGGAACCTTCAAAAATAGATAGACAAAAGAGCAATAAAAAATGAATAACTATACCAAAAAAGCGAATAAAACATCAAAAAAGCAATCGAAAAACTAAGCATTAAAGATCTAGAAAAAGAACACTCTTAACTAATATCCTAAATAGGACAATGTCTATACTCAACCTCAAACCTAATTGAACTAATTACAGAAGGAGATTGTATGTGTATTGGGCTAAAAATAAAGAGACCAGAAGCAGCAATTTGTGATCCTTCAAGATTAATCATCGAGGAAATTTCATGTAGTTTTATATCTGCACGTAGTTTCATGAATTCTGCCCGTTACAAACTATTAAAAGAGGATAATGCTCATGGAGGTTTTATGAAATAAGAAGGATTCAATTAAGATTCAGAATTAGCTTAAGGAGTTGCTAGAGAAAGTATCAATGGAGTTATGGGGCTTTATTTGTTTAAAGAACATTGGCAAATGGTTATCAATAATATCTAACCTGTTTATGGGTTAATGTTCACACTTGATGTTATGGGCTATACTAGCAGTTAGTTTTTTGTTTTGCCATTTTTGGTTTATATTAAATTGATTTAGAAGGATCATTAAAGTTCTATGTACAAAAATGTTTATAATTATGTCCAAGAAACTTGTTAATAGATTTTCATTAATTTTAATTAGTTCAGGACTGATATTATTGAGAATATTGTTAAGTTTTGTAATTAGGATGATCTTTCTACTAGAACTGCTGATGTTGTTCAGTCTATTATTATTTTACTTGCTTAGTTTTCTATGCTTAAATCAATGCATTAGGATGGATTATTACAAATTTAGTAATTTAATCATTAGTAATAATTCATTCAACTTTAGAAAACTTTCCTTAGGTTTGCTTTTGAAGAAGAACATAGAAGAAAAATTAATACTACTAAGTTTAATATTTAAATCAATGATGATTTGCTTTATATGCTTTTTAAAGATTATCAAGCTTTTATTAATACTGTTTCTTAAAATAGAAATAAAGAAATTGCAAGAGAATATCAAACTAATCCAGAACAAGCAAATTAAGAATCAAAGTATTTAAAATATAAATAAGCAGCAAATGAATTAAAGACTAAATTAAATTATTTTGTTATGAAAGAGGAAGATTTAAATGAGGAAGCAGTAAAATCAGAATAATATCAAATATAAAATCAATAGTTTAATTAAAAAAAAGATAACGAAAAAATTGATTTTGAAAAAGAAATATAAAAATAAATATAATAAAAGCCATGGATTAATAATGAAACCAAATAATTGATAGAAGATTAAAATAAATAGTTTACAAAATATAACTAAAATTTTATAAAATTAAGTAACATTTTACTAGGCGAGGAATAAAAAAAAATAGATGATCTTTTAAGTATGCCCTTGCTCAATGATTTTGAAGATAAACACTCAGCTTATTTATCCATAATAATCTAAAATTATTTATAAAATGAAAATAGTGAAAGGAAATAAGCAGTAGAATCGAAAAACTATGTTTAAATTCTAAACGATCAATAATCCTATAATTATTTATCAGAAATAATAAAGACATAGTTATTAAATAGACTAAGAACATTAGAAAGTAGAGAAATATAAAAATATTAGTCAAAAGCTAACGATGAAACTTTAAATTTATTTATAGAAGCTCCAGACCAATTTTATGGAGCCTTAATTTTAAAAAAAAATGGAATTAAAGTAGGATTTGGAGAAAGAACTAGATTAATTGAATTAATATGTAAATTTAATAATGTTCCTAATATTTATAGCAAATTATAGCTTATCAAGTATTTACATATTTTTAATAAGCAATAAATAAATTAGCCATTTTAATATAGTTACGATTAGATAATCTAATTACAAAAAGATAAAAAAATATTTCAGCTAAATTCGGACAAAAAAGTTGTAGATTATAAATAAAATCCAATCAAATAAAAAGTTGTTTTTAAAATCTGGTCTTCATTAGTATTTGCTCAAAAAATATTGACAGCTGCATAATTAATTGAAATATTCCCTGAATTTTAAGATAAAATATAAATTTGGAGAGATTGTTGTGATCAAAAAGGAAAATTTGTTAAAAATTAAAATAAAGATATTTAGATTCAGCATCGAAATAATTAAAAGAAATAAAAATAATTAAAAAAATAGAGCAAGATAAAAAAGATTATTTGAATACTATAATTTAATAAAAATAATATAAATCATAATTTAACTTTTTTAATACTTGACTTTATATTTTAAATATCGTTATTGTTGTGTTTCACAAATTCTACAGTGTTTATAGATTAGTCTTTATAGAATTTTTAAACTAAATTTTATTCTTCAACATAATTTATTTTTTTTTTATTTGAAGGTTCCTTTATTATTTATTCGCATTTTATATTAATTAAATAATCATCATTTAAGTTTTAAAAAAACTGAACTCTCTTTTTTTTATTTAAATAATAATAATGTGCCAATCCTGGATAATATTTTTTCAAATAAGTTGGATTCATGTTTTTGAAACTCATTTCTTCATTTAATAATAACTCTTCATCGTAATTTTATTATTCATCAGATGAATCATCATCTTATCTAAATTATTCTATTAATTTCTTTTTTCTTTTAAGGTCTTTCTCTTATTTTTTCTTTTATTTTTTATTTATTTTTGTTTATTTTTAACCTGTAATTTCTTTTATCTCCTAATTATTATTTTCTTACCCTAATTTTTTTTCTTCTAATTCTTAATCTTTTTCGTCTTCATTAAAATTTATTTGACAAATTTTTTATGTAGATAAATTCTAAATTTCTTAATGATTATCATTTTAAATATTTTGTAATTTCAACTTATTTTAAATGAACTCTTCTATTTATAATTTATTCAAACTTTTTATTTTTCTTTAAATTAATAATTTAATTGTACTTATCTTATTAATAATTTTATAATTATGAAATAATTTAATAAAAAAAATTTTAATAATTTTATTTTCCTGAATAATTGGTTTGAAAATTATAAATTAAATTGAATATTAGCTCTTTTAAATTATTATTTTCACTGTAATATAATATTTTATTGAATTATTAATAAATTCTTCTGAAAATACTAATCAGATCTAAATCTTCAATAAAACATTCAATATTTATTTCAAAACTTTTTAAATATAAGGAAATTAAAATGTTATCTAAAATTAAATTATTATTATACTTTAATTTGAATTAGTATCAAATTATGAATTGATCTTATCAATTATGAAGAAAACCTTATAATTAAATTAATTAAATTACTTTATAATTTTTATGAAATTAAATAGAACGGATTAATATTTTTTAAAATTAATTGAAAATCTATTCACATATTTATTTATTTTAATCAAAATATTATTAAACATATTTATAAAATATTTTTATCATTAATATAAATTATTTTTATTTCATATTTTATTAGTTAAAATATTATTCTATATTTTTATCTATTATTTCTGAAAAAGTTTTAATTACATCTGGGCTAATCTTTTTTTCTTTTATCATATCTAACATATTATATTATGATTTACTTTCAAAAATAAATACAAAAAACGTATTTATTTTATTTTATCCAATAAAATTTTTATCAAAGTTTTTATGGTATTCCGCTAAAACTTCTTATAATTATTATTCATTATGTTATTTTAGTTAAATTGGAATATCAATTTGCATTATTAAAATTTAATTAATTTATAAATATATACTATTTATCCTATGAAATAATATTATAATTATAAAAAAAATTATTTATTAATTTAATATAAATTTTTTTTAAATATGAAATCATTTTCAAACAGCTTTTTTTTATTTAATTGGTAATCATTGTTGTGATTTATGCTTTATTTGATGTTGAGTTTATTGAATTTTTTTTCTTAGTTATCTAAATATTTCATCCTTAAAAACATATTAATTGATGATGCCATTTGATAATTATCGTTATATAATTTATAAATATAATAGGACAAATAAATAAATAATTATACTATTCATTATTATTATTAGTTTTGTTGTAATTTTTCTAACCACTAGACCTATTTGTTAAATTTAGTAATAATAATAATAAAATAATGAAACAATATAAAAAATAGTGATAAATTAAGAGAAAATTAATGTTAATAATTATATATTATATACCTTTCTTCCATTCTACCACAATGCCAACCTACTGGTCTTGTCAGTCATGATTAATTTTCCTTTGCCATGCTACTTGCCTTCCTTCCACTCTCCATCATAAATTTTTCCATCCGGCCAAGTCAAAACCCCCTATCCATCTCTCTAATCATTGATGAAATTTCCTTTATAATCCTTTCCATCCAACCATCTATAATGTCCCAATCCATTCATTAGATTGTTCAGCCATTATCCTTAATAGATTCTTCCATCCGGCCATTAATAAGTTCCAGTACCTTCAATTCTGTTATTTACCCATTCTCCATCATATTTACTACCGTCTGCCCATTCGTATATACCTTTACCATTCTTTTGTCCAAATTGAAATAATCCTTCGTATTTACTACCATCTGTCCATATTTCTATTCCAAATCCATGTTGGAAATCCTAATATAATAATTAGTATTATTAAAATTATTATTATTATTATAATTATACTATAATAATTATAAAAGTTAATAAAATGATTATAAATATAAAATAATAATAAATTATTATATTACCTCCTTCCACTCACCTTCGTACTTGGCCCCATTTGAATGAGTATAGATTCCAAATCCATTAGCCGTATCTTAATACCAATCACCTTCATAAACATCTCCATCTGCATGAATAAACTTTCCTTTTCCTTATGCCTTATTATGCTTCCATTCTCCAATATACTATGCTCCATCCGGCCAAGTATAAATACCTTAACCATCTCTAGTTCCTTCTAACCATTCTCCTTCATATGTTGCTCCTGTTTTATATTTATACTTTCCCTTTAATTCTCTAATACTGCTGTAGTATTCTTATATTACGCTCATTTCCTTTCCGAAATATCTTGACATTGTACTCCCTATATCTGATTTACTTGCATCGTCTCTTTATTATTATTCTTATTATAGGTTTTCTTATTCTTTTATCTTTTCTTCTGATTAAAAATCAATATTCTCTACTTAAATTTATTCTTCTTAATTTACATTCATTTAATGTTAATTAATTTTGTTGTCGTTATTTTTATTCTCATTTTTATTTTTATTAATATTATTTTATTCCTGTTCGTTGATGCTTTATTAAGTTTAAGGTAATTTTGTTTATTTTTCTATAAGATTATGTTTATTATTTATTTCTAAATCGTTGTATTTTTCTATATTTTTATCTTAATCACATGTACAAGAATTTCCCATTACAAAAATAAATTATATAATAATATTTCTAATATTTTTTAAATATTAATAAAATTTTAATCAATAATATCATAATTATCATTAATGATTAAAACTATAAATAAATATTTATTCATCATAGTAAATAATGACAATATGATCTTAATTATTTTAATTAAATATAAAATTTTTCATTTTTATAAAAAGTTATTTTTAAATTTATAATAATAAATATTATCTTTTTTTTATATTTTTCATAATATATATTTAAAGAATGAAATAAAATCAAAATAATAATAATTCTATTAAAATTACTCAGTCTTAAGAAATTCAAAATAAAATAAGTAAATATAATTTTATTAATATTTTATTTAATTTTATATCGTAAGAAAAAAATTTTTAAACTGAACAAGAATAGAATTATTAATAAAATTAAATAGATATTTAAAAAAAATAAAATGAATTATTAAAAATAAGAGAGCTTATAAAATAAGAAAAGAATTTGATAAAAATTTGTTTGATTTGTAAAAGAAAGTTTAAAAATATTTAATAGTTAAATAATCATCAGAATAACTCATAATTACACAAAAAGATGAAAGATTAAATATGATATTTTACTTTAATTAATTAATTATTAATTATAAAATAACTCATTAAATATTTTTCTAATTTTACGACAATTATTCTTATTTTTATATAGTTCCTTACGACTAATCCTGTAACTATTTTAGTTAATTTTGATCTTATTATTTATTCTATTCAAATATATCAATAGACATATCAATAAAAGTGTATTTATAAGCGATTTAATTATTGAAATTAACTAAAAGAATAGATTAAAAAGAAAGAAAGGGAAACAAAACAAATAATCCAGCTTTATAGCTGAAAAACTTTAAAGGAATAATCTTAGAAAGATAAAGTTTAAATTTAGAATTATTATTAGGATCCTTAGCAACAATCCTAGCTCCTAAAATAAAAATAAAAAAAATAAATACTAGCCATCAAGATATTAGCAATGGCAACTAAGAATATTCCTTTTCTGAATCTGAATTTATCATCATTATCTAAAGTTTTCCTATGTTTAAATAATCTGCTTTTTAAATTGTTTTCGAAAATTGTGTTTTACTATTCACTGAAATTCCTTTCACGATCTTCTATGATCTGACTAATGCTTGGATTTCTGTATTTATTTTTTATTAAATTATAAAAAGTATCCTTTTATTTTTCAGGATCTTGAATTAATTCTCTCAATAGTTCCAGATCTTTATTCATATCTATATCGGAATTATATTTAATATATTCTTATATTATAAATTATATTTTTATTTTTAATTCATTAATGTAACAATTCGAACTATTGATTATGGCCATGCTTTATCAAGAAAAGTCCACTGTTTTTAAAATTTATCATATTTATAATCTATTTTTATTTAATTAATAATACTTATTTGAGCACAAAAAACGGAAGAGCTAAATAAAACAAAAAAAGCAGATTATAATGAGCATAAACATCTGAAAACTAAAACACTCTAAAGTTTCCTAAATTAGTGAAGGCAGAATAATAAAGAGAGATCAAGAAAGCCTATTAGATATAAATAATAAATTATAAATATTTTATAATATAAATTACTTCTGAAAATATATTAATTAGATATCTAAAAACTACATTATTATGATATTTATGCAACAACCAACTACTTTATATGACATTTTGGATATTGTATTTTGTTTTAGTGAGCATAAATGCTGATATCATTAGCATCCAACTTCCTAATACTTCTAAGTATAAAGCGGATGAAAGCAAAAACAAAACGTATTTCTAAACATAATTGCTCAAGTAAGTCACCATATACATTTTTTGCATGAAGTCAATATTTATGTCTAGTTGTTCAATTAAATCGCCTTATTTTTACATCCTTTTCTAAATTATCTTCATTAACACTTATAGTAAGTAAAATTTTGAAAATTCTATTGGTTCATCATAAAAAAACTTTTGGAAACTGTATGCTATAATTCCTATTCGGATGTAGAATGTCAAGTATTATTTACTTAATAAACCCATTTAATATAATTATCTTTTTATTTATATTTTTTATATTATATTATATTATATTATTTTTTATTTTTATATTTATTTGTTAATATCTTTTTCTATTTGATTATTAATTTATTATAGATATAAATATTTTAATAATATGAAAAGTTATTTGGTTATTCTTTTAATCTTATCATTAGCAATATATATTATTTAAACTAAAAAAGAAAGCTCTAAAAAGAAAAATGATGATGTTGAAATCAAAGATATAGACGAAAATGAAAATAAATCAGATAAATAAACTGAAAAATAAGAATTATAATAAGAATAATAACTAGAAAAATAGTAATAATAATAAGAGGACAAAGTCGAAAATGTAAAAAATTATAAATTAAATATAGGCTAAAAATAATGAAGATAAT
>Ga0315908_10004406_pt1 | contig 10146 bp, 8 predicted proteins | sample LakEriMetagenome_12_FD_203520 | JGI IMG/M metagenome (GOLD analysis project Ga0315908, IMG submission 203520) | Freshwater fungal communities from buoy surface, Lake Erie, Ohio, United States - Buoy 4 MA124 | ecosystem: Environmental > Aquatic > Freshwater > Lake > Lake biofilm | place: USA...
CTGACACCCGATCTCGACGGACTGGTGGTCCATATTCCGGCAGAGAGCCGAAATATGCAGGGTCTTTAACCGCCTTCACTTCCCATTCACGAAAAAGCGCCTATATGGGTCGGTGCCGGGTTCGCCCGGCTATGGTGATAAATTGCGGTGTGCAATAGATGCAGCGGACCCGGGGGCGGTACCCGGCAGCTCCACCAAAATCTCTGTTTTTCAGAGGTATTGGAGGGGCTGAACTAGGATCGACGTGCGTTGAAAAGCATTGTTTTTGCCCGGCATGAATAAGCCGTGAAATGGTTCATAACCAATAGGTGCAAACGATAACGAAGCACTTGCTCTCGCAGCATAATTTTGGGCCTCACGGTCTGAACTTATACTAAAAGAACGCGGCCGGACCGGCCGGGCAACAGAAAGGTTACGGCGGCCCGGGGGGTGCCGAGCAACAGAAACCCCCCACCTAATCCAGCATTTTCAGGAAAAGTGGGAACCGGTTTTCCGGTTAAAAAATGCGCGAGCTATTGAATCGCCGAGCAACAGAACCCCGGGACTTTTCCTTATTTACCGTGATGCTGAACGTTAATCCTCGCCGAAGGCTGCATCCAATTCTACCGCCTGAAGCATTTTGGCAGCAGCGATAAAAACGGCGCCTGTGCACAGCAGAAAGAACAGTTTCCCGATGTTGCCGGGATATTGGATCATATACTCCTGACCACGCTTCACGGCACCCAAGCCAAGCGCGTAGGTGATCATAAAGACCTCCAGCTTCGTTTTGATCGTGAACAGGCGTAGGATGCGTTTCATAGTTAACTGAATATAAAGCAATGCCCGTGCCAAATCAGCATTTGCGGAGGTGATGATGGTTAACGGACGCGCCGATTGTAAGAAAAACCGACGCTTATGCGAGCGCGGTTAGTTCGCATATGGTTAACAGTGCCATGCGCGCCGCGCGTACCTGATTAATTAATGCCGCATCACCCAATTGGTCCGGCACAATCGACTCCGGCCAATATGCACCAACCACGCTGGCAATCTGGTCGAGCTTAGCCTCATTGGCGATGAAGCGCGGGTCGACCGTGGCGGGATCTGCAACCACGCGGAGGCGCAAACAGGCAGGGCCGCCGCCATTGGCCATCGATTGGCGCACATCGACGGGGACGAGCTTGCGAATAGGGCCATTGCCCGCGACCATCTCGCTCAGCCAGCCCCAAACACGCGCATTGTCCTGCGCCTCGCTCGGCAGGATGAGTGCCATGCCGCCGTCGGGTAGCGTCACCAACTGCGCATTGAACAGATAGCTTTGAATAGCATCGGCAAGGCTGACCCGGTCGGCTGGCACAATGATGATCTCTGCCTCGGGCAACAGCCGCTTGATATCGGCGTAGGTTTGCTCGGGATGTTCAAACGCCTGCTCATGCGTGAAGAGCACATGTTCGTTGGCCACGGCAACGACGTCATTGTGGAACGCGCCTGCGGCAATCGCGATTTCGGATTGTTGAACGAACAATGTTTTGCCTGCGTCTAGCCGGTGCGCGCGCGCAATGGCTTTCGATGCCTCAATATGCTGACGGGCAGGGAACGGACCGCCTGTTTTACCATATACAAATATCTCAATGCCCGCTTCCCCATGCGTCCGGCACAGACGCATGAAATTTGCGGCGCCTTCATCGCCAAACGGCGCTGACACGGGGCCGTGCACTGCAAAATGTGCTTCATCGGCAAATGCCAGGTTTAATTGCGCAAGCGTGCCTGTCCATTCATGGCTACGGTGCGCCATCGTTAGAAGGTTCGCCGCCGACAGATGACATTTGCTATCCGCCGTATCGGGCGCGGGCGACACCGTGGCTGCATTGGCGGCCCACATGGCCGACGCCGAAAAAGCCGCAGCGCGGATGTGCGGTTCCGCCGATGGCATGTCGGTCGAAAGACCGGAAAGCCAATTTTGGTTCGGCCGGTCGAGCGGCATGAAAAATCCCTGCGCTAAGCCAAGGCGCAGGTTCGTGCGCATCTTTTCGATGCCTTGTAGGGCAGCCGCCTTGGGGTAAGACGGCGCGCCGGCATTGCTCGACGATGCCAGGTTGCCAACGCTTAATCCTGCGTAATTATGGCTTGGACCAATAATCCCATCAAAGTTTATTTCAACCAAAGCCATGATCAGGCGCGCTCGACATAGGTTACCGCATCACCTGCTGAAATGCCCAAGGCGCGTGCACAATTGCTGTCGATAATGACATTATCGCCTCGATCATCGATCCAGCCATAGGCAGCTTTAAACGTATGCAGATGGCCCAGCGTTATCAGCTTTTTGTCACCTGATTTATGTTCACCAACATCATCGCTGACGGCAGTTATTATGACGTCTTTCGCGTCACGGATGCTGCGGATTTGATCTGTACGCGCGGTCATCGTTGGCCCGCCATCAAAGATATCGATGTAATTTTCCCAAGCAAATCCTTCGTTCTCAAGCATACGCATTGCAGCGCGGCCTGAAGGATGCGGTACGCCGATGACGGTCTTTGCACTGTCGGGAAGCATGGCGATGTAGACAGGGTGCTTCGGCATGAGGTCAGCGATAAATTGGTTGCCGAACTTAGCATTAAATTCATCCGCCTCTTGAAAGCTCATGCCGAAAAAGCGGCCGGCGACGCCGTCCCAAAACGGCGATCCGCCAGCTTCGTCGATGACGCCACGCAATTCTGCGATCGTACGGTCGGCAAATCTCGCACGGTGGTTGCGAATGAACAGGTACCGGCTGCGCGCGATGAGCATGCCAAGCCCGCCAGCGCGTTCGCCGGGATGCAGGAACAATCCGCCAACTTCCGTCGCGCCTTCCAGATCGGTTGACAGATTAAGGATGTCCGCACGAAAAGTCCGCTCCAGTTCAACGCTATGCTGCGTCAGCGCGCCGATGCGATAGCTGTAGAAAGGCCATCTTTGGCCAACTTTGCCAAATATCTGGCATGTGCCGCGCACTTCGCCTGTCGCGGTGTTTTGCAGAACGAAAACATATAGATCGTCAGCGACTTCCTCGCCCACGCGATCGAAACCAGCGGCTGACCGCTCCAGCTTTTGCATCAGAGCCTTCCGGTCGGGTGGCAGGTTGGTAAACCCGCCGCCTGTCCTTTTGGCCATTTCATAAATCGGCTGAAGATCGTTCATATTGGCCGGACGGATGATGAAGGTCATAAAGTCCCTTTTTCTGATAAACGCATAATCGTCAGCGCCGATAATTGTGCGCGTTCGACCAAACTTTCGACGATGAGGAATTCATCCGAACTGTGAATGCTGCCCCCGCGTACGCCCATCGTATCGACAACGGGCACACCGCAGGCGGCGATATTATTCCCATCGCATACGCCGCCGCTGGAACGCCATGCGACTGGTATGCCCAGATCAGCCCCGCATTGCTTGACCAAGCCAAACAGCTTCGCTGCCTCGTCATCAATAGGCTTTGGCGGGCGACCAAAACTGCCGTGCAGATGCGCACCCACATCATGTTCACGTTCGATGTCGGCAATAATCCTGCGCATGTCCACGTCCGTCTGCTGCACAATCTCCGGCGTGCGGGGGCGAAAATTTACCCGCAATATCGCATGATCGGGCACAACATTATTGGGACCGCCGCCGTCAATTTTGGCCGGATTTACCGACAGGCCTTCGCGCGAAAGTCGCTTGAGCCGCAGCGCAAGGTCCGCCGCCGCCAAAAGCGCGTTGCGGCCATCGTCGGGGTTCCGGCCGGCATGCGCCGATTTGCCCGAAATGATGATGGAGAAATTGCCGCTCCCGCCACGTTCACCCGCGAGCGTACCGTCGGGCAGGGCGGGCTCATAAGTGAGCGCAGCAAGCTTGTTCTGCGCAAGCTGTGCGATCAATTTGGCGGATGATGGCGAACCAACCTCTTCATCGCTGTTGATGAGTATCTGATATCCCGTTCGCGCAAGTTTTCCAGACGATTCCGCAACCTTCAAAGCGGCGAGCATCACAGCAATGCCGCCCTTCATATCGGCCACACCGGGGCCATTTAGCGTGCCATCGTCAAGCCAGCGCAATGTCTGAAAATGATGGTCTGCCGGAAACACGGTGTCCATATGTCCGGTAAGTAGCAATTGTGCCCGACATTCCGGGCGAACGGTCATCAGCAGATGCTGCCCATGCGCCACTGTGGTCACCGTCCCGTCGGATAACACGCGATCCACAGGTTCTGGCTCAACGAGTGTTACTTCGCCCGGGAGGGCCGAGAATGCATCCGCGAGCAAAGCGGCGGTGGCGGCAAGCCCGTCGAGATTGCCCGAGCCGCTGTTGATCACGGCCCAGTTCTGGACTTGGCCAAGCATATGTGGTTGCTCGATGGTCTCAAGCGCCTGTCGTTCGCTGGCAGATAGCGTGTGCATATCGCATTCTTAGCCTTGGATAATCCAAAGAGCCACCCCTGCTATATGCGTTAACCCACTTCCTTTGCCAGAGCGCACCATTCCGAAATAGTTACCGTTTCGGGGCGGCGATCTTCGGCTATTCCGGCAGCGCTTAACGCTTCTAACGCGCCTGCGACGCCCTTCAGGCTCTGTCGCAACATTTTACGGCGTTGGCCAAAAGCGGCGCCTGTCAGATTTTCGAGCACAGACATTTTGACGTGTGCGGGCGCATCCTTGGGTGTGATGTGGACCACCGCCGACATCACCTTTGGCGGGGGCGTAAATGCGGAACGGTGAACGGGCATCGCAATTGCGGCATTCGACCGCCACTGCGCCAATATCGCGAGCCGACCAAATGCGCCCGTGCCCGGCGCTGCGATAATGCGGTCTGCCACTTCACGTTGGAACATCAAAGTCAGGCTTTTCCAAGGTGGCGGCCATGCGTTACCGCCCAACCAGCCCACCGCAAGCGCCGTGCCCACATTGTACGGCAGGTTCGAAACAACGTGAAAAGGTGCGCTAATTTCCGCAAATGGATCGATTTTTAACGCATCGCCCTCAATTACGCGAAGCTGCCCGGGAAATGCCTCTGACAGCTCAGCTAAGGCAGGAAGGCAACGATGGTCGCGTTCAACGGCCAGCACCTGCGCGCCTGCGCGCAGGAGCGCTCTGGTGAGGCCGCCGGGGCCGGGACCAACTTCATATACGTGCTCGCCAGCCAAGCTGCCGGGAATTGCGGCAATGCGATCAAGCAGCTTTTCATCGAACAGGAAATTTTGGCCAAGCGCCTTGCTTGCGGACAAACCATGTCGCGCAATGACCTCTCTAAGCGGAGGGAGCGACACCGTCATCCGCCAAGATCGGCAGCAGCTAGGCGATGCAACGCAGCAGATTCAGCCATCTTAATGGCAGCAATCATCGAAAGCGGAAGCGCCATGTTCTTGCCAGCAATCCCGAACGCAGTGCCATGGTCGGGCGAGGTGCGAACAACCGGCAACCCCAGCGTAATGTTTACAGCATCATGAAAATATAGCGTTTTCAAAGGAATGAGGGCCTGATCATGATATGCGCACAGGGCCGCATCATAATGTGCGCGCGCTTCGGCATGAAACATCGTGTCGGCAGGCAAGGGGCCAACAACGTCGATGCCTTCACCGCGAATCTGTTCAATCGCGGGTTCAAATATGTCCAGTTCTTCGCGGCCCATATTGCCCGATTCGCCAGCGTGCGGGTTAAACCCAGCAACGGCCAGCCGCGGATTTGCTATACCAAAATTACGTTGCAAGCCCTTGGCTGTCGCACGCAGGCGTTGGCGGATAAGCCGACCGTCAAGTTTTTCCGCGACGGACGCGAGCGGGATATGTGTCGTCATTGGGACAACGCGCAGGTCAGGGCCGGCAAGCATCATCACGGCGTTGTCTTTGGAAACACCGCAACGCTCTGCAATAAACTCTGTTTGCCCTGGATGCGTGAAACCTACCGCGTATAATTGCGCCTTGGATACAGGGCCAGTAACCAAAGCGGCGGCACTGCCAGCACGGGCAAAGCCAATCGCCATTTCAAGCGCCTGATATGCGCAATGCGCGCCATCAAGATCCGGAATACCCGGAACAATCGATATGCAGTTATGCACTTGGATGACCGGAAGCGCCGTATCAAAATGCGCAAAGGTTTCGGAAGGATCTTCAATGCGGATGACCGGACCATTCCAATGCGGCGCGAAGCTGGCGATATCGCCTATTGCGAAGAAAGGCGCCAATCCAGCCGCGTGGCGGGCCTCCCACGCTTTGCCGATTATCTCCGGCCCTATGCCCGCCGGGTCACCGACCGAGACGGCCAATGGCAGTTCCAGTCGGCCAGCCGACATCAGTTATAATCGATAACAGCGTCGCGGCGCAGATCGCGTAGGTAAATCCGCGCGCGCTTGTTGACGCGTTCTTCTTCCAGCCGTGACATGATTTCGTCGAAGCTTTCAGATAACGTTTCCTGCGGGGTATCACGACCGCATAAGACGAAAACGCGAACGCCGTCTTGCAGCGAGCCATAAGGCGGTGTCGATTGTCCAATCTGCAGATCCAACATGACCTGCTGCAACGGGGCAGGAAGTTCGCGGATTTTAATGCCGTCGCGGTTGACCACATCGGCGCCCAGTTTGCGCGCCATTTCGTCAGCGGCACCACAGCCTGAGATTTGCTGTGTTTCTTCGCTAAATTGCTTTACCAGTGGCGCAACTTCGGCTTCCGCCGTGCCTTTTGGAAAGGTGATTGCGATCTGTTTCAAGCTGAGCACGGAATCGCGTGGATCGGATGTTGCGACCTGACGCTGGTCGATCAACAGCAATATCGAAATCCCGCCTGGCGAGGCAACTGCCTGAATCTCGTTAGCGTTCATGTTGGCGGCCGCATTGGCGAGTGATTGCGGAAGCTGCGCCAAGGACAGCCATCCAAGGTCACCGCCGACCGACGCGGTTGAGGCTTCAGAAAACTGACGCGCATATGCGACAAAGTTGCCGCCCTGACGAAGCTGATCGATGATTTTCTTCGCGTTCTCGGTGACCGCGGGCATCGTCTCCGGCGTTGCGGACAGATATATCTCGCCCAAACGATATTCCGTGGTTCCCTTGGTCGCCTTGATGCGCTCGATAATGGCATTCACTTCATCGTCGCTGACATTGGCTGATGGTCGCACATTGCGCGACAACAGGCGGCTCCAGGAAAGCTCGCCCTTAATCTGGCGCTTCAACGTCGCTACGGATGAACCGATAGAGATCAGATATTTTTCAACCTCATTCGCGGGCCGATTGAAATTCTGCTGCGCCACGCGATTGAAATACTGATTCACTTCAGCGTCGGTGACTTCAATCTCATTGGCTGCAGCTTCTTGAATTTGAAGCGTTTCATCAATCAGGTTCGTCAAAATCTGTGCGCGGAAACGCGCCAATTCTTCCGGTGGCAGCTTGTTGTCATTCGCAGCAACGATCAGCGCGAGGCGGTGATCAATGTCGGTACCTGTAATAATTTCGCCATTCACCTGCGCCGTCGCACGGCGCACATTCGGGTCGTTTTTGCCAAATAGTTGCTGTCCATCCGGAATGGCCAATGTGGCTTCTGGAGATGCATCATCACCGACAGTTTGCGCAATCAGCGGTGTCAGCGCCGTTGCGGAAACGAGCATGGCGACGAGGGACAGGCGCTTGAATAACTTCATTGATTTACATCCAGTACACAGACAGTTCGAGGGGACGGGTAACCAGGCACTGCTGAACAGCAGATGAGCAGTAGCATCCTTCTCCGCGAATTTATTCCAGATGCTTTACACACCGAGATTGCGAAATGCCAGACGGAACAGAAAGCTGTTCCCACGCTGCGAATCTCCGACAGGCTGATAATCGCGCCGCCACGCCAGACTTAACGACAAGCAGTCGTCATCATAGGAAATGCCCAGCCGGTGTCGGATAGGATCGAAGCCATCGGATATGCTTGTTGGATCCTCTGCAGTGTCCGTCAAATCGATAATTGTAGATCCAAATAGCGACCAAAAACGTGCAACACGCACGCGTCCGGCCAAACGAATTTCTTCACGGTCAGTGAGGTCTTCGAGGGTCGGGCCAACATTGCGATTGAGCTTTAGATAACCCGCCTGAACATATGTACCGCGTGATCCTATTGTGGCATCAACCTCATTACGGCGTATCGACAAATTGTCTTTGTCGAGGCGGAAGCGGTGCGTGAGTTTCACCAAGTCTTTGAAACGAAATTCGGACCGCCCCACAATATCCGATGCCTTGTCAGATAGGCCCGTTCCATCAGGGAAAATCGACCCTCGGTCAGACAGGCGATAACTTTGACCTAGATTGATGTTAGCGGTAAAGTCTGATTTGCGTAATGCCCAGTCGAACCCATATGTAATGCGCAGGTCGTCTTCAAAACGGTCGTAACCGGGGAATCGGTTTAGCGCGAACAGGTTGCTGTCTTCCAAATCGACGGCGCGCGAATCTTCATTTGGAATGTTTAAATTGGAAATCGACGGCGCGGCGACCATTTGAACGCGGGGCTTAAGAATTTGCGTGCCGCCAAAGGCTTTACCGACAAAAGGCCATTTAATGTCAGCGGCAGTGGCGAAAATGGCGCGGTGCTGCCACCCTGAATCTCCGCGGTATATCGCGGTCAGCGTGCTGGCATTTTCGTCGCTATGGTAAACATCCCCGCGCGCGAGTGCAGTGAGCGTTAGTTCCTGCCCAAGCGCCGTTATTTTGCGCAGATCCCATTTGGCGGACGAAAATGCGCGCTGCGTGTCTTGGCCCTCAGTCCGGCTGATGGCCAGGCTGTTGGCTTGAAGCTGGATTGTACCGCCGACAACAGGCGCATCCATGCGCAGGCGGTAATCAATTTCGGGCAGCGCGATTGGCGCGAGACCTTGGCGATCGCTCACGCGCAGGGTCTGGACTGACCAGCCTGCGAGTGAGAAGTAGCTGTTGCCACCAATCCGTTCGGCAGCAAAGGTCGAGCGGAGCCTGTCATCCCGGCTGATGTCATAACGCCGCAAAAACGTGCGGTCCGACGCATAACGGCCTGATGCCGAAATCGACCAATTCGGGTCGAGCTGGAACTTGCCTGCGCCTTCGAGATAGCCGCGGAAAACATCTGCGCCGACAGGTGTCGAAGTGCCGCCTGTATTGATACGATTGCTATAGGTTCCGTATGCGCTCAGATCGATAGCGCCATTTTTTTCGAGCGTCCGGAAATTTAGCCTGCCCAAGGGCGCTGCGCCGGAAAAAGCGGTTATCGCTGCAGTAGCGTCACGATTCTCGGATATTCGCCAATAATAAGATTGCTCAAGCTCAGCGCCGTTATTCCGCGAAAAGCCGATGCTGGGTACCAGAAAGCCACTGCCAGCTTTGGTATCGACGGGGTGCGACAGAAATGGCAGCGGAATGACCGGCAGGCCAAAAAGTTCGATCCGGGCGCCTTTGTAAACGACGCGCTTTTTGCTGGGGTCGTAAACGACCTTTACGGCTTTTACTTCCCAGCTCGGTCTTTTTGGGCAGCCGTCAGTGCCAATAACTTTGCACGCCGTATATGCCGCATAATCTAGCGTATAAATGCCATCTTTCCGCCCACCGCGTTTGGCGGCAAGCCGGCTTTCGTCCGCCAAAACGACAAGAAGATTGTCGATGACGCCGTCTTTCAGTGCATCGGTCAGTTCAATCTTGTCACCATAGGCGACGTCGCCTTCTGGGCCGATTGCGCGGATGGCGCCTTCAGCGAAAACCCTCCCGCTTTTGCGGTCCCAGATGATATTGTCGGCGCGCACCGTATAGCCTTCGCGGCTGACAATCACATTGCCTTTGGCGGTAACGGTTTCTGTGTTGGAGTCATATTCAACAACAACAGCATCGAAATCGATTTGGTCGCTGGCCGTTTGTGAGACTGCTGCTGAGGGGCCCTTTTGGGCAAATGTGACAGTCGAAACAGACCCGCATCCGATGAAAATCGGAACAAGCAAAAAGCGCGATAAAAAGGTGCGGGTGGCGGGGATGTTCATAAAAACCGTGCTGTCCTTTATCGCCCCTATCGCATCGGGTCCACCCATCATCCCATTTAAGGCTGTATTTGCGATTAACAGTGGAAATTTAGCCCCTATCTTTTGCTTTAATCCAACGGTGAATTAGGCCTATAGGCCTGTAATCCCGTTATCCGCAAAAAGGCATACCGTTTCCATGAAGATCAATTTTTCCGAT
>Ga0315908_10004408_pt1 | contig 10144 bp, 6 predicted proteins | sample LakEriMetagenome_12_FD_203520 | JGI IMG/M metagenome (GOLD analysis project Ga0315908, IMG submission 203520) | Freshwater fungal communities from buoy surface, Lake Erie, Ohio, United States - Buoy 4 MA124 | ecosystem: Environmental > Aquatic > Freshwater > Lake > Lake biofilm | place: USA...
GCCCATAGTCACTAACCTAGAAAATAGGGGCTTCTGCATCCTTATTAATAGCAACAATAACCTTACTATCCTTCATTCCAGCCAAATGCTAAATAGCTCCACTAATACCTACAGCAATATACAACTAAGGTGCTACAATTTTTCCTGTCTAACCCACTTAGTAATCATTACCAATATATCCAGCATCCACCGCAGCCCTACTCGCACCTACTGCCCCCTTTAACTTATCTGCTAATTCTTCTATTAATATGAAGTTCTCTTTGCTTTTTAATGCTCTTCCTCCACTCACTACTATCTTTGCACTGCTAAGTTCTGGTTTACTATTTATTGCAATTTCTTCCTTTATTATTTTGTATTTATCACCTATTTTACTAAGTTTTTCGTCTAATCCTTCTAGTTTTTCAAATTCGATTTCTTCAGAACTTTCTTTTACATTTTCTTCAAAGTTTGTTGATCTTATTGTCATCATATTTAATGGCTATTTAGATTGATAAATACTTAAAGCGTTTCCTGCATAAATTGGCCTTAGATAAGTGTCTTTTGATAAAATATCAATGACATCGCTCAAAGGTTAAATATTGAATTTTCCACTTAAATAAGGCAATAATTCTTTTCCAAAAGAACTTGAACTAATCATTACTTAATTATATTAATTCTTCCTTATTAGATCTTCTAATAAAACTGAAAAAGTTTCGTAAAAGCTAATATTAATAATTATTTTTTTACTTATTTTTTAGTTAAATATTGTCTGCTAAAAATGTTTTCCTTACTTATTTTCCACTGCAATTATCCTTTAAATCTTGAATTATAGATTCTAATTAGTAACCTCCCAAAAATAAATCAGTCTTTAATTATTTATATAATTTACATCTTCGTTTAGCTTTTATGCTGCACTTATTACTTTTCTTGTATTTTTACTCAATTTTCCTTATGAATGTTCTGCAATAACTAATGTGCTAAAATATTTTTTACTTAAAACCCTAAACATAAAATAATAATAGTATATAAATTGTAATAAATAATAATAAGAGATATTTTAAAAATATATTTTTTAATCAAATAAGTTTTGATGTATCTGTTTCTTAAGTAAAATTTAATTAAAGATTAAAAAGATTTTTATTACAAATAAATTTAATTTTTTATTGATAACTAAAATAAATTGACAACTTTTTCAAATTAATAATTTTCTAAAAGTTTTATCATCATTTTTATACCTTAAAAAAAAAAGAAATAAAATATCAATATTAACTTTAACATTATAAAAAGAATTATGAAAAATAATTTTATGCTTTTATATATTTATTAAAGATTTGAATATTTCAATTAAATTTTATGCTATTTTAATATTAAAGTTTTATTAAAATTATTATTTTATAGGAATTAAATTGCTAAATAAACCCTAAAGTATACAATAATTGCCTAAGCAAAATATTTTATTATCGATCCAAATAATTTTATTTTATTACATTTAATCGTCTATATTATTCTATATCTATTTTCAATCTAAAAGTGCTCAAAATTTTTACAAAAAATATAAATAAACCTAATTTTATTTTGTAAATCAATAAATTTTAATTAAATATTTTAAAAGAAAGAATATTTTATTTGAATAAACAGAAATAATTCTGTCACTAATAAAATAATGTAATTTAATAGCCATCCTTCAATTTTTTATTTATTTTTAAATTAATTCATATTAGTTTTCATATTACTATAATAATTTATTTTATAATAATTATTTGTTTCTAGATAAAATCTAAACGATTTTAAAATAAGTTACAAATAATTCTCAATCTTTATGATTTCAATTAAGCTTTCAGTTATGAAATCTCATTCTAATGAATGATGAAGCAATTTGATTAATCATATTAATTAAACCTTTTTCTATAATATAATTATATTAAAATTCAAAAAAGGTTTCTAATATTTTGATGAGAAAGATGAGTTTTTCTGATTATTACTTTTTTTGAGATGGTATTGTCTAGTTTGCCATTTATTTTGATTTACAAAAATTTTATAGCTTGAATATCGATTTTTTTTTTTTATGCTGAGTTTTGTCTTCGATAGGACTAACTTCTGCTTTCACTTTTTCATTATTAATTATATCTTTACATTGCTTATTTGGAATTTCCTCATTTTTTTTAGAAATGAAGCAATTTTATCAAGAATATTTTAATAATAATTATCGTATTTATTCATATTTCTTTATCATTATTTTATTTAATTATGGCTAGCAATAATGAAGCTAATAAAAAGTTTTTTTAAATTATATTAATGAAAGAAAATATCTACCCTTTAATTAATAAATCTAATTTTCACGCTAAAAAAATTTATTTTAGTAATTTTGATTCGATGTGTAAAATAATAACATTAAAATATAAAAATATAAATATAATCATATTTATCCAATAAGTTTGAATTTATTATCAAATGAAGGTAGAGAACCAGGATAAAATTCTAAAATAATAAAGGATAAAAATACATAGATCAATAGTTAGTTAAAATAGATGATCTATCATTTTGGGTAGTAGATTCTTAAGAAGCACTCCACTTTCTTCAATAGAAGGATTAGTATTAACTTCAATTAACCAAAGATGCTTATTACTATCAACCATAAAATCATAACCAAATAACTCAAAAGAATAATTCTTCGAATTAGCTTTGAGTCTATTTCCAACTGAATTAATAGTAAACATCACCATTTTTTACATCTATTGTATCATACTATTAACATCCAATAATTTCTCCAATTAATTAAGTGACAACATATTAGCATTTTCATAAGAATTATATTTATTTGAGTATTTCTAAATAGCATTATTGGTAAGATGTATAATAAGATTATTGAGATTCTCGCTCTAAAGATTAAACTCTAAACTGCTAGTACGTGCATATCCATCCATATAAAAATATACTTTTTTTTCTTGATTCACTAGTACCCATATTCTTATATCAAATTTACGACGATTGTATAATAAAGGATTCTCTATATATTTCTGCACTATTATTCGTTTTATACTTTTTGGTTTAGCTATCATTTCTGCCCCCATTCTTTCGCTATTTACATTATTGCTGAAGTTATTAGGCACTTTTACTTTTTTGTTGCTGTTATTAATATTATATTGTTGCAATTAATCATTTTGACTCACCAGATTAAAGAACATTTATAAACTATCAAACAATTATATTCCTCTTCCTCTATTCAAATCACATGGCTTCATTATCCATGTATTATTTTCATTAAAATCAACTCAACTTTAAGTGAAATGGTACTTGTTTCTAATAAATTGTTAGTTTTATTATTACAAATTTATCATCTGCTTGTTAAGTTCTGCAAATCACTTTATCCTGCTTCTCATCTTTTGAATATATTAATTTTCATTTTTTAAGAAAAATGATGAGAATTCTTGAAATTCATAATCGATATTAGGACTATCAAAATCAATTATATAAGTTTAAGGAATAATATCGAATAAATTCTATTAATTTTTCTAACAATATTATGATAAATTAAACATTAATCTAGCTTTATTACTTATTTCTTTGTGATTTTCAAAATGGTTCACTAAACAATTATTATTTAGAAAATTGTAAGGAATTTATTTTGAACTTTAAACCCAAACAAAATTTGCTTAATGAATATCATTTATATTTATTTCTTACCAATCAATTCTTTTGCTTATAACTCTTCTAATTAATTCACTGTTGTTTCCTTATCCTATTATAAATTTGTTTATTTTTTTCTAATAAAATATTTCTTTGATATTCTGAATATTATTAATATTTATTTTTTCTTTCGTTTCTTGATTAATAAGTCTTTTTTGCTAAATTAGTTTATTTTCTCTTAAATTTGCAGATTATGTCATGTTTTTATATAAACTTTGCGTATTTTGTTAATCAAACTATTATGTCAACTTATTTTTCTATGTAAATTCATATTTTTATAATTTTTGTAATTAGTTCATGAATCTTTCATTTTCAATTCAATTATGAACATATACTTTTTGATAAATATTTATTTATTTACAATTATGAATTAAATTAAGTTTTATTTATTATTATTAAGAATTTATTTCATTTTATATTTCTTTATCCTTTTATTTAGTTAAAACCAATTAATTTTATAAAAAGGTATTTGTTTTATGCATTTAAATTTAATTGTTATTATATTTCTATAATTAATATTTTAAATAACTATTTATTATAATTATAAATATTTTAATAATATTTAGTAAAAAATCAATCAAAATAAAAAATGATTCATTAAAATAATTAAGTATAAAAATATTATAAAAACTAGAAGTAAAAATAATAAATTAGTAATATGATTATAGGATAAATAAATCACTTTTAAATATTATTTTTATATTTATTGTTAGGACAAGAATCATAAGGATGTCTTTTCTGACAATCAAAACAAAAAATAGGATGATCAGGTTGATACTCCTTATTTTGATAACAATCATTAGACTTGTGTCCGATTTCTTTGCATTTATGACAAGTAATAACTTTGATCATTTTATTGGACTGAAGAAACTCCATGTCAAGCTAATTAAATAATTTGGGGTGACCATCTTCACAGTTTGGGCCTTTCGGACAAAAGCCATACGAATAATTCATGCAGAGTTTTTTTGGAATATGAGTATAATTACAATTCAATCCATTCAAACACACACCTTTATCAAAATCTCTACAAGGTTTCAATATATGTTTATAGTTGCAATCTTTTAAATTTATATTTTATTTTCATTTTATATTATTATCATTATTATTATATATAAAATCCAACAAATAAATATTATTCATCATACCTTATTATTTCATGCATTTTTTTTAATTCTTCAGGAATTTACAAAGAGGTATTTTATCTTAATCGATTCTATGACTGAAAGTACAGTCATCTCCTCTTATACATTATTTATTTAGGAAATGTTGGCACACTCTAATTCAAGAAATATCGTGAGAAAAATTACATGTTTCTCCTTTATTACATTTCTAGTGCAAATACTTTTTACATACTCCATTTTTAGTTACATCTTAGTTTTATATCATTTGTTGTTAATTTTAGTTATAATTATATTATTAACCATTATAAGAATTATTATTCTAATTCTGATCATAATTATTTATTATCATTCCATTCTGAGTTTAATTTAAATAAAATTCATTAGAGTTCATTATATAATCTAGACAATAATAATTTATTAATTTGATTAATTATATAATCATAATATAGATATGAAAATAAGATATTGATAAAAACATATTTATATAGTAATTTAGCTGAATAAAACTTGATTAATAATTAAAAAGATAATAAATATCACATCATGTAATATTAAGTTTTAGAAAATGCTTTTAATTTATGCAGTGGAAACAGAGTAAAAGAAGGTGAATAAATGTTAAAACAACTAGACAATTCAAAAGAATATCCTTTGTTTTTAAAAGGATACATAGAGTAGAACATTAGCATAATGGAAAAACAAAGTTATGTATTACGAGCCATAATAGAGCTGAAAAACTGGAGCTCTAAATACAAGAATATGGAATAACATCAAATAGTAGTTTATGAGGAAATAATGTAGTAATTCCTTAATAATCTCTTGTCAATTTTATTATCAATCAAAAACCAATAACAATCCAAATTGATGATTGAAGCCATTTACAATGTCTCAGAAATATTGTTTCCCTAAAAATGGCCAAACTATACTTTAGAACTATTATAATTTTTCAACATTAATAATATAGATACTGCGATAAGAGTGACTAAATTACTATACAAAACAACTTAGAAATATGAATATAGTGTAAGAAGTGATGAACTTTATTTAGAAATAATTCACATGTGTGATACGTTTCATGATGCTTTATTAATCCTAATCTAGAACATTATCAGACTATAACTCAATGATTAAACTACTTAGATTTATGAATTATTGAAAAATGTTTTAAAAATTGTGCATTCTCTACTTGCTTAAGACATCCATCCTTCCTTTGAAGATAACTTATAATTATGGTTGAGTCAATTAAGTCTTGTTCTCAAAATCGAAAAATCTAATATTCAGGATATTAATACTGTTATTTTCAAAGCCAAAGGAGAATGTCTTAAACTTATTCTACTTTATGTTGTTAAATATTCTCAAGAGTTTCAGTTTGAAGGACTTATCTAGTAATTTTCACAGGAAATCTGGAGCTCTTGCGTAGATGTCAATAATGACAAAATGATTCTTAATGCTCTTAAATATTTCAAAACTCTTGTTAATTTCTAGTAGTTTCAATAATTATTTACTTCTAATATTGCATAAATTATGAATACTTTGATCATATCTAATTTAAAATTGTAAGAATAAGATATAATAACATTTGAGGAAGAAAGTTAATAGTTTATAATACAGTATTTTGAACAATCAATTTGTATAGACAAAAGAGAAGCTACTGTATAACTATTATAACAAATATGTAAGAAATATCCAGAATAATTTGAATAATTTGTATTGGGATTCTTGAACCAATAATATAATTAGATGGATTAACAAATAGTTATTATAAATATTTTATGTGATGGATTCTGTTTTGGATATAATCCCAATTATGGAGCTATAGAATTAAAGTCAGGTCAAGAATGTATTCAATATTTTAATAACAACAATTTAAAAATGTTTTTCAGCACTATTTATTAATAATTTTTAAATAATTAATAAATAGACTACAAATTGATTAATCCTATTTTAATTGCATTTTATTTAAGATATATCTATATTTTCAGAAATACAATTCCAAAACAAGAGTTAGTATAATACATAAAATTAATATCAAAAATAGCTAAAACTACTATAGAATCACTACGAAAAATAAGTTTCATGGTCTTAAAACAATTAATAAAAATCTAAGAAGGAGATTTTAAAATATTACAATTAAAAGCTTATTTTGATAACTAAAACAGTAGTGACTTTATTGCAGATATCTTAGATTGTTTAGGTTCTGAAGTCTTCAAATATCCATAAGAAATCCAAATAATAGAACTGGCTCAATCAGCAGTAGAATTATTAAATGATTAAGTAGTAAATTATATTAATCAGTTTGGTCAAATGTATAAAAGCATCTTGAGTTAATTGGTTAGTCAGTATACTTTCGAATACACTTTCAATTTGTTTGAAGGAATGGCCAGACTTATCCAGCTTAGTGCTAATAATAAAACTAATCTAGATTTGTTAGAGTAGACTTGGATGGAGGTACTTGTCAAAATTGTTAAGCTTAATATTCTTGATATTATATCTTTTGTCTTTTAGCTATTTGCAGTTTTCGTATAGTTTTAACATGGGTCTGTTTTGAGTACAAATTATTAATTTGTTTTCGATAATATTATATAGAGTAATAGTTGGAATATTAATACTTATTAGCTGTTTCCTGCTTAAATTTACTTTATTTAAAGTATGATTAAGCATAGTCCTACTTTAGTTATTTAAAACTAGTTAAAAATCAATGCTATTTTATAATAATTATTGTTGGCCAAATTAGAACAATATTATTTTGGATTTGCTTATTCTTTGTATTCTATCATGAATCTTTAATAACTTTAGTAGTCTTAATATTTGGATATAATAATTCAGTATGCTTTCAATTATTATTAAACATTATGTAATAATGAACAATAATAATTAATCAAAGTAGATTTTGTTAAACACTTTTTGATGTTTATTTGTAGAAGCATTAAGTTATTCACACCTATAGAATTTATTAAAAATAGTCAATTACATTTAATTTTTTAATTTATTATGTAAGAATAGCAAATTATATAAAATTTGGAAAAAGGATTCGTTAGAAAAACAGTTTTTGTTTGTTTGACTGATTTGATGTTTTAGTGTTTTTAATAAATAGATTAAAATTTATGGTCACAGTTATTAAATAGTTTAGTAATTAATATAGAAAATAATTAAAATTTTAAATTTATTAGATAGTAAAGAAATAATATGATTTAAATAAATGAAAAAGTCATTTAAGGAAACGATTTGGAATTCAAAAAACTTTCTCTAATTACTGATGATAAGGTAAATAATAATTGATTATAAATTTTAGAATTTTATTTAAATTGATGTATAAGATGAAGTTAAATATTTTAGTTTACAGTTTTAAAAATTTTATTCTTAAACCAAAATTGATATTTAAATGATTTTATCAGAAAAAAGTTAACAAATTTTGACTAAAGTAATTTAAAGCTTGTAATGAAATATATTTATATTAATTTTAAAAATATACAAATATAAAGATTTATTATAAAAATCAAAAGATTTATTAATAAAATCAAAAGATTTATAAATATATTTAAATAAATGGAATTTACAATATTAACATAAGAAATAAATATTTTATAATTAATTCTAATTGGATTTTTAGTTTTTCTTTAAATATTTTTGATTTACAAAATATTTTAGTTAGATTTTGTTTAAAACTTTAATTTCCAATAATTAAATAAAAAATTATTACAATTTGATAATATAAATTTAGTAGATGAATAAAAAATTAGCAATTAGATAGATTTATAGAATAATTATAAAGAATAATGTGATTAACTAAGATTTTTTTAAAATTTACAACTTGATAATTAAAATATTGATATTTAATAAATAAAGAGTTAAATAAAATAAGAATTATAAAATAATATTGATAGTATAAAAAAATAATTATAATAAAATTTAAAATAGTAATAAGAGATTTAAACATAAAAATATTAATAATCAGATGAAACATAAATCTTTCAAAATTAAATAATATCATTATAAGATTAATTAAATCAATAAAATGATTCTTATACCAAGTTAGATAAATAATTATAAATGTTATAATAAGAAAAAAAAAGTTAAAATATTTCTTTTTCTCATTAATAAAAAATATAATACCAAGAAAAGAAAGATATTTTAAACTAAATAGAATAATTAAAAAAATTAATCGCAAGCTAAAAATAAAATTAATAGGATTAAAATATTTAAGATTCAATTTTAGAACAATAAGATTTTAAAATTTAAATTAACTTATTACAAAATTAAATAGATAAATAAAATAATTTTATTAATAAATTAGACAAATAGATGGTGTAAATTTAACAAGAAATAAAAGCAATCAATCAAAATTAAATAAAATAATAAAAAAATCAGATATAAGAAAAATAAGATTTTAATAATAATTAACTTCAGTTATAAAATATGATTAAATAAACACATGATCTTAAAATATAATTTCAAAATAATTTAAATGAAATAAAAGATAATTTTGAATGGATAAATTAATTAGAGTAATTATAAAATTAATTAAACTAAATAAATAATACTTAATTAAAGTTAGATAAATAAATACAAAATATATAATAAGAAAAAAAAACATAAAATTTGTAATTTACATAATAATAAAAAATATAATAAAAAGAAAAAGCAGATATAATAAAATAAATAGAATTATTAAGTGAATAATATAACAATATTAAACAAAACTAAAAAATATAAGATAATGAATCAATTTTAAATTAAGAAAAATTTTTAAATGAAAAAATAAAAAATTTATTAATTGAAATGTAATGTTAATAATAATAAAAAAATAAATAAATAAATAAAGAAAATTTTGAAGAAAAAGAAGATAAAGAAAAATAAGAAGAAGAAATAATAAACTATAAAAATGATTTTAAAGAATCAATATAATTAATAATAGAAAAAAAATAAAATAATGAAGAAATAACTGAAAAAGAAATAAAAAATATAAAAATATAAAAAGACAATTTAAAGTAATAATTAAGTTAGAATGAAGATAAGTTAAAAGCTTAATAAACAGAAAAAGATGATACTCAAAATAAATAATTTTAATTAGAATAACTTATTGATTAATTAAAAATTCAAAAATAAAATTAGGAAAAACTAGAAAATCAATAGTAAGTTTTATAAAATGATAAAGAAGAATTATAAAACAACTTAGAAAATCAGAAAAAAAAATAACAAGAAGAATAATAAAATTTACAAAAATAAATTGACGATTTAAAGTAATAATTAAGTTAGAATGAAGATAAGTTAAAAGCTTAATAAACAGAAAAAGATGATACTCAAAATAAATAATTTTAATTAGAATAACTTATTGATTAATTAAAAATTCAAAAATAAAA
>Ga0315908_10004412_pt1 | contig 10140 bp, 7 predicted proteins | sample LakEriMetagenome_12_FD_203520 | JGI IMG/M metagenome (GOLD analysis project Ga0315908, IMG submission 203520) | Freshwater fungal communities from buoy surface, Lake Erie, Ohio, United States - Buoy 4 MA124 | ecosystem: Environmental > Aquatic > Freshwater > Lake > Lake biofilm | place: USA...
CTCCTGGGTTAACCACTTGCAATACATTTCAGCTCCTTCACGGCTCACGTTGACGACCGGATAATCATTGTAGGCCGGATGAGAGAAGTAATTTTCCTCCATTGGATCGAGGGCAAAGTCGGTTAGCCCGTTTACTTTCGACCATTGGGACTGGTCCGGCTTGGCTTTCAGGAATTCATCCTTTCTTCCCTGGATGAGCAGATCGAACAAAAAGGTCCTGTATTCCAAATTCGTAACCTCTGTACGTTGAATCATAAAAGATTGAACTGAGACTGTTTTTCCATCAAATTCGAAGGAGCCGGAAGGCATTCGGATGTATCCCTTCTTATCTAATTTCTCCAACGCTCTCAGCATTTGCTTCTTCTTCTTGTGATTTGCAGCGATCTCTTTTTCCGTCAGTTTTGGAAAAATGTAATCATCATCCTTGACAGTCGGAATAATAGGACTGGGTTTGATCCTATATCCGGCTGAGGCTGAATCCTCCGTAAGAACAGGGATGTAATACACTTGTTTTGTTTCAACGGATACTTGTTTTTTGTAGGTCGGAACTGAAATGACTTTTGGGATTCCATGAACGTCCACCTGTTGTAAATCAGGAACGTGTGGATTTTTTTCTGAATTTCCCGACTGAACAATCGTTTCTTTTCTTGCCTTTTCAGTGTTTTCGTTCGTATTCCAGAGAACAACGGCGATAATGATTGAACTTAATGAGGTGATCATGATGATAATGTTTTTAAGTGTGAAATAGGTTTTTTCCGGCTTATCGCTTGATGATGAAGCATTTTCCAATGTGTTCAGGAGGCGATTCTTCGTCTCATCAAAAGAGTGAACAGGGGGCTGCGAATTTGCAGCCCGGAACAGGTCCTCCAAGTGTTTTTCCTTATTCATGTGTTCTTTCTTTGGTTAATGTTGTTGCATCGAACGTGAGTATCTCCGTCAGTTTTTCCCTTCCGCGCTTTAACCGCTGCTTTACTGCCGATTCGCCGGCGGTCTGTATCTCAGCGATCTCTTTAATGCTGAAACCAGACAATTCAAAAAGAATGATGGCTTCCTTTTGCTCTTCAGGCAGCATTGAAAGTGCACGGTGAAGAAAAACTACATCGGCCTCTTCTTGTGGATGAGACCACGGATCCTCAATATGTCGATCATGATCAGCCATTGAAAGTCGCTCCTTTATTCGTTGATGATAATTTCGCAGGAGACGCACACTGATACCAAACAAATAGTACAAAAAAGCTTCTTTGGATCTCAGCCTTTCGAATTTTTCGAACGCAATCAATAACGTTTCGTTCATCAGATCACGAAAGTCCATGGTTCCATACACTCGCGCCCTGCAGAAGCGCTCGAACCGTTCATGAACCGGTTCATAAAGTTGTAGGAACTCTTTCTGTTTGCGTTTATCCATTTCTTATGATCAGATGGCGTTCTAAAGGTAAGTGTGGTTTGCGTGAAAAAAGTTACATCGACAGAGAAAAAAATGAAGCTCAGGTCATCGAAGTTATTCTGTTGCCATTTTTCGTTAAGAATATCTAAAAAGACACCTTTCTGCAAAATCCCTGGGAATACGAACAAAATAAAAGTTCCATTTGTTTGTTAACACAACATTTAGCGATAACTTAGCGATCTTACTGACGATATGGGAGAATTTAAAGCCGGACCGAAGCTTGAACAGATCACGATTCCATCGGATCTTCGTTCAAAATTTAATGTAGATGACCTGCCACAGGTCTCTGATGAGGTGCGTCAGTATATCGTGGATGTAATTTCTGAGATCGGCAACAGTCACTTCGGCGCCAGCTTGGGCGTTGTTGAATTGACCGTTGCGCTGCACTACGTTTTCAATACCCCTTACGATCAGTTAGTTTGGGATGTCGGGCATCAGGCTTACGGGCACAAGATTCTTACGGGTAGACGCGAACTTTTTCACACCAACCGCTTGAAAGGCGGTATTTCAGGCTTCCCGAAAAGATCAGAATCTGAGTATGACACCTTTGGTGTTGGCCATTCATCTACGTCTATTTCTGCTGCACTCGGAATGGCAGTTGCCAGCAAATACAAAGGAGAAAAGGACCGTCAGCATATTGCTGTGATCGGCGATGGTGCAATGACCGCAGGTATGGCTTTCGAAGGAATGAACCACGCCGGATTTGAAAAGGATGCGAATTTATTGGTGATCCTCAACGATAATTGTATGTCGATCGATCCGAACGTTGGAGCATTGAAGGAATATTTGACCGATATCACTACTTCACACACTTACAATAAGGTAAAGGATGAGGTTTGGAAGATGCTTGGAAAGATCTCCAAATTTGGTCCGGACGCACAGACGATTGCTTCAAAAGTGACGCATGCATTGAAGGGGACACTTTTAAAGCAAAGTAATCTTTTTGAATCGTTGAACTTCCGTTATTTCGGACCTGTAGACGGCCATGACGTGATCGGTTTGGCAAAGGTGCTGGAGGATCTGAAAGATATTCCGGGACCTAAGATCCTACACTGCATCACGCGCAAAGGAGCAGGGTACAAATATTCTGAAGAGGGAAATCCAACCAAATGGCACGCTCCGGGCGTGTTCAATAAGGAGACCGGTGAGATCGTTAAGATCGTTCCAAAGTCCCCTCAGCCACCAAAATACCAAGATGTATTTGGACACACGATCGTAGAACTGGCTGAAAAGAATGATAAGATCATGGGGGTAACCCCTGCTATGCCTTCGGGATGTTCGTTGAACATTATGATGGAGGCAATGCCGGATCGCGCATTTGATGTTGGTATTGCTGAACAACATGCGGTTACATTCTCTGCAGGTTTGGCTACCCAAGGACTCATACCATTCTGCAATATCTACTCTTCGTTCATGCAAAGAGCGTACGATCAGGTGTTGCACGATGTGGCTCTTCAAAATCTGAATGTTGTCTTTTGTCTGGATCGTGGTGGATTGGTAGGAGCCGATGGTGCAACGCATCACGGTGCTTATGACCTTGCCTACATGCGTCACATTCCGAATATGACTGTTTCAGCACCAATGGATGAAGCGGAACTGCGCAATTTAATGTTCACTGCACAGCAGGAGAATATGGGTCCTTTCACGATCCGCTACCCGCGAGGAAACGGAGTTATGACAGAATGGAAGACCCCGTTGAAAGCTGTTAAGGTGGGCACGGGACGAAAGATCACGAACGGAGAGGACATCGCAATTCTGACAATCGGTCACCCCGGAAATTTCGCTCAAAAAGCGATCGAAGAATTAAAGTCTATCGGAGCATCTGTTGCTCATTACGATATGCGTTTTGTAAAGCCCATCGATGAAGTCATGCTTCACGAGGTATTCTCTAAGTTCAAGAAGGTAATTACAATTGAGGATGGTACTTTAATGGGAGGTTTTGGTTCCGCTGTTATCGAATTCATGGCGGACCAGAAATACAGCGCAGAAGTGGTGCGTTTGGGAATTCCGGATCAATACATCCATCATGGAACTCAGGAAGAGCTTTGGGCAGACTGTGGATTTGATGCAGCTGCTATTGTTGCGACCGTCAAACGCATGTTATCCATAGTGGACGGTTCAAATAATCTTACTCAAAGCGCGGTTTAAGGATCAAATTCAGTTAATTTGGCTGAACTAAAAGCTGAATTATGTCTGAAGAACAAACCAGATCAACAAACTACGGAGCACTTGCTACGCTAACAACTGTTTTCTTTTTCTGGGGTTTCATCGCCGCAGGTAACAGTGTATTCATTCCGTTCTGTAAAAGTAAATTTCATTTAGATCAATTCCAGAGTCAGCTTATTGACTTTGCATTTTACGGGGCATATTATCTTGGAGCCCTTGCCTTGTTTGTAATCGGTTCAACCCGAGGTAGAGATTTAGTAGGACAATGGGGATATAAAAAAAGTATTGTATTCGGTCTTCTATTTTCAGCTTTAGGGGCAATTGTTATGATATTATCAGTTTACGCAGATCTCTTTTCAGGTATGCTCTTTGGGTTTTTTGTAGTTGCACTAGGTTTTTCATTGCAACAGACTTCTGCAAATCCTTTTATGATCTCGTTAGGGGATGAGTCGACAGGAACAAGTCGCATTAGTCTAGGTGGTGGTATCAATAGTTTAGGAACAACGATTGGTCCTTTGATTGTAGCATTGGCACTGTTTGGCTCAGCCGCTGCTGTCGACCCGAAAGTTTATGCCACATTAAGTATGGATAAGGTTAATATGCTTTATGCTTGTGTCGCAGTGCTTTTCATAGCAATCGCAGTGCTTTTTGGTTTCTCAAAAAAGTTACCTAATGGAATAAGGGTTGAAAAAACAGAAAGATCAAAAAAAGCCATATTCACTCTTGCAGTTATAACTGCTTTGCTGATTGCCTGTTTTGTCCCTGTTTTTAATAGTTACTACCAAGAATCTGCGAACAAGGATTTAATCCAATTGAAACATGATTTAGAGCAAGTTTCATTAGATGAACAGGGTAATCCCATTAATACAATGAATTCGACACAAATTAATACTGAGAAGGCAATTCAAAGCGAAATCGATAAAATTAAAAAACCCATTGAACAGCAAAGAATAAATTGGCTGTCTGCCGGCTTACTTGTGATCGTTGGTGGTTTGTTAGTTGCATTTGCTGCCGGTAAGAAGCAGAAGACCGGTTGGGGAGCGATGCAATACCCACAGTTGACTCTGGGAATGTTGGCGATCTTCGTATATGTCGGTGTGGAAGTAGCGATCGGAAGTAATCTTGGTGAATTGTTGAAACAGGAAAAGTTTGGTGGATACGAGTCATCTCAGATCGCACCGTTTATTGCCATGTTTTGGGGAAGTTTGATGATCGGACGCTGGGCCGGAGCCATCAATGCCTTCGACTTGAGCAGAACGACCAAGCAGGTTCTGCGTTTTATTGTTCCGCTGGTTGCATTCGGTGTTGTACTAGGTCTTACCAAAGTGGCAGGTTATGATGTTCAGCCGCTGTACTGGTATATTCTCTGCGTTGTGGTGCAGATCATCGCTTTTTTTGTTACGAACGATCGCCCTGCATTGACCCTGGGAGTATTTGGGATCTTAGGTGTTGCAGCGATGGTTATCGGACTTACTTCATCAGGCATCTATGCGGTGTATGCATTCCTGAGCGGCGGACTTTTCTGCTCGATCATGTGGCCTGCGATCTTTTCGCTGTCATTGGCTGGTTTGGGTAAATACCAGTCGCAAGGATCAGCCTTCCTGGTGATGATGATCCTGGGTGGAGCCATCATTCCACCGATCCAGGGGAAATTGTCGGATGTGATCGGGATACAGCCATCCTTTGTTGTGGGTGTGGTCTGTTTTGCGTATTTAGCTTTCTTTGCGTTATACGTAAGGTCGATCCTGAAGGGTCAAGGAATCTCATTCGATGAAAAAGTAGAGGGAGGTCATTAAGGTTGTTGGGACTTGCCCATGGAACAACCGTCACAAGTTGTATCTTTTTTATAGAAACGCTGATAAACTTGCCAACCGAGATAGGCGCAGGCTCCGGTAATGGATAATATGACAAGGATCATTTGCATCAGCTTAGTACGTTAAATGCGATCATGGCTCCCAGATAGGCTAAAACTCCCATAAAAGCGATCTGAATGAGTGGCCATTTCCAGCTCTTTGTCTCGCGTTTTACAACAGCAAGGGTTGCCATACATTGCATTGCAAAAACATAAAAGATCATAAGTGAAACTCCGGAAGCCATTGTATATACCGGCGTGCCATCCGCTCGCTTTTCCAGGCGTAAACGGTCGATCAATCTGCGGTTTTTATCGCCGTCATCATGTACGGCATAAATCGTAGCCAATGAGCCTACAAAAACTTCCCGAGCGGCAAATGATGTTATCAGTGAAATACCGATCTTCCAGTCATAACCAAGAGGCTCGATTACCGGTTCAATCCCTTTCCCGAGCATGCCTATATAGGAGTTTTCGAGTTTGGCCGATGCCACCATTCCTTCCGTTTCATCAGCAGAAAGGTGCAATTCCTTTGCTTTTAGTTCTGCTTTTGCTGCAGCACGGAGCATTTTTTCTCCCGGTCCAAAAGTCGCCAATGCCCACAGAATAATAGCAATAGAAAGTATCACTTTTCCGGCGTCAAGGACAAACACGCGCACCTTTTCCCAAACGGCGAGTCCAACATTGGGCCAGCGCGGACTCTTGTAGGTTGGTAATTCCAACAATAAGAATCCTTTTTCTTTCGAGTTGATGATGAATTTGAGAATAGCCGCGATGATCAAAGCGGAGACCAACCCAAGAGCATACAACCCGAAAAGGACCAAGCCCTGCAGGTTAAAGAAGCCAAGAACGGTCTCGTTTGGGATCACCAATGAAATAAGCAGGGTGTAAACAGGGATCCGTGCACTGCAACTCATAAGCGGGGCCACAAGGATGGTGATCATGCGTTCTTTCCAGTCCGCAATGGTGCGTGTTGACATAACGCCGGGAATGGCGCAGGCCACACTTGATAAGAGCGGAACAACGCTTTTACCATTCAACCCCATGGGACGCATTAGTCGATCCATAATGAACACAACGCGCGCCAGATAACCACTTTCTTCCAGAATGGAGATAAAAAAGAACAACAGAGCGATTTGTGGAACGAATACGACAACACCACCGATACCTGGAACGATCCCCTGACTGATCAGATCCGCGAATAGCCCTGAGGGCAGAGTGCTGCTTAACCAGGCACTCAGATGTGCAAATGAACCATCGATGAAGTCCATCGGAATTGCAGCAAACGCAAAGATGAATTGGAATACAACGAGAAGAATGGCAGCGAAGAAAAGGTATCCGAAAATCGGATGAACAAGGATCTTGTCGAGCCTGTGCTGTTCCCTGTTCCTTGAAGATGGCCCTTTTGTTTCTACATGTTGTATCACTTTCCGGATCAGCCCAAATCGCTGTTCGGCTTCTTCTTCTTGACCAAGAAGATCATCCGGGTCTTTCAAGCCGGCTAGTGGCAAAAAGGTTTCAGTGTTCTTGTCAGCTGAAATAAGCTCAACGGCCTTCAACAACCTGTCTCTGCCCAATCCAACTTTCGCAGTCGTTTCAATAACTATACTGCCGCGAAACACTTTTTCCAATTCTGGGACATTGATGCTTAATCCTTTTCCGGATGCTATGTCCGACATGTTTAAAACCAGTATCGTCGGGAAATGAAGGTCGTATATCTGAGTGAAAAGGAAGAGGTTTCGTTCCAGGTTCGATTCGTCCGCTACGACAACGACTAGATCAGGATAATCCGGGTGTTTTGGATTGGAAAGCACATCGTAAACAACCTTCTCGTCTTTCGAACGTGGATAGATACTGTAGGTTCCGGGAAAATCGATCAATGTATGTTCTTCTCCTTGCACGGTAAAGGTGCCGAATCTCTTGTCAACGGTTACACCCGGGAAATTGCCGACATGCTGGCGCAGTCCTGTGAGCATGTTGAACACTGAACTTTTGCCTGTATTCGGATTTCCAAGGAGGGCGATCTTCATGGGGCTAAAATTAGGCAAAAACTTCTTCTTTGCCGATCAGATCCACCTGGATCAGCGCTGCTTCGTCAAGCCGCAGGGATAAAATATAACCGTGAACATCAACGGCGATCGGATCTCCAAAAGGAGCCTTGAATAAAATTGTGATCTCCTTTCCTTTTACAATGCCCATTTCCATGAGTTTTGGCTTGAGGGCTGAAGACTCAATGGAGGTAACCGTTACAGTATGACCGGGCGCAATGACAGAAAGTGCTTTACTCATAGTTCCGAAGTAGACAAAAATAAGCGATTAGCAGGGTTGTCACACTACCTCTTTCGTGGTATTTTCAATTTATCTTGTTGGGAGCATTTACGATCAGCCACGGTCTTTCATGACAAGTCGTGCTGTCTGTCTTGTCTTCTGTTCCAGGAGTATATCCTTGTTTTTGGTTACACGGGCTACAGTCTCCGGATCATAATGGCGGATCGTTACCAGTTCCAGTCCTTCATTGTACCGGACCGCATAGGAATCACTGAACATGTCGATGATCTGCTGCGGATCCACTTTTTTACGATCGAGAAGGATCGAGAAGTCAAGGGCGGAGTTTTGCATCAGGTTGATCTTGGCATTTACGGCAGCCAGACGTCGGAATATATCGCTCAGGTTTTCTTCAACGATAAATGAAAAATCCTTCGTAGTAAAGGAAAAAAGTACCTGATCCATCTTAAAGATGAACGATGGGATCAAATGATCTTGAGCTGTGGATTCTTGTATTACCGTACCATCAGCCTTTGGATCGATGAAAGACTTTACATAAAGTGGGATACCCTTGTTCTGGAGCGGTTTGATCGTTTTTGGGTGTATAACTGAAGCACCGTAATAGGCTAGTTCGATGGCCTCTTTGAAGGAGATGCTGTCCAGTTTGATCGTGTTGTCAAACCATTTTGGATCGGCATTCAACATTCCGGGTACATCTTTCCAGATGGTAACGCTTTCTGCATTAGCACAGTATGCAAAGATCCCGGCGGTATAATCGGAACCCTCCCTTCCAAGTGTTGTTGTAAAACCTTCCGGCGTGTGACCGATGAATCCCTGCGTAACCTGGATCGAAAGATGATCAAAATTGGGAACGAAGCGCGTTTGAATGAGCTCTTCTGTTTTCTTCCAGTCGACACTTCCTTCCTGGTAAGTATGGTCTGTGCGGATCAATTTTCGCGCATCTGCCCACGCGGCCGAATGGCCCTGTTCGAAGAGGAATGCTGCAACGATATGGGAGGAGATCAATTCACCCAGCGATACGATCTGATCATATTCGAACGAATAATTATCCGGGAACGGTTCGTTGTATCGATCGCGCAATTTTTCAAAGATGTCTTCGATCGTATTGTAAATAGCAAAATGTTTTTCCAGGAAAAGTTCTCCGAGTATGTTCATGTGAAATTCATACAGGTCGTCCACATGTCCCATGAATATTTTACGATCCCTTTCAAAAGATGCCTGTACGATCTCTTCCAGTTTATTGGTCGTTTTCCCCATGGCGGAGACCACAACTGTCAATTTTTCTCCTTCGAACATTGAAAGGATGCTCGAAACATTCCTTACAGCACTTGGGTCCTTGACGGATGCACCTCCGAACTTGAATACTTTCATTGAAAAATCATTTGAGGCAAAAATAGGATATTTGAACTGTACTAAACCTGTTGAGGCACTTCGAAATTCTTAACGAAACCAATGTTAATAAGTGCGCTTAACTCAATTTATCGGTAAGGATCCTCATTTCGATCACCGGTGAGATGCGTTCGTAAAGGATGTTGTACACTGCTTCAACAACCGGCATTTCCACATGATACTCTTTATTGATCTCAACAACACATTTCACGGCGTAATACCCTTCCGCGATCATATCCATTTCCAGCTGCGCTGTTTTCACAGAATATCCTTTCCCGATCATAAAACCGAATGTCCTGTTACGCGAGAACTTGGAGTAGGCTGTAACCAAAAGGTCACCAAGATAGGCACTGGACTTCACGTCGCGGTGGATCGGGCTCACTTCATCGATAAAATTTTCAATTTCCTGAATAGCATTGGAGATAAGAACAGATTGAAAGTTGTCGCCGTATCCGAGACCGGAGCAGATACCGGCTGCCACTGCATACACGTTCTTAAGAACTGCCGAAAGTTCTGTTCCGAAAAGGTCATCTGAAACAGTCGTTTTGATGTACCTGCAACTCAGGAGATCAGCCATTTCTTGGGCATGGGCTTCATTCTGTGAGGCAATGGTCAGGTACGAAAGCCGTTCAAGTGCAACTTCCTCTGCGTGACAAGGACCGCAAATGATCCCGATCTTTTTGAACGGTGTTCCGAACGTATCGTGTATAAAATGGACCGGTATGGTATTGTGTTGTGGAACGATCCCTTTAACAGCTGAGAATACCACCTTGTCCTTCAGGATCTCTTTTGGGAAGTGCTCGAAGATACTTGTTAAAAAGGCCGATGGAGTGGCAATGATCACAATATCTGCCGGTTGAATGATCTCAACAAGGTCGGTACTGACATTGATCTTATTCAGGTCGAATTCAACAGACTGAAGATAATTGGGATTGTGTCTGTACTTCAGGATGTGGGCAACTGCTCCTTCATTGCGCATCCACCAGTTTACGCTATTCAGATTGTT
>Ga0315908_10004415_pt1 | contig 10136 bp, 5 predicted proteins | sample LakEriMetagenome_12_FD_203520 | JGI IMG/M metagenome (GOLD analysis project Ga0315908, IMG submission 203520) | Freshwater fungal communities from buoy surface, Lake Erie, Ohio, United States - Buoy 4 MA124 | ecosystem: Environmental > Aquatic > Freshwater > Lake > Lake biofilm | place: USA...
ACACACCATCTCATCCCGAAAAGCTCCAAACAAACCATTCGGTCGCGCCAGAATTGAAAACCTACTTTGTCTGGATAAAACTGTCGGTACTTTATAAGGTGAGTCATTTACTGTTGATGAATTAAGTTGCTATCATAACCTAAAGAAGGACTTCTTTCAGCATTCTGCAATGAAATAATTTTTCAACACACCTCCTTGCCTATCATTTTTCCACATGTTCATTTTTTCCCGAATGAATATTATACATGTCGGTGCTCCATCTCCTACGTTCGCCCCATGCAATCGAAACAACTTGAACTGTTCAAATACTTCACGCTCGCGGAAGAACGTGACGACGCACATACATCTGCCTGCGCCATGCTGCGAGACTTTATGGAGCAGATGGACATCGACAATATCAAGTTGATGCTAAGTGAAGTTGAGACGCTGGGCGACATTGACCCTGAAACCTACTTTCAAAAACTGGAAAGGGCTTTTCAGCTGCTCAAGATATCCGGTAACACCGTATTGGAGTCGGCCGAGGGGCGCTGCAATCGATGTCATCCGGGCGTGGCATCCTTTACCTTTAAAGGGAATAACAGTCCCTGGCACATCAGCTTCTTGTTTCATGTAAAGGACGATAAGGTCGTCGACATTCATGAGTGCTCGTCGATATGGACCATGTTTCCAGAACTTGACGAGGGTAGTAAGATGTATTTGGATGAGCCGGATTTCTTGCTGGAAGATGCGGATGGCGGATTGGATGATCCGCCGTTTTGAAGTCAATTGAAAAAACGCTGATATGGCCAACTAAACAATTCAGTTTTGCTTAGCAAGGACTTTTTCACTTTCTTCGAAGAATCATGATAAATGTACTAAAACGCCAAATACAACAAGCCGAAGGCCTAAATGACCAATATGACTGGCTTGTAGGCGCCTATTCCATTGAGGAGAAAAACCTCATTTTAAATGTTCAATACACCGAATGGTCTAAAACATTCTTCAAAGACCGAGAGTCATATCTCAAGTTTACCGGAACCTTTAAAACAACAACCGGAAGCTGGAATGGCACCTCAGGTTATTGGCTTACGGCAAAACTATTTCAGCAAAGCATAATTTGTTCGAATTACAACCAACTGAAGCCGGGATCTACACAATCCGGTAAAAGTATATTCCTGAATAAAAAAGCATATGAAAACTTCATTTCAGTACATATAGAAAGCACCGCTATAGGATTGTTGGACTTCGAGTGCTCCGGGTTGCAGTTCGAAGGTGCTAAAGAAATTGCACTCTTCAATTCAGAGACTCGACAATGGGAATGGCATACTCATTCATTCGACCCATACTCGCACTTTCAGTTTGAAACTGAAAGTGAATAATAGGGGGGGCGCTCGTTGATTTCAAATCCTCAATTCGAAATGACTTGATCTTGTCTGCGAAGGAATTTCTAGGTTAACTGAAGTTAACAGCGGTTATTGATGCGAAAACCGAGTGCTCACAACACATTCTGGCGAATAATAGGAAGCCGGCATGGGCAGAAACCAACGATGTCGTTGATAAATAGAAGAGAAGAATTTCCGCTCCTGAAAAGTGGATATGATTTGTAGATAGAAAAAAGACTAATGTTGCTTTTCCATAAATTAGCTTAGAAATATTTAACCTATTAATGCACTTATCGGCAGAATTCCATTGTGTTAATCAAAAGTGAGTAATGTATATTTCTGAGTTGTATGCTACCCTAAAGGACGACATGAACGATAATAGACGAACAGAAAAATCAAAGACCAAATGACAACGCAAATGCAAAATCAAAAGAGCTTCATCTTTAGACTTAAAACGAACTTAATTCATCACATTTTCCTTTGCCCCCACCCATACAACAATAACTAGCCTCTGACCATGCTTGAAATATTAAATAACCGAACGGGACATACCCACGAAAACGAACAGTTTCGGAGAGTTGCAAATAGCATTGAAGCTACATTTGAAAAGTTGGGCTATAATGGATTATTGATTGGTAATCCATTTAATGAATCTTATTCACGTTTTCGGACTGATGCCATTTTATATTATAACAATGGACTGATTCTGATTGATTTCAAAGATTATAAAGGGATAATCAAATTGCCCCCAAATGACAATGAATTCCATTCATCAAGGTGGCATAATGAAAGTCCAAAGGACAGAAGTAGATTAGAAATAAAAGCAGGGGCTAATTTTATCAATCCTTTTAGACAATTAGTATCTTACCGAAACGCTTTTAGAGAAATGATTGAGAACAACAAATATTTTGACGGGATAAACCCCGCAAGAGTTTGTATTGCAAATATTTTTTCTGGTCCAATTGAAATTCATAATGAAATTCCTAGAAATCTGCCATATTATAAACTTATCCAAGAATCGGACTTAGGTAATTTTCTTTACGACTTTGCAAGCGAAAACACTTTTAAAGAGGAAAATTTAAAGGTTTTTAAAAGCCTATTTCCTGCCGAAGAATGGATTAAAACCATTGAAATTCAAATACCTCAACAAATCATTGAAAAGCAGGTAATAGAAATTGACAATGATGTTGAAAAAAATATTATTGAATTTCTCAAGGAAGAAAAGGGTGGAATTCTCGTCTTAGAATCTATGAATACTGAAGATAGGGATTCTTGGTTAAGATTTATTACTAACGAAGCTGTGAATCACAATATCCCACAAATTGAAAAATGGTCACATTCAGCAAGAATTAGCAAGAAAATCCAGGGAAGGAGCAATATAGAAACAGAAGGGATATACAGTGTAATTTATGGTGGTTCTCAAATTGAAGTACAAAATGAAAATTCAGACAAAGAATTAATAGAAGAAGAGTTACTAGAGGTTATACCTTTAAAATCAAGCAAAGATATTGACGAAAAAGCATTGGTTGTTGTTACCGAAGCTCATTTAGTAAGTCGTAGTTTAAGTCAATCTGAATTATTGCGTTTTGGTTCGGGTCGATTATTGGAAGATCTTATCAAATTTCTCAATCCCGAAAGCAATCGCAAAATTGTGTTTATTGGCGACCCATATTCTTTAACATTTGGTAAACACGAAGATTCTGCTTTGAATTTAGAATCCTTGTCTGAATTGTATGATAAAGAACGAATTAAACACTTTAGAAAACCAATAGATCAAAATTTTGCCGATGGAAAAGTAAAGTTACGAATTGATTTAGCAGCCAGTATTGAAAAATCGCTTTTTAATAATTTGAAATATAGTTTTGATGAGACTAGTTTAATTAATTTACAAGATGACAACCAAAGAATTCAAAATCTACAATTGTGGTTTTCTGAGCCATTTTATAAAGAACCAGACAATGCAGTTTTATTCTATTCGAAAAAGGATTGCTTGAAAACTAACAAATGGATTAAAATACACAGTCTTAAAAATGGAGAAAATTTGGCTTTTGGTGATTTACTAATTGTAAACAACAATGTTTCTATCCCCGATGATAGCGGTTACCAAATTCCAAGACGAATTGTAAATGGAATGTTTTTAACTGTACTAGCGGTTAAAGAAACACTTCAAGAACCAATTAAAATTCGACAAGCCCCAATACCAATAGTTTTATCATTTTCAAGAATAAAAGTAAAATGTTTGAGTTTGGCAGGGGCACCTGAAACTGATATTTGGATTTTGAATAATTATTTTAATAGCGAAGGTGACTTAACGAAAGAAGAACAAATTGCTTTTAGAGTATTTGTTAATTCAAACATTAACGATGAAAAAAGCAAACAAAAATTTGAAGATAGCCAGGAGTACAAACAATTGTTACAAGACAACCAATACGGTGTCCTTTCGAGTGAAGAAAAAGAAGCAATAAAAGTACTTGTTAAGAACTACAATTTACCAAAAGAAAAGAAAGAAAAAGTTGAAACTAGCAGAAGCTCAAGAAGCTTACTTGCAGTCCATTACAAAAAATACTCTAAGAGACTTTTTTTTCAAATCAAGGATTCCAACCCATTTGTAAATGCAGTATTTGTTAAGTACGGTTGGGCAATCACTGTGCATAAAGCCATAGGTTCGAATTATAACGAATTAATTATAAAAGGCCACCGTAAAGAAAATGATGGAATCACAAACGATAGTTACTTCCGTTGGCTCTATAGCGCTGTTACCGCTGGTAAAATCGTCAATATCACTTCACCTAAAAGAATAAATCCTTTTATGGATTGTGTATTCGAAGACAATTCAACAAGTGGCGCTTCTATAAAATCAAAAAAAATACTCATTTTTGAAAATTACGAAGTTGAAGCAAAATATGCCGACAAATTTCAATTAATTGAAAACCATAATGTGATAGGTACAATTTGTGAAATTTCCAAATTATTGGAACAAAATGGATATATACTTGAAAGTTCAAAAAAGTATTCTGAATACCTGACAAAAGCACTTTACTCTATCCCTCAAAGTGAAAATAAACAATTGATTTTAAATATAGACAATAAAGGTTCTAAGGATAATTTTGCTGTTGGCAATATTCGCATAGAAAATCTCAATGATGCAGATGAAATATTTGTACAGTATTGCATTGAAGTTTGCTTTGGGAAAAAACAAAGTGTCGCTTCAATATCAGATAACAACCCAAAATTACCTACAGATTTTCGGGAAGAGAATTATTCTATCTGGATAGAGAGTTGCACGAATGAAAACATTAACCTTCAAATAATACAAAGCCATGATAATCAAGATGTTTTTCGTGCAAACTATGAAAAGGACAGTTTGACTTTTAGAGTTTGGTACGGTACAAGTACAAACAATCATACAAAAGGATTTTTTTCAAAAATTGAAGTGTTAGAAAAAACATCTGAATCAATTTTGCGACAAATAAAACTAATAGTTTATGGACTCTAAAACTGTATTCGCACTAAGAAATGAAGCCAAAGATTTGGAAGGTATTTCAAAACTCAATAAATTAACTGAGGCATTTAATCTTGCAAAAGGATTATTCTCAACTGAACCCTATGATCACTGGATTCAAAAAGCTTTTGCATACACTTTAATTGATTTAAGCAAGTACTTCGTCGCAAATAGACATATAGATCAAGCAGGTGTTTATTTTAATCAACTTCTTTCTATCGACTTTCAGGAGATGGACGAAATAATCGAAAATCAAAAGAATTTTCTTCGACCAAAAATTGATACTAATTATTCAGAAGTTCAAAAAGCAGAAGAACTAAGCAAAAACGGACATAATAAAGAAGCTTTATCAATTTTCAAAAACCTTATTTCTAATAACAACCTCACAGAATTACATCACGAATCATACGGTTGGATAATTTATAGATATGTTAAAAACGAAGAAAACAATCTTTCTTCACTTGAAGTCAGAACGTTTTTAAGAGATTATATGAATTTAAAGAATGAAAGACCGTCAATGCTTCATTCTATGATTTTAAATTTTGCTTTGAACTATTCTAAGACACATAGCGAATTTAGGTTTTACAGCTTTTTTCTTTTGTGGAATCCTGACAATCTTCGTCAGGAAGATTTAGAAGATGGATATAAAGACGGAAAAAGTATTCCCTCGCTTATATCACGTATTTGCAGGGAGTTAGTAAACTCAAAAACCGAAATAAACATACCCGATTTTTTAAGTAAAATTAACCTTAATCAAGAAATTGTTTTAGACTTCTTCAGAGAAACCATTTTTTGGAATATTTTCAATACCCACAAGGAAAATAAGTTTACCGAATTGTGGGATTTATTTGAACAATATAATAACAATTATTCCAAATACGGACAATCAAAATGGCATTCCGAAATTTTAAATCTTGCGGAAAGATTTATGAAAGAAAATGACGATTGGCTTTTTCTCAACTTTTTCAAAAATTGGAATCCGGAGAATTTACGGACTGACGATTGGAAAGAAACAAAAAAGGACGAACAGACATACAAGCCATTAGCAAAAAAAGCCCTTAAAAAGAGTTTTGAAATTCTAAAAAATCAAAAATTTGAACAAGATTTATCTTGGCTAATCAAATCGTATGAAACTGCAATCAAATTGTTTCCCTATGATGAATTTTTATTGAGAGAAAAAGCATTGCTACATATCAAAAGCAACGAATTAGAATTAGCAATGAAAATATACAAGCAACTTGTTTTGGACCTTGCCGATAAATTTTACGTTTGGTCAGAGTTTTCTGACTGTATTGTTTCTAATAATTATTTGAAAATCGGAATGTTGTCAAAAGCTTTTAGTTTAGAAAAAAACGAAGATTTTTTGGGCGATATTCATTTAGATATGGCAAAAGCATTAATTGAGGAAAACCTATTAGAAAATGCACTTGTTGAACTTCAAGCGTACAAGAAACATAGAGAAATAAAAGGCTGGAAATTATCATTGGTTTTTGACGAGTTACTCAAAAAGGCAAGTTCGGTAAAGCAAAGTTTAAAAGACAATCGGGAACTATACAGAAAATTCATTCCTTTTGCTGAAAACTTCGCTTATGCTGATTTGAATTGTACAGAACTTGTTTTAGTTGACAAATGGAAAGACGACAAAGGAAAAGAGCGCCTATCTTTCACAGACGGCAAATCAATAGAATTTTCAATCGGTAAAAATCGTTTTGAAGTATTAAAACAACTTGAAATAGGACAAATATTAAAGTTCAAACTTCATAAGCAAGAAATTAAAAAGGAAGTTGAAAACATTTTTTCCTGGCTTGGGAAAATTGCAATTACGGAATACAAGTATATTCCCCTTATGTCTGAAAAGTCAGAAAAGAAATATTGGGAAATTTTAGAAGACACTTTTGCTATTGTTGAATACATCAACAAAGAAAAAAATATTATTCACGCAATTACAACCGAAAACAAAGAAGTTTTTTTCCCTCAAATTAAACCTGAACTACAAATTGGGGATTTTGTATCAGCAAAAAGTTACATCAAAAAAGTAAAGCATGAAAACAGAACAGAATTGCGACAAATTCAGAAAATTGATAAAGGGTCCGTCATTTCAAAGTTCCAAACTCAAATTGCAATCGTTGACGGAGTGAACGAGCAAAAGCAATTATTTCATTTTGTTATTTCGTCCAAGTTGCAAGGAATTGTCAAGTTTTCAGAAACAAAACTAAGACCAAGCGAAGGCGATTTTATTAAACTTTCATTTGCTACGAAAACGGACAAAGACAAAAAATTAAGAATGAAAATATTGTGTGTTGAGCTAACAGAAGAAGCTAACCCCAAATTACGTAAGGAAATTACAGGAATTATGGAAATGAAGTACAAAAATTGTGCAGAGGAAGTTCCTGACTTTGCATTTATTGGAGATTATTATGTACCAAAGCACATTTTGATAAAACACAATATAACTGACGATTGCAAAGTAAGCGCAACAGCAATTTATACGGGCGACAAATGGAAAGTAATAAAATTTGAAAAAATCTAATGACAACGCTTTTGGTGTCACATTTGCCAAACCAAACGAGCCCAAAGCTGATACCATTTTTTTATGGAGCCGCCAAGCCAACTCACAAAGACAGATACGAAATGACAACCAAAAGGACATCAGAAAAAGAAGGGTGAAGGCATAACAACTGTTTTGAAAAAATGGGGGTTAATTAGTTAATTGAACGCTCTACCTAGCATCAACTTTTGGGTGCATGGATCCCGAAGCTTCGGAACCCCGTTATCTGCCCTGTTGCAAAGCTGGGTAACATGAGGAGGAACCATGAGGGCGAATTCAGATGTTTCAAATTCGACATTAGACCATCGAACTGTAGTAAAATATTGCTTTATATACTAGTATACTGCAGCTAGCCGAGATTAACCAAGATTAACCACGGTAATCTCAGGTTCACCGAAAATAAATTCTTCGTAATTAATCACTTAACAGATTTTTGTGTCAACTAAGGTCACACCTCTTGACAATTAAAAATATCGCTGTATGTTTGCAGCGCATTACGAGCCCTTGAGTGGGCACCAACCGAGTGGAGACACACCACGGTGGTAAAATGATGCGGGCGAGGCCAAAATAAACGGACATCTTCCCAACCATTTTTCGGCAATGCAAATGAACGTGTAACCAACACCCCATTTGTAATGTCCTATATTTTCACTTCAGAATCGGTGTCAGAAGGACACCCCGACAAGGTAGCAGATCAAATCTCAGATGCAATTCTGGATGCCTACCTCGAGCAAGACCCCGACGCCAAAGTGGCGTGTGAGGTGCTCATCACAGCCGGCTTGTGCGTCATCGCCGGTGAAATCACATCCCATGCGTCGGTTGATGCCGTATCGGTTGCACGCGACGTGCTCGAGCGCATCGGTTACGACAACGACGCAGTGGGCTTCAACCTGCACAAGGCAGAGTTTCGAAATGCGCTGCATCGCCAAAGTCCGGAAATCAACGCTAGCGTGGCCGATGGCGGCGCAGGAGACCAGGGCCTCATGTTTGGCTATGCCTGCAATGAAACGAAGGAGCTTCTCCCCTTGCCTATTGCGCTATCTCACCGCATCATCGATCGTCTGCAAACGCTGCGTCACAGTGGCTCGCTAACCTGGTTGCGGCCCGATGCAAAGGCACAGGTGAGCGTGGTGTACAACGGACCTTGCAAGCCTGTGGCGGTCGATACCATTGTAATCTCGACACAACACACCCCCGACATCCTGCAGCATGAAATTCGGGAAGCGTTGTTAGCTGAGGTTGTGCAGCCACTGCTCGCTGAGTATAACATTCCGCACACAGGTCAGTTGCTTGTCAATCCATCTGGCAGCTTCATAATTGGCGGTCCGTATGGCGACACCGGTCTAACTGGACGCAAGATTATTGTAGACACTTACGGCGGGCGTTGTCCGCATGGTGGTGGCGCGTTCTCAGGCAAAGACCCCAGCAAGGTTGACCGCAGTGCAGCGTATGCCGCGCGGTTTATCGCCAAGCACCTCCTCGAGGCAGCGCAACTGCAAGAGTGCACGGTGCAGCTGTCGTATGCCATTGGCGTGGCCGAACCTACATCAGTCTATGTCGATTGCGGAACGGACAACCGATTTACACAGGAGCAATTGGAACAGGCAGTGCGCGCGCATTTCGACCTTACACCGAATGGCATCATTCGCACGCTGGAATTGAAGCAGCCCATTTATAGTCGCACGGCTTCAGGCGGGCACTTCGGTAAGACTGATTTGCCGTGGGAGAAAATCGACACAGAATTGGTCAAGTCTATTCAATCCACTCTATTCAACTAACATCATCAAGCGGTTCAGGTCATTGTACATACGTTACAATGGCTTGGCCGTGATTTGAATCAAACTCACAATCACATGAAAAATATAACCTTCAAGGTCGGCGATGAGATTATCTGCATCAAAGACCACACAAACAAGCTAGTCCGTAACGGTGAAGTATTTACGGTAAAAGGCTTTGCTCGAAACCCGTGTTGCGGATCTACCATCGTTGATGTAGGCATTCCCGGCTCCAATCCGAACACCACTTGCTATACCTGCCAGTGCTCCTATAAAAAACCCAACGGCGGTTATTGGTTCGCTGCTTACATATTTCGCAAGGTTCAAAAGCTCAGAAAACCTGCAAATACTGAAGCAACGGAAGAAATACTGGAGCGCATCAAACGTCATAAGCGCGCTACTCAGCCTAGCGAGCCCCTTCCAGCATAACCCAATACATACAGAGCAATGCAACCTACCAATCGCAGAAAGAAAAACACCCTACGCAAACCTATTCAATGGCCGGTGAGCAGCGAGCCAACGCTCATTGTTATTGAAGTCAACGGTAATCGAATCAGTTGTTACAGTATCCACCGCGAAACCTATTTGCGTAACCCGGAAACAGACGAAATCCTTCGCATGTCTGAATGGCACAACGTGTCGCTATGGCCCACTTTCAGTGCACTCGACGAAGATGAAAGTCTCGAATACGTGCTTGTGTTTCCGCCGCTTCCCTCGCACTGGCAAACGTTTGATGTGTGGGAAATGAAAGGATCCAAGCCCATGTATAAGGGAGGAATAAAGCGCAATAAAGACGGCGTGTACATCATCCCAGACAAGTAAAGAAAGCAACCAATAAAATCATCATCCCATGTTAGTACCCATCAATCAGGAAGAAGAATACGCAAGACGCGCTCTGCTCTTCGCAAGCATGAGCGACCAAGAACTGTTAGACGATTACCAGCGCGTGC
>Ga0315908_10004416_pt1 | contig 10135 bp, 9 predicted proteins | sample LakEriMetagenome_12_FD_203520 | JGI IMG/M metagenome (GOLD analysis project Ga0315908, IMG submission 203520) | Freshwater fungal communities from buoy surface, Lake Erie, Ohio, United States - Buoy 4 MA124 | ecosystem: Environmental > Aquatic > Freshwater > Lake > Lake biofilm | place: USA...
TACATTTTTTTGAGGTTGCTATTTTAAAAGTTTCTATTATTTCATTTGTTGCGCATATTGCTTTTATATATTTCGAGAATACTTTTAATTTTATTGGACCTAGTAGTCATAGCTACTTAAAAGCGATTTATACTCCGTTTAGTTTTATACTCTACTACGAGGTATTTTTACTGGTCATTATCATTCCAAAATCCATATCTGAGTTTATTGGCAAGCAGTTTGAAATCATTGCTCTCATTACACTTCGTAGCTTTTTCCACGATATAGCAGACATTGATTTTACTGACATAGCCACAATCAATAATCCAAACTTTATTAATATATTATATGATTTAGGCGCATCTGTAATCATGCTTTTTTCTACATTGGTTTACAATAAAATGTACAAACAGCATGGGGTAACTGACGCTCATGTAGATTTAGAACAGTTTATTAAAATCAAAAAAGTTTTGTCCGTTATCATGTGCGGCGTGCTTGTAGGTTTAAGTTTTATAAGTTTATTTTCTTGGCTTACAGATGTTAAGCTAGCGTTTGAACTTAAAACATCTTTTCCAAATCCTAACACTGTCTTTTACACCGACTTTTTTACAATCATGATTTTTGTTGATGTACTCTTACTGATCATTTCATTTATCTATCAATTTTCATTTAACCTCATTTTTAGGAATGCCAGCTTCATCATTACCACCATACTTATTCGTATGTCGCTGAGTATGGAAAAGCCCATGAATTATTTGATTATTATTATAGGATTATCTTTTTCCATTGTGACCTATTTTATCTATTCTAAAATGACTGTCGAAAAGATTAAGAACTAAGCGTTTTTAACTCCCTTTTTTCAACATAAGTTTGCACGTTTAGCCAAATCAACTAATTTCACACGTACAAACAAACATTAGTTAATGGCTAAGATTTTAGTTATTGGTGCGGGGGGGCAATTAGGTACAGAGCTTACAAAGGTATTGGCGGAAACCTATGGAAATGAGGCAGTTATCGCAACTGATTTTCAGGAATCTGTAAAAAATAAGTTTGATTACTGCGCTTTTCAAACCCTCAATGTGATGGATAAAGCGGCACTAGCAGCCATTGTAGAAAAAGAGGGTGTTATACAGGTGTATCATTTAGCCGCTATTTTATCGGCGCTTGGCGAAAAAAATCCGGTACATGCTTGGGACTTAAATATGGGCGGTCTACTCAATGTTTTAGAGGTAGCGCGTGAATTTGCAATTAATAAAGTTTTTTGGCCTAGTTCTATTGCCGTTTTTGGCCCCAATTCTCCTAAAAATCAAACACCTCAACAGGCATTTAAAGATCCTAACACCGTTTATGGTATTTCTAAATTGGCTGGTGAGCACTGGTGCGAATATTATTTTAATAAATATGGTGTAGATGTAAGAAGCCTGAGGTATCCTGGTTTAATTGGATACAAGTCTTTACCGGGCGGAGGAACCACAGACTATGCTGTAGATATTTACCATAAAGCGTTAAACGACGAAGAATTCACTTGCTTTTTGAGAGCTGATACGTATTTGCCAATGATGTATATGGAAGATGCGATTCAAGCAACGATTCAATTAATGAATGCCCCTAAAGAAAATATTACGATTCGAACGAGTTATAATTTATCGGGCATGTATTTTTCGCCACAGGAAATTTATCAAAGTTTATTGCCTTATTTTCCGAAATTTACAATTGAATACGTATCCGATTTTAGACAACAAATTGCAGACAGTTGGCCCAACAGTATCGATGATAGTACAGCGCAGCATGACTGGAATTGGAAACCCGCATTTGATTTAAACGCAATGACAGCAGCTATTATAGAAAACTTGCCTACCTATTTTAATTATAACAAGCACAAATAATATTATGTACGATCAATTCAAGCCCTTTTTAGTAAAAGAAATAGAAGCCATAAAAGAAGCCGGCTTATTTAAGAAAGAGAGAATCATTACATCGGCGCAAGCTGCTCAAATTACGATAGAGGGTGGACAAGAGGTTTTAAATTTTTGCGCGAATAACTATTTAGGATTGTCGTCTCATCCAAAAGTAATTGAAGCCGCAAAAGCTGCTATTGATTCGCATGGATTTGGATTGTCTTCTGTGCGTTTTATTTGTGGTACACAGGATATTCATAAAATACTAGAACAAAAGATTTCCGAATTTTTAGGAACAGAAGATACCATTTTATATGCTGCTGCTTTTGATGCCAATGGTGGTGTATTTGAACCTTTGTTTGGTGAAAAAGATGCGATAATTTCAGATGTATTAAATCATGCTTCCATTATAGATGGCGTAAGACTTACAAAGTCTATGCGCTTTAGGTATGAACACAATTCGATGGAAGATTTGGAAGCAAAATTAAAGGAAGCAGTAGCTGCCGGAGCTGTTCAAAAAATAATTGTAACAGATGGTGCATTTTCTATGGATGGTACCATTGCCCAACTAGATAAAATTGTTGAATTGGCTGAAAAATATGAGGCCTTGGTAATGACGGACGAATGCCATTCTACCGGATTTTTAGGAAAAACTGGAAGAGGGGTGCATGAATTAAAAGGAGTGATGGGGAGAGTAGATATTATTACCGGCACATTAGGCAAAGCATTAGGTGGCGCATCTGGTGGATTTACATCAGGCAAAAAAGAAATCATTGAAATATTAAGACAACGTTCAAGACCTTATTTATTTTCAAATACATTAGCGCCTTCTATTACAGGGGCTTCCATTGCGGTTTTTGACTTGTTGTCTCAAACCACAGAACTACGAGATACCCTAGAAGCTAATACACAATATTTTAGAGCAAAAATTACGACAGCAGGTTTTGATATTAAACCGGGCACACATCCAATTGTGCCTATCATGTTGTACGACGCAGTAGTGTCTCAAAAAATGGCCGAAAAATTATTAGAAAAGGGGATTTATGTGATTGGGTTTTATTACCCTGTTGTTGCAAAGGGTCAGGCCAGAATTCGGGTTCAAATTTCTGCTGCACATACCACCGCTCAATTAGATCAGGCCATTGAAGCCTTTATAGCGGTGGGTAAAGACTTGGGCGTAATTTAGTAGATTATTGTTATTCAGTTTCAATTAACTTTTAGCTTTAGTTTGTAAGCGGTTAAGGGGTTTTATTGTGATATAATTAAACACTAGAATATAAATCAGTGCTGGTCAGTTAAATTTGTGGTCTAAAATTTATTGATGGCAATTTTTCTTTTTCTTTTACTTCATTGGTATCTATCCCTTTTTGGTCAAACATTTTATTTGCACCGTTATTCGGCACACAAAATGTTTACCATGTCTAAGTTTTGGGAGAAGTTCTGGTATATGTATACTTGGATAACGCAAGGGACCTCTTATTTAAATGCGCGCGCTTACGCGATACTTCATAGAATGCATCATGCATATAGTGACACTGAGTTAGATCCGCATACGCCACATTTTTTTAAGGAAGCGTTTACCATGATGATGCATACTAGAAAAATTTATAATGGTGTGCACACGGGTACCATGCAGGTAGAGCCTAAGTTTGACAAAAACTTTCCTGTCTATCCAGTAATTGATAAAATAGCAGACCATAACATTACTAGATTATTTTTTGCAGGATTATATATTACGTTTTATGCTTTTTTTGCAACGGAGTGGTGGATGTTTTTGTTACTCCCTATTCATTTTTTAATTGGTCCTATACAAGGGGCCATTGTAAATTGGGCTGGACATAAATATGGCTATAGAAATTTTCCGGACGAAAAAGACCAGTCTAGAAATACACTAATCATAGACTTTTTAATGCTAGGTGAACTGTTTCAAAACAACCATCATCATGCCGGGGCGCGTCCTAATTTTGCAGCTAAATGGTGGGAATTTGATCCTGTATATCCAATTATCAAGCTATTTCACAAATTGGGTATGATCCGGCTTATAGGCATCAAGTATTAATTATTACAGGTAAATCATATGGATAGCACAAGACAAGATATTGTGGTAGTATGGTTTAAGCGGGATATACGACTCATAGACCATGAGCCCATTATGTTGGCTCAGCGCCAAAACCTACCCATTCTTTTTGTGTATTGTTTTGAACCCTCCATCATGGGTTATGACGATAGTGATGATAGACACTGGCGTTTTGTGTATGAATCTTTACAGGATCTACAAACGAAATTGTTACCCTACAATACTAAGGTTGCTATATTTTACCAAGAGGCCTTATTTGTTTTTACCGCCTTGGCTAAACAATACAATATAAGAGCAGTTTATTCGCACCAAGAAATTGGAAATAAACTAACCTATGATCGTGATATTAGTTTGCAAAAATATTTTAAGGAGCAGCAAATTCAATGGCATGAATCGCAGCAGAATGGTGTAATCCGAAAATTAAAGTCCAGAAAAAATTGGGCTGCATTGTGGAATCAAAAAATGCAATCGGCACCTGCAGAAGTAAATTTAGATAGCGCACAGTTTTTGATTTTAGATACAGCATTTTACAATACAATTAAAGGGCCTGAGCTTCCAAAGCAAATTACAGCCCATCATCCTTCATTTCAGCGTGGCGGCGAAACTTATGCTTGGAAATATTTACTAAGTTTTTTACAGGATAGACACCAAAATTATTCATTGCATATTTCGAAGCCATTACTCAGTAGAAAAGGTTGCAGTCGTATATCGCCCTATTTAAGTTATGGAAATATTAGTATGCGGATGGTGTTTCAGCAAACCATGCAAGTATATCCAACATCATATAGTAAACGAGCACTATCAAATTTTATGTCACGTTTGCATTGGCATTGTCATTTTATTCAAAAGTTTGAAGATGAGTGTCGAATAGAATTTGAAAATATAAATACTGCTTATGATAGTATCGTAAAGCCTGTAAACCAGGCTTATATTGAGGCCTGGCAAACCGGAAAAACGGGGATTCCTATTGTAGATGCATGTATGCGATGTGTGGTTGCAACCGGCTATTTAAATTTTAGAATGCGTGCTATGGTTGTTTCTTTTTTTGTTTTTAATTTATGGCAGGATTGGCGGTCCTTACATTTTTTGGCTAAACAATTTTTAGATTATGAGCCAGGCATACACTACCCTCAGTTGCAAATGCAGTCGGGTGTTACAGGAATTAATACCATTCGTATTTACAATCCGATCAAAAACTCTATGGAACATGATCCAGATGGTGCATTTATTAAAATGTGGATTCCGGAGTTAGCTAACGTACCTTCAACCCTTATTCATGAGCCTTGGAAGATGAGTTTAATGGAGCAGGAATTGTGTAAGACTTTTATTGGCATTGACTATCCCGCACCTATCGTGGATGTTGAGCTTACTAGAAAATATGCAAGTGATCAAGTTTGGGGACTTAAAAAAACAAGCAAAGTAAAAAAAGAAGCACAACGTATTTTAAAAAAGCATGTGAATACGTAATAATCAACGGACAAGTTTTTTCTTCAAATAAATTTCATTACTAGAAACCTAATTTATGTTTAATACTTTTTTGACAGCCAATTGGGAAAATTTAGTAATGGCTAATTACGAAGTTGACCCAGTTGTACTTACACCTTATTTGCCTAATGGGGTTGAATTAGATGTATACGATGGAAAAGCTTTTGTTAGTTTGGTTGGGTTCATGTTTAAAAAAACAAAACTATTTGGTGTGCCAATTCCATTTTTTGGATCTTTTGAAGAAATCAATTTGAGGTTTTATGTAAAAAGAAAAGATGGTAATAAAATAAAAAAAGGGGTTGTATTTATAAATGAAACAGTTCCTTTTAAATTAGTAGCACTCCTTGCTAATAAGTTATATAAAGAACATTATATCTCAATTCCAACTAAACATACCATCGAAAACGGCACTATAAAAAAAATAAAGTATCAATGGAAAATGAAAGATAATTGGAACTCTATTGTAATTGAATCTGAAATTCAAAAAAATAAAATAGAGCATACTTCTATTGAAGAATTTATTTTTGAACGTTATTTTGGTTTTACAAAAATTGATAAATACACAACTCAGGAGTATCGAATTCGACACCCAAAATGGCAGGTGAATAAGATTTTAGAAGCAAATATATCTTGTGATTTTGGAAATATGTATGGAATGGCATTTGAAAATCTTAGTACCAGAAAACCGGATTCAGTGATCATTGCTGAGGGGTCTAATGTTGCGGTTGATTGGAAAAGAGATCGGTTTTGAAATATTTAGTAATAAGTTTATTTTTATCATCAAACTCATTTAAACAAAATCTTTCCATGAATCCAATTAGTACTGCTGTAAACGTTTTTAATAAACCTTTGATTGTTTGTGGTAAAAATCCAATAACTGGAGTGTACCGAGATGGCTGCTGCAATACAGGTAGCAACGATAGAGGAACGCATACCGTTTGTGCAGTTGTTACAAATAATTTTTTACAATATTCAAAAAGCAGAGGCAATGACTTAACAATGGATTACCCGCCAACAGGCTTTAAAGGGCTTGTAGAAGGCGATAAGTGGTGTTTATGTGTGTCTAGGTGGATAGAAGCTTATGAAGCTAATGTTGCACCACCAGTGATATTAGAAGCAACGCATATTAAAACCCTAGATTATATTTCATTGGAAGAATTAATGAAGTATAGGTATGTAAATATGCAGGATAATGATTGGACTGAAATAAATAATAAGTTAGTAAAAACCTTCAGGTTTTATAATTATGACGATGTTGTTTTATTTGCCAATAAAGTCATGCAAGTTGCAATTTCACAAAACCATCATCCAGAAATTAATATCCATTACGGCTTTGTTAAGGTTTCAATTACAGATTATGAGAATGGAGCTGTTTCTGCAAAATGTCACAGTTTTACAATTGCCGTTGATCAAATTTAAATTTTCGCAGTATTTTTGCTGATGCGTTTAACTTTTTTATTAGGTTTATTTTTTATTGCTGCTCATGGCTTTGCTCAAAGTGATTCCACAACGCCAATTAAACTAAGTGGGTACCTCGAAACCTATTATAGTTATGACTTTTTGAGGCCTAGTAATAACGAAAAGCCTGATTATAATTACAATCATAAAAAGCACAATCAACTCAACGTTAATCTGGCCTTTGTTAAGGCAAGCTATCAGGCAAAACGTCTAAGGTCTAATTTAGCACTCATGACCGGTAATTATGCCATGTATAATTTAAGTGCAGAACCTAATTGGGCAAAACCAATATTTGAAGCAAATGTAGGTATCAAATTACTCAAGTATAAGGATGTATGGATAGATGTAGGAGTAATGCCATCTCACATTGGTTTCGAAAGTGCTATTGGAAGTGATTGTTGGAATTTGACAAGAAGTATATTGGCCGAAAACTCTCCTTACTTTGAGTCTGGCATCAAATTAAATTACACCAATAAAAAACAAGATGTATATGTAGCACTACATTTACTTAATGGATGGCAAAAAATTGCAGTTACTGATGGGAACCAAAAACCAAGTGTTGGGATACAAGTGAATTATAAGCCTATTAGTAGCTTGACTCTTAATTATAGTAATTTTTTGGGTACCGTAAATACATCAGGTGCCAATGCAATCAGGTCGTTTCATAATTTATATGCTATATATGATGCATCACCAAAACATGCATTCATTTTTGGTTTTGACATAGGTACTCAAAAAGCAAACAATACTAAAACCGTAGTTTGGTACACGCCGGTACTGATTTCAAAATATAATTTGAGTACAAAAAGTAAAATAGCTGCAAGGCTTGAGTACTATAGTGATAAGCAACAAGTACTAATAACTACCGCAACACCGAATGGTTATCAAACATTTGGAGCTTCGATAAATTACGATTATCAAATTTCTCCAAAAATATTGTGGCGGTCGGAATTTAAAAAGTATGATTCAAAAGATTCTATTTTCAAATACGCGCAAAGTAGCCATGGACAAGCAACAGCTACCATGGCGCTGATTGTAAAATTTTAGGCTCACTAGGTTTTCCTTGTTTTGAAGCTTAATTTTATCAAATTAATTAACTTTCAGTCCTGAATATTCCACTTTCTTTTATGGTGAAAATTGCCTTTAGTCCCATCTATTATCATAAGCTTCCTGAGGGACACCGTTTTCCGATGTTAAAGTATGAGCTTATACCTGAACAATTATTGCATGAGGGAACGATTACGCAAGAAAATTTATTTGTACCCAATATGTGCGATGCCATTGATGTTTTGCGCACCCACGATTTAGATTATTACAACAAATTGATCAATCAGCAACTTAGCCCTTCGGAACAAAGAAAGATTGGATTTCCTCAGTCTCCAGCATTGATTGAACGTGAATTGGTTATTACGCGAGGAACCATTGATTGTGCCTTATTTGCTTTAGAATACGGATGTGCATTAAATATAGCAGGTGGAACACATCATGCATTTGCAGAAAGGGGAGAAGGATTTTGCCTTTTAAATGATATGGCAATTGCAGCAGATTATCTTCTTTATAAAAAGCTAGTTACAAAAATACTAGTGATAGACCTCGATGTTCATCAGGGTAATGGTACCGCTAAATTAATGGAAAATGAACCTAGGGTTTTTACTTTTAGTATGCATGGAAAAAATAATTATCCATTTCATAAAGAGCAGTCGGATCTAGATATCCCACTAACTGACGGTATTAGCGGCCATGCGTATTTAGAAATTCTAGAAAAGACACTACCCATGTTACTAGAAACCGTAAACCCCGATTTTATTTTTTATTTATCAGGTGTAGATATTTTGTCGACCGATAAATTTGGGAAGTTTAATGTTAGTATTGACGAATGTAAGCGAAGAGATGAGTTAGTTTTAAAAATGGCATATGACAATAAGATTCCTATTGCTATAGCTATGGGAGGTGGTTATTCACCAGATATTAATGATATTTTACAGGCACATTGCAATACATTTAGAATAGCAGCTAATTTATTCTAATTTAAAACGTATGGTGGAGAAAAGATGGCTACTTGGATATAAACTAAAATACTATTTTATTTAGTTGGTTTTTTTATTAACTCAAAGTAAGTTACTTTAAATCTATCCTTTACGATGGTTCCTTGCAGTTTTGCTATTTTAATTGCATTACAGAAACCCTCAGCATCATGAGCATCTCCATGGTCGTCAATATTAGTTCCGTCTACAAAGTAGTTTTTGCCATTTAGTTTGATTGCCAAATGACAGCCTTTCCCTTCCATCTTATACATACAAGTGCCGCAAGTAGCTTCTACTTCATAAGTAGTACTCTTTGGGTTGAATACCAATTTTTTATTAGTGGTGGTATCCTGTGCATTAGATGTATTAATAACAATCAACGCTAATAAGCCAAGTAATAGTTTTTTCATAATATTATTTAATTATTTATGCTTAAGAATATCTTGTTATTTGAAAACATTAAAAAATGTATATTCAAATTTAAGTATTACTCCGTTTGGCGCTGTGCGCTGCATAGTGGAATATAGTTCTTGTCTGTAAGCTAAATCTATTCTAGCCTGACTGTTTATTATAAATTGTACAGAAGGGGCTATATCTAAATAAGATTTTTTATTATCATTTAATCGTTGGCCAAGTAATTCTAGCATTAAATTGACATTTACTTGTTTGTAGCTAGTATAGACTTTAGGGAGCATTAATTTGCCCACAGAAAAAGTATAGTTCATTGCACTATTACTCTCAGTTATTGGAAACTTATAGTTTGGATTATTATCCAATGCTCTTTCATAACTCAGTGATGAACTTAATGCAACTTTATGTAATAATTGAGTTGCGATAAATCCTGCCTCATACCCAGTGTTATGGCCCATTGTTTCAAGCTCTTGTTGGTGTATATCCGCTTTATTAAGGCTGTATCGACCATATAACGCCATTCTGAAATGACTTTGTACACCATCTTTACTAAAGAAGCGATATTTAGCATATAAGCTACCACCTTCTGTTTCAAAACCTCCATCTTGACGGTTACTGATGAATCCCTGGGCATGTACCATCCATTTTTGGTTAATGCCCCACATAATTTCTGGCATATTATGGTAGTTCAATTTACCATCTGCTTCAAACATAAAAGCATTCATATTTCTTATTCCAAATGACTTTGCTGGCATATTACTGGCCGGTTCAGTCATCACAAATAATTCTTGAGAATAGGTGGA
>Ga0315908_10004419_pt1 | contig 10134 bp, 9 predicted proteins | sample LakEriMetagenome_12_FD_203520 | JGI IMG/M metagenome (GOLD analysis project Ga0315908, IMG submission 203520) | Freshwater fungal communities from buoy surface, Lake Erie, Ohio, United States - Buoy 4 MA124 | ecosystem: Environmental > Aquatic > Freshwater > Lake > Lake biofilm | place: USA...
TTATAAAGGAATGTGTGCGTTTCGGGTATACTTGTTTGTGTGTGCGTGCAAGCCTGTTGCTGGAGTAAAAAAGATCCAACACCAGTTACTGAATGAGATGCTGTCGCTAAATTTATCTCTCTCACGCACACCCAAGCATTAGTGTCCTCAACTTTAGGCAGCAGTCTCGATTGCGGATGCCAAACAATACAATCAAACACAAAGAAAGAAAGGTTGCGATGGGGAAGGAGAAAGACACAAAAGGAGCGGGCAGGAGAAGGGGGAGAAGCCAGGAATGAGGCAGGAGTAGTCAGGTAGGCCGTAAGAGGGAGAGGGGGAGGGACAGAGATGGCCGACGTGTTTGTATTGCATACCAGACTTCGGTTCCAATTGCCAAACAGGATGCCGTGATTGTTCTGTCCACTCAGATCTGTTGTTCGAGTTGTCACGTTGCTACCTGCTCGCCGTGTGTGTGGCCATTAGAAATTAGAACAGGGACATTGTCCTGAATTCGGACATACAATGCATGAGAGAGCTCGAGCACACGCACAGACGACCACCTGACGTTGTGAGCGAGAACTGTTCAAAAGTGAAGTAGAGGACGAGAGCATCGGTATCGAATGGTGGAGACTTGTCTCGTACCAAGAATGCTATTTCTGTGCGGGTGAGCACGCGTTTGAAGACGAAAATGTCTGGTTGAAGGTCCATTCGGCGCACGTTCGATCAGTCTATCGTTATACGTGAAGGGCACGCGCACTCTCGCGCTCGCACAAAGCCACCACAAACACGAACATGCATGTCTGCATTGCATACGAAAATATACAGTGAGCACCCGCAGGCGAGCAACTGCACGCTGAGGCGCATACGCCAGTATCAACTCTAGACTAATAATCAGTCTAAACCACAACAAACCCCTAGTTCAACCCACCATCAAGTGAACCATGATAGGGACCATTTGACCAATTGGGATTCGCAGCAGAGCCCGATGATATGTGCAGGTCCAGATTGCCGCCCTAAGACGCGGGGGGGTTGATTATTACCCTCCTATCACGGCCCAATACAGGGAAGCGCAGAGAAAGCAATTAACCACACATAGAATTCGCAAAATCCACTGCAAAACTACTCACAAGGTGAATGCGTGTAGGGACAAGCATGTGCATGTTTGCGTATTTATCTTCCCCCTCCTCTCCCTCCCCTTCCGCACACCGCTACACCCTGTTTGTGATCATACGCGCGTTTGTGCATTTGTGTGTTCTTCTGACCGGATATCCTCCTCCGACGACAGCATCCCAGGCGATTTCAACACCATCTCTCAATATCCTTCGTATTCCAGTTACCAAGTCATACGAGCCTGAAACACGCATACAAAGGGTCGACATTTCCAAGGGGGTGTTGAAGAAGAGCAAAGAGCACGCAGGCAGTCAACCTGCACGCGTCCCAAGATCGCACATGCACACGTGCATTGCACCGCCGAATCTATTTCTCCGCCCAACTGCATTGGCCTGCGCAGAGACATTCCGTACCCCGTGGGTCGGGAATGAGCCCGCCTCGCGTTACCCCTCGGCGAGATATTGCCCCTCGCAAGAGTATTTGGGCGTGCTGCGCCCGTTGGTCGCATGCGGCTTGTCTTATGAACACTCTGGCACTGACTTGCTGACATACCTGACCAATGCACCCAGCCGAGGTCATTTGGATACATAGTGGAAGACTGCACAAACACGAAATATCGTCCAAGTCAGCACGGCGGAACGAGACCATTCATAAACGGCTTGAATGAAACACACAAGAATGACATCACGGCAAGGAAATACTGCGAAGTGAATTCTGAGAGAATACTGCCTGGAGTCCACTCGTTGAATCCCAGCCAGTGTTGTTAAAGCTGAAGATAAACGCGTTGCTTTCATGAAAGCCGACGTGGAGACTAGAGAAAGACACAGTGGAAGAGAGGCGGAGAAAGAGAGAACAGGGAGAGGGAAGAACGCGAGAGCAAGCGTGCACGCTCATTGTATGGGGGGGCGGGGGAGAAAGGATCGGAAAGAGAAATCAGCGGGCTCTAGAGAGAGGAGCTGCGGGCCACTTTCGACAACCGGGGCCCTGAAAAGCATTGGCCAAAACCGTAGCAGCTCGTGTGATAAAAAACAACAGTTTTCATGGGATGCGAGAAGCAAACAAGCATCATGGATCGACTTGACATTTGTGTAGATGTATGTGCATCATCCTAAACTTTGTTCGCGACTTACTTTGAGTGCGGGGCATTGTGCCAGAGGACCATCATGCGTTGCGACACACTTCGCCGCCGAGCCCAGAAGGCGAATGAAAAACTCGTCTGTCGTTGCAGGAGCAGGCGGGTTTTGATCATGTCTCTTGCAAGAGGATGCAATCCGAGCATGCATCCATTCACCCAGATGGAAAACATCTAAAACCTGACGCAAGGCAATCGCTAAAAAAAAATGAAGGGGGAAGGGGAAGGGAGAACCGAGGAGAGATCCAAGGACGCGCTGTGACGGACAGAGATGAAGTCGGCTGTACGCCCACCTGCAAAACCTCTCGCATTTCAATATCCTTCGTCTGCGCATTTTCAAACATACTGCAGCACCAGCCCTCTGGATAGTGGAATGATGGACCAACATCCGTTTTGGTGGGGAGAGGAAACTCGTTCCTAGTTCAAGGACTGTAGAAGGCTGAGCACGATAACCGCTGAGAATTTCTAAGCCAACGCAGTCTTGATCGCTATTGCAGGTGCTCCCCCTGGTATGGGATTGAAACGTATTCGACGACGTTCAAATCAGTGGACACCGCGTGCGCGCACAAGCAAAATGTGGAGCAGACGAGCTCTGAGATGCGCAGAAGAGCGAGGCACCTGCCGCAGCAGAAATTGTTGAGCACTTTCGGAGTGGCGAGCTGCGCCTCGTCGTCTGGACACGGAGGAAGCCTGCATCGAGCGAAGAGTGCGGGCACTCAGCATCAGAAGCAAACGAGCTCGTGTCGCGTGCTGCGCTGGCCGAGCAACCAGGACGCGCCGGCAACGTAGCATTCAAGCGCCGGCACCACATCTCTCACGCGCCCCAGGTAGAGCAGCAGTCGGAGCGCAGGCAAGACCAACGGTTCGCATTAATTGCTGACCGGGAGCGAAGATCCGCGAAGCAGGGCTGCATGTCGCCTGTTTCCGCCGCCCGCCCACCAACGGCGGTCAGCGCCGGAAGGACGGTGCGAGAGAGGAGGGGTGTGGGTGCGCAGGAAATGGTGTGCGTGTGGGTGCGGCAGAAGGACCGTTCAGTTCCGCCTCGAGCGTGGCGCGATAGGCGTCGATCTCGGCCTGCGAGCGCGCGCACGTCCGCGCCGAAAAATTGCCGCTGCAGGCGGGGCCCCGTGCGGCCCACGACGCGTTGAGGCACCTGAGGGGCTGCCAGAAGAACCCGGAGCACGGTACCACGACCAGCAAAAAAGGCACCAGCAGTCTTCCGCATCTCCGCCCTCGCCCGCCCGCCATGGCCCTCACCTCTTCTCACAAATGGGCGTCCGCAACACCCGCTGCCACTCACACGATCACCGCACTCACACGAACTCGTCAAGTTCGTGGAGTCGCGCGAATTTTTTTGGGTGCCACGAACAAAAATCCACGAACAAAATTGGCTCGTCTTTTTGGCGAGCGTCTTTGGGAAAACACGTTGCCGCCGCGGCCTGCCGGCTGCTCGCTGGCGGCGCTCCTGCCCTTGGCGCTGGCGCTGCAGCTAGGCGGCGCGGGAGCAGGCTTCAGAGACTCGCAGCAGACGCGGTGGGGTGCGCGGCGGGAGACGATGGCGAGCGCAGAGCCGGAGCGGACTGCGCCGCTCTTCTTCAAGGCCGCCGTGCCGAATCCCGTGCGCGTCGTCCCGTCCTTCCTCGGTGAGGGCCGATGGCCTGCGCGCTTTTTGCAAATGCGACAGACTACCACAGGCGCACGCCCTCGTCCCGTGGCGCACGCCCTCGTCTCGCCGCTCACTGTGAGCTGACCGGAAGCTCACATTGACGCACGCCCTCGTCTCACCGCTCACTGTGAGCTGACCGGAAGCGTCGGGCGTGTGGCAGCTTCTGGTCTGTACGCGCTATCGGAAGAGGACTGCTTCGTCACGTGAGTCCGTTTCTACTTGCTTGCCCGGCGCTTCCCGCGTGCTGGCAGTCGCCCCGGCCGTCTGCGCCTCTTGTATGCGCCGCCCGGCGAGCGTGTTAACTCCTGACTACGGGGGTGTTGCTTGCCGCGGCAATAGCTCGGGACCAGAGGTGTGGAAGTTGTCCGCGCGCAGGCACGCCTCTGACGAGGTGGACGAGGTGCGGAGGGCGATCGAAGCCGGGGCGCCAACAGCACCACTTGCCGAATTGTCGGCGCAGCTAGTGTGTCCGGCTGCGAACCCCCGCGGTGCAGACCTAACGAGCGTGGCGGCGCACAAGGCCCCAGGAGACGCGGGGGCGGTGACTGTGGCTGCCGTGGACGCTGCGGGCGGCATCGTGGTTAGCGTCTCTCAGGCCCCAGACTGCAGTGCGGGCAACGCCTGGGACACGCATCGCGTGCAGGGCGAGGGGTTCTGTGACGGGGAGAGCGGGTGGGGAGGGGTGGAGCTGAGCGGCGACGGACGCCAGCTAGCCGTGGTGCGGCAGTGGCAGCGCAGCCTCGCTATCTACGACGTGGCTACCGGCGGCCTAGTCCGCTCGCTCCATACCTCATTTGGACCCAACTGCGTCTCGTGGCTTGGGGCAGGTGGCGCCGGGCTGTTGCCGGACGTGGAGGGGCTGGTTGCCGTGGCAGAGCACAAATGTATTTCTCTGTGGGACCTGCGCGTGGGGTCGACGGCGCCCCGCGCTGCGTGCGTGCAGCGCCTCGTTCCCACAGCTACCTCGCCGTTATACTCGGTCAACTGGGGCCGGGGGGTGATTGGATGTTGTGGCAGCGATCGGAGCGTCTACGTGTATGACCCGCGCAGGTGGACCATCCGCGGCCGCGCAATGGGCGTTACGAAAACGCAGGCCATGTCGCTCTCCTTTTCGGCTGCTGATCCGCGAATCTACTTTGTGCACGGTGCAGACACGCAGCTTGTATGCGGGCAGTGGGACGATGCGGGCGGACCCTCCTTGGTGGACACGACAGAGGGCAAAGCCTCCATGGTGCCGGTCTCGGTGAGTACAGGCGGGCACAAGGGCACGCACATCGTCACCGGAGGCAGTCTCCGAAAGGTGTTTGAGTTCAGGTCAGTCGGGCGGTGGGTCGCGACGCACAAGCTCCGCCATGCCGACAGCTTTTTTGGCGTCTGCAACGAGCAAGCTCTCTACATGCTGCCCTCCTCGGACCTTGCACAGCTCCTCACGTATTCAAACAAACGAAAGCGCGAGGACGAGGACCACGATGACGACTGAGGTCTCGGTTTCCAGCGTGGGCCTGGAATAATCTGTATTAAACCCGATTATCGCTCACTTTATTCCTTCGTCCCCCTGCACGCGTGAATCGTCAAGGTAGGCGGCCCTCGCAACAATCTTCAAAAACAAGCATTCCCCCTTCCCCTTGTGCAGTCAGTATGCGCTACCCCCGAGCATGACACGCCCTCTGCCAGGCCTTACAGCCTCAATAGCCTCAGCAGAAGTTGGCAAATTGGCTGCTGCCACGGCAAAGTTCAGTCCTGCCCCTCCCCGCAATTTTCACAGTCGTCAGCACCATCTCCACCCACAGCGCCACGCACAGTGCCACACAAGTAGTATAGATATGTACAATAACGATGTCGGTAAGAGATTTATGAAGTAAAAAGGCGCTCTAACGAGCGCCACCTTTTATTTTGCTTCATAAGCTTCATAAACCCGCACTCCCCCCTTACCGACATCGTTATTGTACATATCGCTTATATTAATGAAACCAACCCTTAAACCCATACCGCCACCCACCCTGTCCTCCGCCCACCCACCCACCCATCCCTCCTCCGCCCACCCTATGCGAAGCGCACACCCATTCCTTAAACCCACCCATCCTCCCATTCCTCCACCCACCCACCCATTCCGCACCCACCCTTCAACCCATGGTCAAAAGCATATATTATTATTATATTATCATAACAATATTAATATAATTATTTGTTTAATGGACTAATTGAGTATGTCACCTCCTGGAATCGGCCGCAGCCACAATGCGGAATAATTGCCACTATACGAACGACAAGACATGATAACACAAAAAAATGAAATTCTTATCACAACAATATTTTAAAAATATATATATATACTATACCATAGCCTTCGCCTGCACCCGGATGCGGGCGAAACCATTCGTCGCCCGAATTAACCCAAAAACGGGGTATAAAAAAGGGCTCAAAATCAGCTTCGTTTTGCTATGCCATTGGAAAGCTGCAGCAAAAAAATGCTACGAAGCGGTTTTTTTTTCTCGTGGAAACGTCAGGGATTTAAAAAAAGAACGTGTCGACCCCGTGTGCGTCAATTTCAATTGGCTCCTCGATTTTGTGCCGGGATCAGCGGACGCGCTCCACATGCGCTGTGTGAACTCCGATAGATTGTGCACCTGAAGCATCTGGCAGCTCGTTGAGTTGCCTGAGCCCACCATGCGAACGCGATTACGCGTTACGCGTGCGGTTGTGTTCATATTTTCGTCTGTCCTATGGTGTGCACCGGCGTACACACAGCAGCTCTCACAAATGGACATGGACATGGCGCACTGTGGCAAGAAATTCCGCATCGCGACGCATGTTGCGCCGCCTTATGTCATGGTCGACGTGGACAAGTGTGTGGCTCAAAAATGCGGGCCTGAGGCCTTTGGCAACAACGGCGGAGTTGTGTACAAGCTCATGATGGAGCACGTTCTGCCTCAGTTGCGGAAGTATTGTCAGGTATTGCCGCATACCCGCCGCCCGCATCTGTGCACGCGTATTGTGCACACTGCCCGGCGGGTTCACTGGAGAGAGTCAAACAGGAGAACGGCTACCCCGAGTTCGTCGACTTTGATTGGTACCTGCCTGGCCTTGTTTCGGACTTTACCTCGGCGGAAAAGGCGGTCGAGATGGTCTGTCAAGGCCAGTTTCATGACTCTTTCTTGCAGCCTCTTACAAGAATATCTCCGGTTGCTTACCCTGCTTGCCCCAAATGTCTGCTGCCCCGCTGGCTTCTTCCGTGCTGCAAAACAATTAGCCTGCGCATCACGTGCACGCGAGCCTCTGTCTGCAGCGTCAATATCAACCCGTACTCATCGTTTCCCTTGTCTTTTGCACTTCCGTGCAGAAATGCCCGTCTGCGACCCAATATAACGGGCCAAGTCCAGCAGATGCCATGGCGAAGTCGCAGGGGCTGCCTTTATGCAACGGGGCCTACATCGAGCATGGAAGCGCAGGCTGCATCAGCTCAGGGCCAGATTTGGTGGTGGGAGCTGTGCACGTGACCGGAAGATATCTTGATATGCTGGATTTCACCGTGCCTTACATGGCAGTGCAGCAATTGATTGTGAAGCGAGAGAAGGACACTTCAATCCCGACGCTCGTACAGGAACGAATTGACCAGGTGTTTACCATCTTTATTCCGTTCGATCTGGTATCTTGGATGGCAATTCTGGGCGAGATAATCGTTGTGATGTTCATTTTTTTAATTGTAGAGGCAGCTATCTTTATTTGGTTGTGCAACAGTTGCCTGGATTTTCACGTCAACCAGCAGGTCGCTCCTGGGTTTCACGGCATCATCGATTGCTTTTATTGGGCATTTAGCATGGCCTTCAACCCCGGTGCTTCCGGCAAGTACCCCGAAACGGCGGGCGGAAGAATCTATCTCGTTGGCCACGCCTTCTTCTTCACCATTATTGCGACCATATACACGGGTGGGGTAGGCCCTGCAATCATGAGCGCTGACTCCGGTGAAGTGACGGGCTTCGATATGCTGAAGTCTGGTGCCGTCTCTGTCGCAGTTGTGGGCCCGCGATGGGATCCAACCGCTGATCCGCCGCCTTATCGGGGAAATTATGCCGGAACTTCGATACCAAGACCTGATGTTCATGTGCCAGAGTCGGTGCAGTTTAAGATGCTGCAATCTGAAATGAAGGTCAATAGTGGCGCCAGCTTCTCTCTTGTCACTGGGCAGAGGATGATTAGCACAGACAAGCTCGGAAAACCATTTTTGCATACAAGAGAGCAGGATCCGTGCAGCGAGAAGAGCCTGAACGACGGCATCACTATGGGTATTTATGACATGGTCCGTTGCAAGTCGATCGACCAGAAGCAGGTTCCACATGTAACCCTTTACGATGCGCCACAGGTGGTTCATGAGCTGATGCTTCGGTACAACAATACTGGCAAGTGCAGCCTGGTCGCAAAAGGGGAGCGCTTTGGCTCCTCGTCTTATGGTATTGGGTTTCCCAAGCACACATCACTGCCTATGATATTTTCTCGTGCAATCGAACGTGTCAAGTTCAAAGGCCAAGTTGACAAGCTTTTGAAAGAGGCCCACCTGCTGGACATGCATAACAAATGTACGGAACCCGACAGTAGGGATTCCCTGGCAGTCTCACTCTTGACTGGCCTCTTCCTGGTAGTCTTCTCCCTCATTATCATCGCCCTGCTGGGCTCATGCATAGCCAGGATCCTTAATTTGCCCGTAAGCACATTGTCAGAAAAAAGGTTCAGGCGCACCAAAAAAAAGGATGAAGAACGAGACCGCATTGCGGCACAAAAACAGGGCAAGACACCAAATCACGGACGCAGTGCGAAGATGAAGAAGGGCGGCACCAAGATTGGGCCCCAAGGGGACGATGAGGAATTGCCTGAAGAACGAGCGAAACGTGAGAGAGAAGGAATGCTCAGCAAGATGGGCATCGATGTCCATTACCAGGCATCATTTATCAGGAAGACAAAAGACCATCAGAATAGGGCAACGAGATTGGCGCTTACAGAGGTGGGATGGATCTAGGGACAACGCATATTTTGTTACAACGCGCTCTTTCCTTGAGCGTCCGTGCGAGCGAGCGTGCGTGCGAGATTGTTCTCTGTCTCAATTTATGGAAACTAACCTTTGTTCGTGGTGTGGTGCATGTCCTTGCCAGTTACACGACACTTGCGAACGGTTCCAGGATGAGGTGCTCACAATTGAAAGGAATGCCCGATCCGCCAGAGTAAAGGCGCTGGATTTAATTTCAGAATCAACGGCTTCCTTGAACACGTCCAACCGCATCAGCCGCACAGGTGTTCGCAGTATACGTGCATCTGTAGCCTCAGCATCTGGATCCAGAGCCAACATGTTGGACGGCATCACAGTTTCGAACAAAAGGAGTTCGAGTGTTGTTGCAGGCACCACATCCGATACAAGAGCAGCGAGCCAGGCTAAGGGAACAGATGCAGCGTCGATTACTTTGAATCCAGAGCTTGTGTTTGCAGATTTTACAGCTTCGTTCCCAAAGAAGCAGGACTAGCCACTCCTAGTTGTCCCGTGTGGGTGCTTGCTTGGCGGCCGCCAAAAGAATTAGCGACGTGCCTCTTTTCGTGGGGTTGGTAAAACACTGGGAACCGCTGCGCCAAACAGTGCGTGAGTATGTGCATGCATTTGATACGTTAATGGGGCGCCAACGTTGATGAGCCCAAACTGAGTCCCTGACCCAACCGCCTCTGAAGCTCAGATTCGTCAAAAACGACATCCCTCGTCTTTCCAGACCCCGTTCTGGAGCATCGTTCACGATAAACTCTTTGTCTATCTTCACAACAAGCATGCCCCCTCCATTTGTGTTTGCGAGTTTGGGGCTCACCAAAAGCAAGCAGGTCCCCAGGGTCCCTAGGATCGCGCATCAGAGTTTCTTGCCTGATTGTTTCTATCCTGCAGGGTCTCCAAGGATGTGATGTGTCACGACATCAGATCACCACCTGCACGTGCCCCTGGAAGCCTCAGAAACTTTTTGTGCTCGGTGCAACTTTTGAAGTCCTCTTGTATTCAGCAGAATGCGGGATTTTAAAAGACTCTCCTTCCCCCCCCTTCCCCTACCCGAACATGGACACAATGGGGTGATTGCATGTGGGGGATCGAACACTAAGGTGTCAGCACCCCTTGTTGGAGGGCGCGATGCAAGCCAACGTTTGTCGCCTCCTCTTGAGGCAACAAACCCTTAAGTAAACCCCTAAGTAAACCCTTAAGTAAACCCTTAAACACCCTTGTCAC
>Ga0315908_10004425_pt1 | contig 10125 bp, 11 predicted proteins | sample LakEriMetagenome_12_FD_203520 | JGI IMG/M metagenome (GOLD analysis project Ga0315908, IMG submission 203520) | Freshwater fungal communities from buoy surface, Lake Erie, Ohio, United States - Buoy 4 MA124 | ecosystem: Environmental > Aquatic > Freshwater > Lake > Lake biofilm | place: USA...
TAATGAAAAAACAGGAATGGCAACACCGGCTCCTTTCCATGGGGTATGTCCAATCTGCGCAAATCCATCTTGTACCAAAACTAATTTATGTTGATTAGATGGCTCGTATAAAATTCTATTATTGCCCGACTCAAATTCAATAAATGTTTTTTGTACCGTATCGTATACACCATATTTGTAAACTAAAGGAAAATCGCATTGACTTAAATTCAAAGTAATTTCATAATAAGGTTGCTCCTTTATTTTTTGTAAAGGGATAGCCTTAGAGGCATCCCAAGCTCCAATTTCATTGGCCTCGCCTAAAATACAAATTGTTTGATTGGATTGTATTAAATGTGCTTTTACCCTAAATACATGCGTTGTTTTTTTGGGTATAACAGCATCGACTACTGAATTTGAAGCTTGTAGTAATACATTTGCAAACGGCGCTGTGTAAAAAGCATTATCAATATAACCAGTAAAATTCCAAGTGTCAACAATCACTAATTCCTTTGAGGAAAATAAATCCACCTGAATGGATTTATCTGAACCCCAATCAAAACTTCTTGAGCCATCTGCATTTTGAATAAAATAATTATAACAAATTGTTTCGGTTTTTAATAATTGCTTTGTTGATACATGTAAAACCCAATAGTCATCATTCAAATACACCATTGGGACAGCTTGTTCAATATCTCCATTTCCTAATAATGGATGGTTGCCAGTTATAAAAATGGCTTGACCATAATTGGTCTTAAACCTTAAATAAAAATTCATTTTTTCAATCATACTCAATCGTTTTCGAATGGCTTTAAAGGTAATTACAAATTCAATGAAATAGCCTTAACTAACCAAATTATTGTATCTTGCTTATGACCAAGAAATGGATCAATGGACAAAATAATTATCTATACAGACGGCTCAGCAAGAGGTAATCCTGGACCAGGTGGTTTTGGTGCTATTCTTATTTGGGGAGAGAAAGTCAAAGAGATTGCAGAAGCTTATAGACATACTACTAATAACCGGATGGAGCTTTTGGCAGTGGTTAAGGCCATATCGATTTTAAAGACAAAGCAATTACCGATTCTTGTTTATACGGATAGTAAATATGTAGTTGAATCTGTAGAGAAGAAATGGTTAGACAACTGGATTAAAACAGACTTTAAAGGAGGCAAGAAGAACAAAGACCTTTGGCTAGCATTTTATGAACTCTCAAAAATGTATAAGGTAAAATTTCATTGGGTTAAAGGCCATGCAGATAATCCCTACAATAATCGATGTGACGAGCTAGCCACTATGGCTGCAGATTCAGGCCCTTGGCAAGTGGATACATTTTATGAAGCAATAGACCCTAAAAAAAATTAGCTTTTAACTTTAATCGCTTTCAATGTTGGTTGAACCAACTTAAATCCACCAAACATGATTGCACCAAATACGAAGGTGCCAGCAACGCTGTATCCGTAAAATGGAAGACCATCTATCATTGTTTGCATTAACCCTGAAAAAGTCAAAGGACGTTGGTAACCACCAAAACTTGCCCATACCATAAAATTAGAAATAAGGAAATAGGCAGTAGGTGCAGCAATGAAATTGCCTACAAACTTACCAACTCGGTTAGTTTGTAATCCAAATCCAAATATTGCAGTAGCAGCAATTAACAAATAATTCTGCCATTGTCCATCATAGAATCCTTGTATTGGAGTCAAGTGATTTACATATAAAACTTGGTACATTAAATCAGACAAAAACATAGAAATCAATGGCAACAAAAATGCGAATTGTTTATTTTTTACAAACAATGAACCACTAAACAAGGCAATTGCAATTTGTGGCGCGAAACCAAAAGGTCTTCCTGGTAACACTCTATATAAAGCAGTTGTTACAATCATGATTATCAAGGCAATTACAATTTCTTTATTCAATTTCATCAGTTGTGATTTAATGTGTTAGTTCTATAAAACAAATATACATAAATGGCTCCTTTTACAAAGGATTGATTTTCCTCAAATGTGTATAAATCGATTAAGGTACAAATGATTTGAATAAAACAGCCTGCTTTGACCCTACTTGTAGTATTTGATAGGTCGCCCCAGCCATCACTCCAGCCAATTCCCCTGGCTCTAAATCAATTCCATTTAGTTTAACAGCCCCTTGCATGACTAAAAACATTTCGAAAGAACTGGTCTCGTTTGTGTAAGTTTCACCTATTGATAACTGTATTTTAGTTAAACCAAAATCAGGCACTGGACAAGGAAATTGAAGCTCGTTGTCATGGATGCTATCCCCATTTAAAATTCTAGGTTGAGTTGGTTCAAAATAAACATGTTGAAGTAATTCCTCAATATCAATATGTTTAGGTGTCAAGCCTCCTCTTAAAACATTATCGCTATTGGCCATTAATTCTATATTCTGTCCTTCTAAATATGCGTGTAAAAGTCCTGCACCCTGAAACACCCCATGGTATTTTGGCACATTGACAATATTTAAAATATAAATGGACAGTATACCCTTGTCAATGTTAGATGTTGGTACAATGCCTCCATAATACTTATTGGCCCACCAATGTGGATGTGATTTATCCACTTTACCTGCAGCAACTTCTTGAATAGCTATTTCCAATAATGGTTTTAAAATAGCATCCGCAGCTGTTGCATCCAAATGCATAAAATAGCTATATAAACCTGCATAATCATCCACACCAAAAAGGGGTAATAAAGCATTTAAAGGGGTAAGACTAGCCAATCTTTCTTTAAGATCCGTGGCTGGCATAAAACCATGCAATAACCAAAAATCACTCAAGGCCACCATCACTTCTGGCTTGTGATTCTGGTCTTTATAATTTCTATGGGAAGCATCAATTGGAACACCAGCTAAGTTTTCTTTATGAAATCCTTTCTCCGCATTTTCCTTTGAAGGATGCACTTGAATGCTCAACATTTTTTCGACATCCAAAATTTTAAACAAATAAGGTAAGCTTCCAAATCGCTCCGCAGTCCTTGCCCCTAAATATTGAATTTGATTGTCCTGTATTATTTGATCTAGGGGTACCTTACCTACCACTGTTTCCATCAATGCTGGAGCAGAAGGATGTGCGCCCATCCAATATTCAGCAAATGGTGTACCATTCACATTTTCTAATTGCATTAATTGAGGGATAAATGTTTTACCACCCCACTCATAATGCCTATGAATCCCATGTAATTTATACGCTGTGTTCATGTAACGCTTTTAACTATTTTCATCTAATTCACTTACGATGAGTCAACACAACAAAGATACTGGGTTTTTAGGCGAAAATAAAGCCGCTGCATACCTAATCGATATGGGTTATACCATCCTGTTTAGAAATTGGCGCTACAAACATTTAGAAATTGACCTTATTGCTAGTAAGGGAAAATGCTTACATATTATTGAAGTCAAGACCAGGAGGACTCCTACTTATGGATTTCCAGAACAACATATCGATGCACAAAAAATGCAACACATAAAAAACGCGGCTGCATTATTCCAATACCAATAACCTATTTGGCAAATGCTTCAATTTGATGTAATAGCAATATAATTACATACAGAAAATAAATGGGAACTATTTTTTATCGAAGATGTTTATTTCTAGCATTTTTTCAACCAACTTATAAGTAGCCGGACAATATTCCACATTCTGTTTGTGTACATGGACATATTCTACGAATTTCTTTTTGGTTAAATGCGGGAAACCTGCACAATCAGCGGGTCTTACCTCGTAGATCGAACACATATTAGAACTTAGATTTAAGAACTGACAAGGTCTTGAAACATTCAACCAATCCTTATCTTTTTTATCATATTCTAACCAGGTCGCTTTAAACTCGGAAGGTTTCATTTCAAAATGTCCAGCAATTCTTTTGATATCTTTTGGTGTAAAAGTAGGACTCATAGATTTACAACAATTTGCACAAGACAAGCAGTCCACTTCGGCCCATACTTCTGTACTTAAATTTGCAGTAATTTGGTCGAGGTTTTTAGGATTTTTCTTTTCTATCTTTGTTAAGAAGGATCTGAATTGTTTTGCGTTATGTCTAACTTTCTGCTTAAATGACCTTAAATTTACTTGCATAGTGATATAAATCAGATACGAAATAAACCCTTTATCAATTAACAATCAAATCTTTTCCTAAACTTGTTTTGAGCCAATGCAATGGGATATCTATAAAAAAGGATTTAAAGCTTTCTTACAGCTAGAGAAATCATTGAGTGGTCACTCCGTGGAGGCATATTTAAGGGATATTGACAAACTTGCTAGCTTCTTAGAAAATTACAGTGAAATTCATACCCCTGCTGATATTCAATTAAGCCATCTGCAAAGTTTTATTCAAAGTATTGGAGCAATGGGTATGGCAGCCACATCTCAGGCCAGAATAATATCAGGCGTTAAATCATTTTTTAAATATTGCCTCATTGAACAGATATGCTCTATCAACCCAACTACTTTACTCCCTAGCCCTAAAACCAGCCGAAAACTACCGGATGTATTGAGCTTTGAAGAGATAGAGCAAATGATTGGAGAGATAGATCTAAGTAAGCCAGAAGGTGGAAGAAATAAAGCAATATTAGAAGTCATGTATAGTTCTGGATTAAGAGTCACAGAAGCAATACAATTAAAAATATCTTGCTTGTATTTAGACGTCGGTTTTATAAGAGTGATTGGTAAGGGAGATAAAGAAAGATTGGTACCCATTGGGTCCGATGCTATTAAATACATTAAGTTATACAAGGATACCATTAGGACGCATCAAACTCCAGCTAAAAACTGCGAAGACATCTTGTTTTTGAACAACCGCGGAAAAGGATTAAGCAGGGTCATGATTTTTTACATTATTAAAGACCTGATCCTCAAAACGGGTATCAAAAAATCTATCTCGCCGCATAGCCTTCGTCATAGCTTCGCTACACATTTGGTAGAAGGAGGTGCTGATTTGAGGGCAGTTCAAGAGATGCTTGGCCATGAAAGCATTACGACCACAGAGATTTATACCCATATTAATCGAGATTTTCTTAGAGACACTTTGGATCGTTTTCATCCAGCCTTTCAAAAAAAATAACCTTAAAAACGCCTAAAATAAAGTAGGTTTGTTATTCAAAATCAATAAATATGAAAAAACTACTTTTTGTAATTGGAAGCTTTTTGAGCTTAACTGCAATGGCTCAAGTCAAGATGCCAGCAGCGAGTCCTACACAAACTTTAATACAAGAATTTGGATTAGGTAAAATTGAAATCGTTTATTCAAGACCTAGTTTAAAAGGTCGTCCTGTTTTTGGTCAAGGAAGCTTATTGGCTCCCTATGGCGATGTTTGGAGAACTGGTGCAAATGGCGCTACAAAATTGACTTTTTCTGATCCAGTTAATATAGGTAACAAAACACTTCCTGCAGGATCTTATGGCTTATTCACAATTCCAGGTGCTACAGAATGGACCATCATTTTAAATACCAATTCTAAAGGATGGGGAAGTTTTGATTATAAAGAAGCAGAAGATGTGGTTCGCTTAAAAGTGGCTCCAGAAACCACTGGAAGTAAAACAGAAACTTTCACAATTGGCATTGACGCCATCACTGCTCAAACAGCTACCATTTATCTAAAGTGGGGGAATACTAAAGTGAATATTCCTATTAGTACAGATATTAGACCAATGGTACGCGCACAAATAGAAGCCGCAACAGCTGCTGCAACTGTGAATCCTAATGTATACCAATCTGCTGCTACATTTTATTTAGAATTAGACAACGATTACAACAAAGCATTGGTATATGCGGATAAAGCAATTGCTGCAAATGCAAAAGCATATTGGTTGCATTTATTGAAAGCAAGAATTCATGTTGCATTGAAAGATAAAAAAGGTGCTAAAACAAGTGCTGAAACTTGTAAACAAATGGCGACTGAAGCAAAAAATATGGACTATGTAAGATCGGCGGATGAGATCTTGAAATCTTTATAATATTTCTAAATTTTTCAAAAAGCCCTTTCGTTATACGGAAGGGCTTTTTTTGTACATTTGTAGTTCCAATGCGGAGGTGGCGAAATTGGTAGACGCACTACCTTGAGGTGGTAGCGCCCATACCCGGGCGTGGGAGTTCGAATCTCCTCTTCCGCACAAACCCTGTCATAAAAATGACGGGGTTTTTAATTTGCGGAGGTGAATCAAGCTTGCTTGAATGAGAAAACGCAGTTTAAAAACCCAGCGACTGCAAAGCAGTAGCGAAAGGGTTTGAGTAAGCAATCCATTTGAGATGACAGCTTGCTGGCAATCGAAAAATAGGGTTTGAAAAACAACCCAAACTTTATTTATATTTGTCTTATGTCTAATTACAACGTAACCTGCCCCAAATGTCAACACAGCTTTGAACCAACCGACGCTATTCGCGACGAGATCGAAAAAGAATTGCGTGGCAAGATGACCGATTGGCAAAAAAAGAAGGAAGAAGAAACCAATCTATTATTAGCAGAGCAGAAAGCAAAAATTCAGAACGAATTAACAGAACATTTAAAAAAGAATATTGCAGGCGAGTATGAACATAAGCTTAAGTTGATGCAAGACAACGAAGCCAATATGAGCAAGCAGGTGAACGAGTTCAGACAAAAAGAATTAGAATTTTTAAAACAAGTACAAGCCATTCAAGCCAAGGAAGCAGAGCTTGAATTAGAATTACAACGAAAATTAAATTCGGAAAGAGAATCTTTAAAGGCACAAATTCAAAAGGAAGAAGCAGAACGATTGTCTATTAAAGACCAAGAGCATGTGTTAAAAGTTAAAGAATTAGAGAAGCAATTAGAGGACCAGCGCAAACTTGCCGAAGAAATGCGCCGCAAGGCAGAACAAGGCAGTATGCAAATGCAAGGAGAAGTACAAGAATTGCTATTAGAAGAACTACTTAAATCGAGTTTCCCTTTTGACCAAATTTCCGAAGTTGGTAAAGGGGTACGCGGCGCAGATTGTATTCAGTTGGTGCGCAATAGTCTTGGTCAAGAGGCAGGTAAAATAATTTATGAAAGTAAAAGAACCAAAGACTTTAACCAAGAATGGATTGATAAATTAAAAGCGGATATGCGCAGTCAAAGTGCAGATGTCGCAGTCATTGTGACCCAAACATTTCCTAAAGAATTAGATCGTTTTGGTGAAAAAGACGGTGTCTATATTTGCTCATTCCAAGAAGTTAAAAGTGTTGCATTGTTATTGAGAAATGCGATTCTAAAAATCTATGATACCAAAAAGAGTCAAGTCAATAAAGGAGATAAAATGAGTTTTCTATATGACTACCTAACTAGCACTGAATTCAGCGAACAATGGAAAGCGGTGGGAGAAGGATTTAGACAAATGCGTTCTAGCATCCAAAAGGAAAGAGACGCCATGGAAAAACTTTGGAAAGCAAGAGAGAAACAACTTGAAAAGGTATTGCTCAATGCCATGCACATTAAAGGATCCATTGAAGGTATTGCTGGTGCTGACGCTATTCACTTAGATTTATTAGAGGAGGATACTGCACTTGGGATAGAGGAAGAATAACAATCTTAAGCAGGATTAGTGATAACAAGTAACGCAGACATAATCCATTCCAAAATGGTAGTCTAAATGAACATTGATTTCATTTCCTTTATGTACAATTTCTGCTAGCACCATTCCCCTATCTCCCTTTGTTAATTCATGAACATTAAAATCCTTGGCAAAATCAATTCCCAATTGTTCATATTTTTTATACATGGCTTCCTTTGCTGCCCATAAAAAAGCCAACTGATTCAATTGATCTCTTTCTTCTAAGTTGGCAATCATCGCTTTCTCCTTTTCATTTAAAAATTTATGCGCCACTTTTAAAATACGAGGGTGTATCAATTCAATATCAATCCCTATCGGTTGATCGTCCACGGCACAGGCTGCATAACCTTTACAATGTGAAAATGAAAAATGAAAAGGTAATCCTATTAAATACGGCTTTCCATTATCCGCCATCACCAATTGGCTTAAATCCGCTTCTGGCATCATTAATTTAAACAACAATCGAACCGCCAAATGTTGTGTCCTTCTTTCTTCGTTGGCAATAGGAATCGCCAGCTGCACATCTGTCTCAAAAAAGGCCGCAGGTTCTTGAATGGACCAGATGGCTAAATGAGCGGTCTCGTTAATATTTTGTTGATAAAAGAATGGCATTTTGATTTAGATTGCAGTCTGTTTTAAAGGCCGAAAATAAACATAAATCGATTAAGATGATATTATCAGATTCACGCATACTCCAAGAAATTGAAAAAGGAACCATTAAAATTGAACCCTACGATCGTAAAGACCTAGGAAGCAATAGTTACGACGTGCACTTAGGAAAGTGGTTGGCGACTTATGACAACGAGGTGCTTGATGCTAAGGCACACAATACCATTACCTATTTTGAAATTCCTGAGGAAGGATTTGTTTTAGAACCAAAAGGCTTTTATTTAGGCGTTACTTTAGAATACACAGAAACGCATGCCCATGTACCTTTTTTAGAAGGCAAGTCTTCTACTGGTCGCCTTGGAATTGATATTCATGCAACAGCAGGAAAAGGTGACGTTGGTTTCTGTGGCTATTGGACCCTAGAAATCTCTGTTAAGCAACCGGTTCGTGTGTACAAAGGCATGCCCATTGGACAATTGATTTACTTCCCTGTGGATGGTGAAATTGAAGTGAGCTACAATAAAAAAACAAACGCTAAATACAGTGGCCAACCTGAGAAGCCTATCGAGAGTATGATGTGGAAGAATCAGTTTTAAGTCGATACGCCCTCACCCATTTCAAAACATCTGCATAACTAGCTAGTCCTGCTGCTTGTTGATTCCATTTTAAAAATTGATCATACAACTGCGAGGATGCTTGTATTTGCTTCCCTGCTCTTGCAGCAAAAAATGCTTTTATATTCGCACGATCTCTTAATACGGCAGGGCTTAATAATGACCTGTTCTTTTCTATTTGCGTTTTCCAAACGTCAAAACCTTTGTTTCCAGCTAATAATAGTAACTGTGCATCCTGCGCGTAACTGAACATTTGCAATAACATGGAATACTTTAAATAAGGATCATTGGACTCGGATGCAACCACAAAAGCAATAAAATTGGCTTCTGTTTCGGAAGCATAGCCTAATTGATGCGCCATTTCATGCGCAATGGTATAAGGCTGGGTTAGTATAGGAAGGTCGGATCTAATAATCGCCTCGCCTGTGATAGGTTGATAAAAAGCAAAGTATCCAATGTAATCTCCCAAATTAGGGAAGATGGCTTTTTTAATGCTTTGATGTTGGATTTTAAACTGAGGGTAACCATTGGCAAGTTTGTTGTAAGCTCGTTGTACATCGGCCACCGTTTGGTCAAAATTAGGTTCGATCCCCTTGTTATGTTTTATTGTCTTTTTTGCTTGGTTTAATTCGTCAATCAATTCATAAGTTAAGGCATTCATTTCGGAGATTGCGACTTCAGCATTTTTTGGGTTTTGAAGTTTTAAATGAAATCTGCTTGACAAGTCTGGTTGCAAATAGTTTAATCCCCAAATAAGTTGAAAAACAACGATTAATTTAATTCCAAACCAAGATAGATAAATCAAGAGAAATCGAATTTTTTGTCCAAATTGATTGAAATTTTTAAATAAAGTGAATTTATTTATTACATTGATTATCAATAATATAATTAATAATATATAAACTAATTCACCTAAAGCAAAAGGCAGACTCCCAAATAAGAACCTTAAGCCAGATGTACCAACCCTAAACAATCCTTGCGTATAAAAGCTAGCAACCAATTCGGGCGCAAATGGAGCTAAAAAAGACAATACAAACAGCATAATCCAGATGGAAGGTAAAATGAACTTGCTTAAACCCGGTCTAAATCGATACATTTGTACAGAATAATTATCTAGTAAAATTAGTATAAACTTTGTCTTTTGACCTATTTTTACTAACTTTGCAACCCTTAAAGTACGGATATGGGCCAAAACAGGACATTTCAAATTCCATTTGTAGGCTTAACAGCTGGAGAACATGAATTCGAATACCGTATTGAGGACCAGTTCTTTTTAGATTTTGGACCACAAGATTTCAGTAATTGCCAAACCAAAGTGAAGCTCCGATTGGAAAAGCACTCAGGTTTTATGCAGTT
>Ga0315908_10004428_pt1 | contig 10124 bp, 7 predicted proteins | sample LakEriMetagenome_12_FD_203520 | JGI IMG/M metagenome (GOLD analysis project Ga0315908, IMG submission 203520) | Freshwater fungal communities from buoy surface, Lake Erie, Ohio, United States - Buoy 4 MA124 | ecosystem: Environmental > Aquatic > Freshwater > Lake > Lake biofilm | place: USA...
AGCAATCAAAATTTAGCACATTAAATAAATAGTAGCTAAAATTATCAATTATTTTTTCATCTTTTGATTTTTTCTTTTTTTATTAATTAAAATTTCTGTTCTTTTTAAATAGTAAAAAATAAATTTTATTTTTTATAAATCTTCTTATATTGGTTAAATTTATTAAATTTTATATTTGTTAAATAAATATATTGGATTATTAATAAATATATTATAATAAAAAATTTAAATATGTAAAGTAAATTATTAATTAATAAACAGATTAGTTATATTGAAAAAATAGATATTTAATAGATACTATATTTATAATAAAAATAGCATAATTTAAAATGAGTGAGTAATAAAATTAGTAAAAAATGTAAATTAATGATGACTTATATTGCATAGAGAACATTGAGAATATGATAGAAAAAATAAAATAAAATTATAACCCTTATTGCCCGTTTTGTCAGACAGTTCAGATAGTAAATGAAGAGAAAAAAGAAGAATTGAAATAAAATAGTGTAGCAGTTTTTTCATAAAAACTAAACAAATATTATTTGTGTTAGAAAAAATGTATTTAAAATGCACATTCTAATACTTCATCAGCAAAATTTATATGTATACAAAAACACATTATTTGCAAATTAAGTAGCATGATAACTCATCCTAGTTCTTTAGAATTGCATTATTACAATCCTACAAACACTAATGAAAGTATTGGAATAATTTGGGAATTCTATCACCCAATTTCAAGTTTTTTAATCTCAAAATTAGAAAAAATAATTCCTGTTTTGGAGCATGTAAAAAATAATAATTAAATTTGCTTTTGGAATATGATAAATTTGAACCCAAGTTATTATGAACCTAATCTTATTATAATTCCTTACTCTGAATTCAGATCTCATTTATAATTAATAGATTTTAAGAATTCTAAAAAGTATGATTACAATTTTGTCGTCTCACTTGACGCCAAAACCAACTCAGAAAACAAAGATAATAATTTACCAATGGAGTTTTTATTCAATGAAAATAATAATGAATTAAGAATACTTGCAAATGTTCTAGATTGTAATGATGAATTAATTTAAAAGGCTAATTTTAAAATTGAATAGATTTTCTCATAAGAATCCATTCATAAAGTATCTAACGGAATCAAATCACCTCCTGGATTTAACAAAACTTAAAATAATTAGCAAGTTCTAAACTGTTTGTTATTAAGAAGCTTAATTATTAATCTTCCTTTGTACGAAGATCCAGAAAAAATAAAGGAACAAAATGATTAAACTTATAGTAAAAAAAACTCTATTGTAGAAAATGTTAATTTAGATGAATAATAATAAAGTAATATTTAATTATATAATTATTTGTTATTTAATTATTATATTATATTAATTAATGAAATAATTTATATTTAATAAAAATTAAGGAAGCAGATTATAATCAATAACAAACGATCAATAAGTTCAAGAAGGAGAACAACTAAATATGTAGCCTTAAAGAAAGGTGAGTAGACTAAATATCGTAAATATAATTATAAATAAATAATTAAAGAACGCTCCAAATTATCAAAACAAAAATTAAATAAGCAATAATATAATTCCTGCAGTAAATAAAGATTAAATTTAAATTTAATAAAACACTATTGTTCAATAATAGTTAAGAGGAAGAATAAGCAGTTATAATGATAATACAGTAAATACAGTGATGGAAGAAATATCAGCAGAAGATAAGATATTATTAGATGTTTTAGAAAACTAAGAAGTATATGATTATTCAATGATAAAAGATAAAATATCAGTTTTGGCAAAACTGAATTAAGGTAGCAGGATTTTATAAAAAATACTAGGGAAGTTAAATTAAAGTGATATAGATTAGATAATATAAGAAATACAACACGAAATAACAAGCTTGATGCTAGATTATTACGGAAACTATATGATTTAGTCTTTGATAAATGTTTGCACAGTCGAACAGAGATACAACTTCTTAGAGAAAATTGCAGACAAAATAGCTTAAATGGCATTTGACAAAAAGGGAACTCATTCTTTATAAACTGTAATTTCATTAACTTCCTTGGAAAAGGAAATAACTCTCATAGTAAATGCAATTCAGACTGAAGTATTTAATCTAAGTATGAATAATAATGGAACTCACTTTATTTAGAAATGTATTTTTTGCTTTGATTGTTAGTATTTGGATTCTTTTTATTAAATTCTTGTCAAGAACTTTGTAGAACTTGCTAATAATGCATAGGGATTGTGTGTCTTGAAAGCTCTTATGAATAAATTCAAAAATTAAAATCAAACTTATAATAAAAAAATTATCAATCTAATTTCTGAAAATGTTGAAGTTTTAATTTAGAGTCCCTTTGGAAATTATGCTATTTAACATTCTTATGAAGTAATTTTTATTATTTTAATATTAGTTATATGGATTTGATAAATGCTCTGAAATTACTTCTAAAATACTAAAAAAACTTATACAGTTTTCTAGTCAGAAATTCAGTAGCAATGTTATTGAAAAACTAGTTTCTTAGTTTCATCAAGTAAATTTTATTAATATATGATAATAGAATTTTTTGTAAATATTAATAGATGAACTTATTAAAAATGATTAAATAAGAGATTTCATGAAGAATAAATACGGTTCTTTTATCCTACTAAAAGTGTTTTAATTAGTAGAAACATTGGTACAATACAATCATAATCAGAATATTTTACTAGAAGCAATAAAAAAGAATTTGAATTACATTCATGCAGCAAACTTCAAAACAAAATGGCAATCATTTTTAGATAGAAGTCAACAACAATACGTTTTCCCTCTTACGAACCTGACAGGCATCTAGAAGCAATTCTAACAATAAAATTGATAGAATATATATTAAATAAGTAACAACTAGATCACTATTTTTCTCTAGTCCTTATAAATTTTTCGGAAATCCTCATAAAGTAATGCCAGAAGTTGAACTGGAGATTCTTAAAGAAGGTGGAATGAGTGTATTGAACTGGATATGACTAGGGAATGAGAGTGGAATGAAGATAGTTCTTAAGGTTAGCATAGAATATTGGCTAATTAACAAGGATATTAAGTTCATTATTAACATACCAACTCCATCTATCATTATTCATACTTCCAATACTAACCTTGCCGTCAGTAAGATATGCCTTCATGTGTAGAAATTGATGACGATACTCATAAACCTCTGCACCTCTTTTTATTAGTTCCGAGAATATCTCTCCGTTATTAATGTTCTTATAACACATTTGGTCTCGTTTCTAACTTGTCACTATCTTCACATTCACTCCTCGACTAAGAGCATTTATTATCGCCTTTTCAAATTTCTTAACTCGATAGTAATAAGGTTAGATCAATATTATTTCTTTCTCGCTTTTATCCATCATTTCTAATATCTTCTCTGTCAATTGACTATTTTCTCTTCTCAATTTTTTTAGCACTCTAAATTACCAATTTTACTCCAACTCACTGTTTACTTAATTCTATTGTTCTTTTTATGATTATGATGATAGTTTTTGATTATATTAGGATAAAACAGCATCATTAGAGAGAGAAGGATGTAAGTTGATATTGTATTTATTGGCAATTTGATGGAAATAATTCCTGACTTATTAACTACATGATTGATCCCTAATACTGAGTGTAAGATCCTTGAAACTTTGATCACCATAACGAACTCCACCATACTCACAATGAATGTTCTGACTGCCAGTATTGACTATATCATCTACAATGTATATTTTTTCATGATGTCTACTGAAGAACTCTCCTGTGAATATCTTCTGTAACCAATACATTTCATTCAGACTATGATATTATCCGCCTTCTTCAATTAATTATCTCTTCAAATTTTATTTCACATTTGAATTCATATAATCTACCATCACACATACATTTACTCCTCTTTTCTAAGCCTCTATTAGTTTCTTCATTGTTATGCTTGCTACAAAATCATCCCCCATGTTGTAAGTTAAAATCCAAATGTTATTCTCTGCAAAATCTATTCATCTCCACATTTATTTAAAAAACTCGTCATTATCAACATTAAAATCCACATTCATTATATATATATATATATATATATTTATCTTTCTAATTTTATTATTATTTTATTGCTTAATTTTTATATTTTATTTAAAATAAATAATCATATAGAGTCTAAAGAGACATAACTTTATGATGAACTTAAAATGAATAAATATCCAAAAGAATTTGTAAGAATGGCAGATAAAAAGCCTCTATAATATCCTTTAAATCCTTCTTTTTAATAGATTTATTTTAAAGCGTCAAAGACACCACTGTATCTAATTTTAGACATATTAGGTTTGTCTATCTATGAAATAAATAATTATGAATAAAATTTAGTAAATATAATAATTACTTAAACTTACATTCTTCTCATGATTGTATTAAAAGGGTAAGTAATTAATAGAGAAAAAGAGTTTGAATATATAAAAGCTAATTCTGGTTAGTTATTAAATTATTAAATAAGAATTTAAAAACTAAAGGAAGTAATAATGGATTGAGGGAAAATAGTGAGAATTCCTTAATAAAGTGATTTATTAGAGTTTTTTATAAAATAAAAGATAGAGTGATAAGTGGAATAGTTTGAGAGTCTGTTCTGCAAAATGAACCTAGCCTGCATAGTGCTAAGAGGATAGAGTAATAAGTCAATTGACAGGTTCATGGCTGAAGTAGCTGCCATTCTCTAAACCAAATTCAAAGAATTAAAGTAATTAAACTATTGGCAGATATATAATTTAATCAAACATTCTGAATTCATTGCAACTTAGTTTATCAAATTCCCTTTGTAAAATCCCTAAATCCCCTAACTAGCCAATCCTTTAAATGAGTCTGAATAGCTTTGATAATTTGCAGCGCTAAATGGCTTTATTGATCCGTTCATTTAGTATTTTACTATTAAATCTTACCTTCTTTTTAATAAAGCATTCATATTTTTGCTACAAAATTCATTTTTACTAATTTTCTTTATTGTTTTTTCCAAAGGGCTTAATTATAAAGATATTTAAACTGTTTTCATTGGCGCTATAATAATGCTATTTTTTTAATTTTTTATAATACCTTTTCAATAAATTTGAAATAATAGTCTAAATTTGAAACAAAAAGATTTCATTAACTTAAAATTATTATTTATTATTACGATTGTTATTATTTATTTTTTCCTTATTTTGCGATTAATTATTAAAATCAGAAATATTTTACGGATCTTACAAAAATTATTCAAAATCTTTTTTTTTCATATATTTAAGTATATATTTATATTGAATTAAAATGAAATATATAATAATAAAATTATTTTTAATAATTTTAAAATAAATTTGAATGAATAGTTTTATTAAATTATAATAAAAATGATATTTAAGAAATAATACATAATTAAATTAATAATTTATAAATAAAACAATGATTATAAACTAATCAGCAATCAAATTAAATTCCTCAACAAACACATTTAATTAATAGTATCCAACATGTGATACACATAAAAGTAAAATGAAATATGTTTGTACTTATGAAGATTGTAAAAATCATGAATTATCATGTGGAGATTGTTTGTATGAAAAGCATCAACATCCTAGTAAGGATAAAATATTATTATTAGATAATATAATATTAAGCATGAAAAATTGTAAAAAATAGTATAAATTATTGGATTAATAGAGTATGTAAAAAGAAATTCCCCTTTGTATCAATAGTCTTTAGAATCTAACTGAAATAAACATTTAATTAGAAATAATGAAAAAATAGTACATCAATAATCTCAAAGCTATTCAATAAAAAATTAAAAAATAGTTTTAATTCAATATAGAATATTTAAAACAATTTTCTTTATAAGGATAATAAGAATTTAATGAATTTTTTTTAAATCTTGAAAACAAATCTAATGAAGATATATAATTAAAACTAAACATTTATGAAAAACTAAATAAAAATTTAGATTATTTATTAAATTATAAGGGTAAAAATAGCGTATTTTAGAGAAATAATATTGAAAAGTAAAAATAAAATATAATTAATAATTTAAAAAATTTGTAAATTTAAGTGGATGAATTATTTGAAAAGAATTAAAAAGATAGTTTAGAATAATTTTTAAATTACGATTTAATAAATAGAGAAGTGAAATAATGGAACTATACATTTGACACTTAATCAGCAATGAAATTTAAGGATAAATGGGCAGAAAATGATGATGAAAATAGTCAGTTTTTCCGATTCGTTTCATTATAAAGTCTTCCTCCTGAAAATGTTTATTGGGAAATAATAAAGGTCAATAATGGAGGATGTTATAGTTCGATAGGAGTGTCAAACATAAAAAATGTGTTGAATGCAAATGCAATTTTCACAAAGAACGGTTCAGACTGTAATGGATGGACTATTAAGACTATAAATGATCAAGATGGATAGTGTATCAATTTAGCTTATCATAATAATGTTGCTAGGAAAGTCAACATCTCATTTGAAGATAACGTCAAAATCGGATTGTTTTATAATCACACTCAAAAAACACTCTCTTACTTCGCTGATGGCTTTTTTGTTTCTACTCCATTTACTAATGTTAATGTTGATAATTAAAAACTTTATTTTGTTATTGAAGTATGCTAATGTGATAATTAATAATACTAGATTGTTAATGATCCTGAATTACCAGTCTTTGAATTAGTTAAGGCTTAATCTTAATTCTGATTTATTAATTGAATTTAAAGTTTTTCACCATTAATTTAAATATATTTATTATTAAAATATCAGTAAATATAATTCAATCAATTTTATTTTACTACTTTATCTTTTAATGACATCACTATATCAACACATGATTGAATGTCATTTTAATCTACATTCATGTCTTTTAAAGTGTCAACAAAATGCTAGCAAACTATATTGAAATCATTTTCTGAGATATTTAAATGTTTATGGGCATTATAAATTGATTTTCCTGAATATTATGATGGTCCTCCAAATGCCATAGTAACGTAAGATTAGAATTTTTCTCTCAAGGCTTCCTTATCAACATTTTCATAATAATAATTAATTTTAGAATCATTTAAAATTCTTTTATAAAAATTTGTAACTACTTTCTCTACTGTCTCATCGCCTCCTAGTTTTTCATATAATTTTTGTTTTTATTCCATTATAATAATAAATATAATTATTATAATCATAATATATAAGTAGATTTTAAAATATTTAAATTTTAATTTTCAAGTAAAAAATTTCAAAATATGAAATTTAAAAATGTTTAATATATTGAAATTAAATAATTAAAATTATTTTCCTATCAATTTTTTAATTTCTTTTATTTTATATTGTTAAATTTATAAATACCCAATTATATTTATTTATTGCATAAATAAGTTTAAAATATTTTTTCATTAGAGTTAAACATATAAATTATATTAAAAAAATTTTTATTATTTAAATTCAAATCTATCATTTTAATGATAAATTTTTAATATGATAAGATAATAAAAAAAATATAATAAATTTTGATAAATATATTTGATTTTGATATTTAATATATATTAGATAATATTAGAAAAAAATATAATAAAATAATAATAAATTAAACTAAAAGCAAAATGAGAATATAAAATGCATTCAAAATATTATTAATGATATTAATATTAGAGACATATAAATAATAAAGTTTAAATCCATAAACAAAGTAAATACAGGCTTAATCTATTTATAGTTTCTAAATACTTACTTTCGTAATAATAATAATAATAATAGGTAAAATAGGCATCATATTAATTGACAAGTGTTATAACATTTGATTTTTCTTAAAGCCAGTTAGGAATAACAGCAGGAACCCTAACAACGTGCAAATTAATAGATTAAAATCAAGCATAAACAACAATAAGTCCTTGTTCATGTACAGCTGCTAAGATCTGCAGTATAACATTATCAGCAACAATAAATACATTGCCGATTCTAACAGTTTATTTTGGACCTCTAACGAACCCTTTATTTATCTATCCTTCTTAAACGGTGTACTACACAATAAATACTAGTCCTGCCCAATCAAATACTATAAACATTGACGGCAATAGTTATTCTGCTGGATCTTTAACTCTAACCAGTATGACTTAAGCATCTTAAGTTGTAGCAGTGTATAGCAGAATGACAATACTATTCAAACTTTAACATTTCATTCCTGCTAATGGATAGATACAAATCTTTGTCCCAGTAGGAACTAATGATCAAGATATGAAGTTTGACACTCCCACCACTATTAATGTCTAAATTTATAATAATCCCATTCAGAATTCAGTCACTACCTCTAATTCTGCTTCCAGTTCAGGAACAACTTACACAATCCTCAATTCTAACTCCATCCTTCAATCTCAAATCAATGTTGATTCCTCCAATAGTATAACACTTGTCATAAATAATATTAGAAACCCATTGTTTTTAGGTACTAGTGCCACTAGTATATAGATAACCACAATGAATAGCAACTCCTACATAATTGATTAGATTTCTTCTTCCATCCAAGCAGTTTCATCAGTTGCAGCTAGTATAAACTTCATATCTATTTCAAGTAGTACAAGAGTAGTAGGAGTTTAAGCTTCATTTACTATTGCTATATTGCCTTAGAATATATTTTAAACAGGAGGTTATTTGAGAACAGTTTTTCCTGCTGATTTTACATTAACAGCAGGAGTTAATTGTAATTTTCAATTTGGATTGTAACAATCTAGTGATTCTGGAGGATCATGTTCTGTTTCAGGAAACAATGTTAATACAGTAAACATGTTTTATCCTGACTCAACTCAGAATATAATTTTCATGGTTAATTCAGTAAATAATCCATTATCGACTAAACCTACCGCTTCATTCCTGTTCTAAATCTATGATAGTAATAATAATTTATTGTCTGCCTTTGCTGGATCATCTGCTGCTTAATATACAGCCACTGTGTAGACAATGGTAATGAATACTGGTTACCCTATAAGATCTAGTAATCTAGCAGGATAGGTTACCAAACTTACAATATCAATAACAACAACAACTCTAATTTATGCTAATAGTATAATTTAGATAATGATAAACAACAACTACTTGTAATCAGCTAATAATGGATATAGTTGCAATAAGATAGTAAATGGAGTAAGTACAAGTGTTTCTTGTGCTTAAGTTGCTAGCACTGCTTCTAGCTTTACGATTCAGCTAACTGAATTCTGTAGCGGAGGAGGAGTATCATGTGCAGCAGGGTCAACAATGGTAATTGAAGTGGCGAGTGGATTGATTAATCCAGTTTGGACAATGAATAATCTTATTGCTAATATAATAACAGTCACTACTCTCACTGCTGCTGATGTTAATGGTAATTCTTATTCTATTGATGCTGTCTCTTCCTCTTTAAGTCCTGTCCTTACTCCGTAATTCTTTTCTACTACCATATTTACTAGATCAGTCTCAGAATAATGTGGATAAAATACAGTTTGGACCGCAAGTATCACTGGATTACTTTTCTCTTAATTTATTACTCTTAATGGAAACTTTATTATTTATTTCCCTAGATAAACTATCTGTAATCCTTTAACTTCTAGTCCTATCTGTACTGTCATAATTACTTCTAATTTTGTAGTTACTTGCACTATCTCTTATTACTCTTAAACTACTGCTTAAGCTTAAAATGAACCTTGTCAATCCATTTAAAGTATTTAATTCAACAATATATGTGGAACTGCTTCTAATTGTGCTTCTATTAATTAAGCTATTACATTATAGGTTTCTTAAGTTAGAAATTATTTAGAAGCAGTTAATTTAGTGATATCAAGTTCTAATTTTTTTGCAGTGTTAGTAAACAATCTAGACAATTCAAGATCATTATAATATTAATAAGCTACAACTACTAACTTTAATCAACTAACATTCAACCCTTTTAATAGTTTCAGCGTAGTCACAAGTAATTTAATTACAGGAAGTTTGGCAACTTACACTTTTACTTTAAATCCTAATTAAGAGTTCCCTTAATCTGGATATTATTATTTGACTTTAGCAACAGAACAATAAATGCCATCTACTGTAGCTTGTAGTGCTACTGTCAATGGATTTTCAGGAACTTGTTCAGTGGATACAGCTAATAAAAGAGTGATGTA
>Ga0315908_10004429_pt1 | contig 10124 bp, 4 predicted proteins | sample LakEriMetagenome_12_FD_203520 | JGI IMG/M metagenome (GOLD analysis project Ga0315908, IMG submission 203520) | Freshwater fungal communities from buoy surface, Lake Erie, Ohio, United States - Buoy 4 MA124 | ecosystem: Environmental > Aquatic > Freshwater > Lake > Lake biofilm | place: USA...
AGAATAATCATTTTCTTCAACAATTAAATGATCATCCATAAATGAATCGCTTTCTGAAAAACTATCATTTGATTTTCTTTCTGGCTTTTCTGTTTCTATTGGGTTTTCACACGTAAACATTTAACTACAAATTTTGCAAATAAAACTGTTACAACCCTTACAAAATACAGGCTAATTTAATATTTATTAGCATAAAAAACATACTAATTTATCATCAATTGATAAATTAACAAATCTTCGTTTATCTAATCCCATTTAATTATATTTATAATGTTTATTTTTATATTTAGTAATAATTCAATCTTATTTTTTCATATTATATAAAATTTTAAATTTTATTATTATAAAAATAAATTTCAATCTTCTTCCATTTTTTTATTATCTTAATTATCCTAATTAAAAATAAAATCTATATCATCCTTTTATTCATTCTAATTAATTAAAGTACTTTCGTCTTTTTATTTTATTTATTATTCAAAAAATTAATCCTCTTTTTTATGAAATTCTTAAATTTGTGATTATTCAATATTCTAATAATCGTTAATTATATTTGATTATTTATATTATTCATTTTTAAAAATTTATTGTATTGAAATTAATAATTTATTATTTTCATTTTATAATTTATCAATAACTAATTGATATTTAAATTTATCCTCTTCTAATTAATTATAAATATTTTAATTGTAATTTAAAGTTTATGTAAATTAATCTTATTTAATTATATTGTTTACTTCTTATTATATTTAATCCTAATAAATCTATTCTAGTTTATTTTTTAAAATTAATATCTATTATTATTATTATTAACTTAATTCATTAATTTAATCATATAATTTATTAGTATTTTAATTTTTGTTTTTTTAGCATAATAATTCATTTATTAATTTTTAAATTATAATTTGTTAATCCTCAATAGTTTGTTAGTAATTTATTTTTATTTATTCTAATTATTCTTAAAACTATTATAATTTTTTAAATGAATCATTATCTTAAATTTAATATTGTTAATATAAATTATCGTTATTCAATTTTTTATTACTTTAATCATTTATTTAATTTTTAATTTTATTGTTTAATTCCTCAACTAATTTTTCATTTTAATCTAATAAATTTATCAAATATTTTTTATCAAGCTCTAATTCTTTATTTTAATTCGTCAAAAAAATATTTTAAATAGAAATATCTTATTATTAATGGTCATTTTATTTTTAATTTATAATTATTTTATCTTAGATATAGTCTAATTTATTTTATTTTTCTATTTATTTTATTTAAATTTATAGTTAATATTTGCTTTATTATAAGAAAAATATTTATTCTATTTATTATTATCTTTAATCCATCAATAATTCTAATCTATTTTTTAATTGTTTTTATTATTATTCAGAGTTCAAATATTATTTTCTTAAATTTTCGTTTTATTATTAAATTTAAATTAATTATAACTTATTTATTTCAATTTCTTTTTATTTTTCTGAGAATTTCTATTTAAATTATTCAAATTGTTATTTTATTATTTATATATTTTATATTTCATCATTTAATAAAATTATTTTAGATTATTATATATTATTCTTATTTTCTAATTCTTATAATTAATTATTTTTTTCCTAAATATCATTTTAATTTTATTTTATAATTTTATTCATTTTTTAGTTATCTATTTAGATTTGTTTTAATTATAGTAAATCTTATTTTAATTCTACAATTATGTTATAATTTTTTATTTAATAACTATTATTTTCATCTGATTTTTAAAATTATTTTTCCATCAATAAAATTCCTGACAACTTTATAACTTAGTTTTCTAATTCTTTAATTAAATTTTATTTTTCCCCTAATTAATCTATTAATTGATTAACTTTTTAATTATAATTTTCCTATTGAGAATTTTAAAAGTTACTTAAGCTTTAGTTTATTATTTGATTATTATTTTAATTTGAATTATTTTCTAAATTATCGTTTTTAATAAATTATTATTATTATTAATATTATTCTATTTATATTTCTAATTATCCTATAACTTCCATTTATTTTTTGCATTTATTATTTAATTAAACATAACCATCAACAACACTTTAATATTCTTTATATTTGTTTTCAAATTTTTATAGTTTTTAGTTCATCCAATCATTTTTTATTTCTTATTTTTATTATTATTCTTTCAAAATATTATAACTGATTTTTAATTAATCATTTTCTAATAAAATTTTTTAATATTTCACTTCATTTAATTAATTATCATTTCTGTCTTTGTAATATTCCTTTATCTTTTTTCTTAAATCTTCATTTTCTTTTATTATTCTTTACTTTTCTTCGTTTATTTATCCAATTTACAAACTTTATATTTTATAATTTTCTTGTAAATTAAAAATATTTTATTAAAAATCATCTTCTATTTTTTACTTATTTTCTATCATTTCTTAATATTTTTATTCTACCTATTATAATTATATTATATAATCTTTTTCTTTTAAATTATAATTATTAATTTAATCCTAAAGTTATTTTAAATCGTCGATTTTTATATTATTTTATAAAATATAGTCTTCTAATATATTTTATTTGTTTTATAATTCTTGATTTATATCTTTTAATTATTATTCCAATTCTTGTATTAAGTTTTCTTTTTATTATAATAAAAAATTTAAATCTTATTACTTTAAAATCATAGTTTCATTCATATTTTTTAATTCTTAAATATCAAATTTATATTAGTGATTATTAGTTTAATTATTTTATTATAATAGTATAATGTTATTATGGTAATCCTTCTATTAAATTTCATATTATTGTATTTGATTTTCTAATTATTGAATTCAATTTTAAAGTTTATTATTATCTTATTATACTATATTTTCTGCTTAATTCTAATTAATTTAAGACTATTTTATTTCTTTTTGACAAATAATATTTCTGTATTAAAGTATCTAGTTTTTTTATAACTCAATTTTCTATTTTTAAACTTCATTTTCAATTTTTAACTATTCTAATGATAAAATTTATTCTTTAAATAAAATATATTTTTATAATTCTGAATTTAATTGAAAACATTTTTTTTCTAATTGATTGATTCGATTTTCCATAAAGTTTGAAATATATAAATATAATCAATTAATATAAAATATATATATATATATAATAATATTTAAATAGGTATCAGAATATCTTTATAAAAAAATATTATATATTCAAATGAATCCAGGATAAATGTAAGCTCCAGTAATGATTTTAAATACTACTGCAGATAGAGAAGTAGGAAATAAAGCTCAAATGGGAAATATAGCTGCCTGCAAAGTAATTCATATAAATTAAAAGAAAAATATAATGGAATAAGATTAAAAAAATATAAAAACTGATGATAATAATAATAATAAAAATATTTTAAGGCTATTGCTGATATTATAGTGAGCACATTAGGTCCTAGATCAATGTTAAAAATGCTGATGGATCCTATGGGAGGAATAGTATTAAGTAATGATGGACACGCAATTTTAAGAGAAATTGATGTGAAACATCCAGCTGCTAAAAGCATGTTGGAAATCAGCAGAAGTTAAGATGAAGAAGTAGGGGATGGAACAACAAGTGTAATAATAATGGCAGGAGAAATGATGTAAGCAGCTAAACCTTTTATTGATAAAAAAATACATCCAAGTATCATAGTGTAAGGATATTACAAAGCAATGTAGGAAGCTATTAGGATAATTAAGGAAAAGGCTAAAAAGATAGATATAGAAAAAGATGAAGATATTAAAGAAGCTTTAAGATGTTGCATTGGAACCAAGTTTGCAGCTCGATGGGCAGATTTGGTTGTTGACTTGAGTATCAAATCAGTAAGATGCATCATGAGAGGAGCTGGTAATCAGAAGTTGGCAGTGGATCTGAAGAGATATGCAAAGGTGGAAAAGATTCCAGGAGGATTGTTGGAAGAATGTTGTGTTTTGGATGGAGTCATGTTAAACAAAGATGTAACTCATCCTTAAATGAGAAGATATATCAAGAACCCAAGAGTATTATTATTGGATTGCAACTTAGAGTATAAGAAAGGAGAGAGTTAGACAAATATGGAGATGACTGAAGCTAATCATATGGTAGATGCATTATAATAGGAAGTAAATGAAGTGGCTCAAATGTGCAATTATATTTTGAAGTTGAATCCTGATGTGGTAGTAACTGAAAAGGGAGTGAGTGATTTAGCTTAACATTTTCTCATGAAGTAGAACATCAGTGTTATAAGAAGAGCCAGGAAGACTGATAACAATAGAATCAGTAGAGTCACTGGAGCTACTATCTGTAATAGGCCAGAAGAGTTATAGGAATCTGATATTGGAACTTAATGTGGACTCTTCGAAGTCAAAAAAATAGGAGATGACTTCTTTGCATATTTCCTTGAGTGTAAAGACCCTAAAGCTTGTACTATAATGTTAAGAGGAGGTAGTAAAGACACTCTTAATGAGCTCGAGAGAAATCTATAAGATGCTCTTGCCGTTACTAAGAATATCATCACTAGTCCTATGTTACTTCCTGGAGGAGGAGCTATTGAAATGGAAGTTAGTTAGTAATTAAATATCTTCAGTAAGACTCAAGAAAGTATGCATTAATTACCTATTAGAGCTGTTGCTTATGCTCTTGAAGTCATTCCCAGGACTCTTGCCATGAATTGTGGAGCTGACGTTGTCAGAGTTATGACTGATCTAAGAGCCAAGCATACAAATGTTGATGGATTTTACTATGGAGTCGATGGAAACAAAGGTAATTTATAATCAATATCAAACAAATATCATATCATAATCATTTTAATAAATTTTCTTTAGGTAAAATAGCAGACATGAGAGAAATTAATGTTTGGGAACCTTTGGCAGTAAAAGAATAAGTATTTAAATCAGCAATAGAAGCAAGTTGCATGTTGCTTAGAATTGATGATGTAGTTAGTGGAATTAAAAAGAAAAGAGAGGAAAAGAAAAAAATAGATCCTAGCTAATAACAGTCAGCCCCAGCTGATGGTGAGGAGTAAACTTTTGGAGATAACAGAGACGGTTGATTTCCTTTTATTTATATTAATAAATTCATATATATGATACTCTTTTGTTCATTATTATAATAATAAATATCTTATTATGGTAGAATAAGAGCAAACTAGTAATTCCAAATAACTTTGAGCTTTGATTTTAAAAAATCTAACAGTTTAGTATAAGTAAACAGGTACAAATTGTTGTCAAATATTCACCCCTATAATCTGCATTTTGTTGGTTTATTTGATTAAACAAGTAGGAGGAGACTTTTTAGTGACTGAATAAAAATAAACTTTCCCTTTTATATTTAACGTGCCTGCCTTTGATAATTATTTAAAAGAAAATAATTTGGTAAATTAGTCTACTTGTTTGGAATGGTTTTATTTCTAATTCAAAGATTATTTAGATAATAAAACCAGAAATTATGTAGGGTATAATGATGGGTCTAAAAAATCAGGTATGTTATCTAACTTGATCCAATAAACTTGCCATTACCAGAATATATAAAATTAAGTGCCTTTTTTTAAAGAATCTATAAATTAAAATTATGAAATGTTTGAAGAACTTCAGCTGTTAAATAAATAAAACTTCACAAGGTTTTAAGACTAGTAAGGACTGGAAATTCTTCCTGACGGAGCTGTAATGTTTAATAAAGTAGATTCAGAAATTTTAGACTATAAAGTATAAGTTAATGACGTTTTATTGCAAGAATATCATCGACTTAATGGCTTTAGCAAGATTCAATTCAATATAAAAGAGATTAAGAAACTATTGTAGATAGAAAATTAGAGTGGGAGTGAAAAGAAGAATCGACCAATTCTAATTGTTCCAGAAGCATAATTGGCTTTGGTGGATATGGTGAATAGAGCTTATATAAACAGTCTAGACCCTAATGCGATGTTGGTATCAGGCACAATGTACATGCCTTTAACTGATGGTAGTGACTAGTTCCTTGATTCCGTCATTAACATGTCAGGAGGAAGTCTCTTTCCTCTCGCTCTTGGTTTATTACTCCCTGTCTTTATGTACTAAATGGTATTAGAGAAGGAACAGAAGATAATCTAAATTATGAAGATGAATGGACTCAAGATGTCTATCTATTGGCTCTCCAACTTCCTCTTTAACTTCTTTATATATTTTATCACTGTCTTTATCTTCCTTCTTTTTGGATTCCTTCTTTTAGCCACCTCCTTTTTCACTCAAACTTCCTTCACACTTTTTTTTATTCTTTTCATAGGATGGGGGTTCTCGCAAATTTCTACTGCATTCTTTATTTAGGTAATAATATCAATAATCATATATATTCATATATATTCATATATATTCATATATAATCATATATATTCATATATATTCATATATATTCATAGTTTCAATCATTATATATAATTATATTAATAATAAAAATATATAATTTTAAAGATTTTCATAAATAAAGCTAAAACAGCATCAATAGTAGGTTATATTCTGTCAATCTGGTTAATTCTAACAGCTGTTTCTTTCAATATTGGTATTTACCCTTATCCTTAAAACATTCCCTACTTTTTGAGGATGATACCTACTTTTGGATTCAGCAGAGTTATTTATCGATTAGCAGAAGCATGCAGTTAAGGACAATGTCTGAAGCAAATTTCAGTACTAAACAATGGAGTCAATGATGAAATCAAAGATTGTATTCTTTGGATGTATATTACTAGTCTTCTACTTTTTATTCTTACTTTCTATTTCGATCAAATCATACCTTAAGAATATGGAGTCAATAAACATCCATTATTCCCTATTCATTCTTTTCTTAATATATTCAAAACTAAATCTAACAATAATCATCATCATCATCAAATCGTTTAAGATGATAATATTCAATTGCAAGTAGAATAGCAATAGAATCTTAATGAAGACTAAGATGTTATAGATGAACGGTAATTAGCTTATCAATAAGATTTATCATCTGAAAACTACCCTTTGCTAATATAAGATTTAAGAAAAGAGTATAATAATGGAAATAAAAAGAATGTTGCAGTAAAGTAATTATCTTTGACAGTTTAAAAAGGTGAAATTTTAGGATTATTAGGACCCAATGGTGCTGGAAAAACATCATTAATTAGTATGTTGACTGGATTATATCCTGTATCAAAAGGAAATGCTTTTATTAATGGGTATTCAATAAAGGAAAATATAGAAGTAGCATAGAAGTATATTGGGATTTGTCCTTAATTTGATTTGCAGTGGCCATAATTAACAGTTGAAGAGCATTTATTATTCTATTGCAGATTAAAAGGAGTGGAGAAGAATAAAGAGAAGGAAATGGTGAATAATGCATTGGAAAGTGTATTGTTAATAAGTCATAGACATAAGGAATCATAATAATTATCAGGGGGAATGAGAAGAAGGTTGAGTGTTGCAATTTCAATGGTGGGGAATCCAAGTGTAATATTTTTAGATGAACCTACTACAGGACTAGACCCTGAAAATAGAAGGTAGTTATGGGACATCATCATTAATAAGTAGAAGATTAATAAACTCAATCAGCATAACTAATCAATCATCATAACCACTCATTCTATGGAGGAAGCTGATGTCCTATGCAATAGAATCGGAATCCTTCAATTTGGATATTTAAGATGTATAGCTCCTCAACTTAAACTCAAATAAATTTATGGAGGAGGATATCATCTCTTCATCAATCTTATTAAGAACAATTAGTAACAAAACTATCAACTCATTATTCAAAATCTTATTGATTTTGTCTACTCATTTTCTAAAAATAACTCCATCAAACTCATAAACAGAGTTAATGGAAACTTAGATTTTATCATTTCTGATAAATCCATTTAAATCAGCAACATTTTCTAATTAATAGAAGACAATAAATCTAAAATGAATATTTAAGAATGGGGTATCAGCCAATCAAGTCTTGAAGATGTATTTGTACACATTGTTAATACTTTTTAATAGTGATTTTATATTTATTATTATCACATTCTATTCCTAATATTAATGTTTATTTTAAAATTATCATATAGTTTATAATCATAAAAATTCCAAATCTATAGATTTATAAGAAGCCTAATTGGAGTTATTTTTTCTCTACCATATTTTATAAAGTTTTACAATAAAATAGATTTAAAAAAAAAAAGATAAAAATGCAATTCAAGAGATTGTAAAATTTTAAAAGTTATTGATATTTTGAATTATAAATTAAGGAATTGAAAAATAAATTGAATGTAAATATTCTTACAACAATAAAATTTCTAATTAAACTTGGTATTTTTAAATTTTATTTTTAATGTCTTCGTGTAACCAGTTACTAATAAATAAATAACTAATTTGTAATAGGTTTTAGACCGATAATTTAATGGCAAAATATATTTTAAAATGGTTAGTAAACTCTAAGCTTTAATTTATCATCTTGAGAAAATACATAAACATTCCAATCAAATAAATTAGAATACTATATTAATGTAAAATTTTAAGTCTACTACTATAGTAAATCTCCATTTTTAAATAAAGATAAAAAAATGTTAAATCTAAAATGCCTAATATAGAGCTTAATAACAAAACTAATTTCATTTTTTTATTATCAATGTTTATAATAGAATATTAATATTTTTATTTGAATTTCAATACTATTATCATATATATACTCAACAACTATTAAATTATTATTTTATTTTAATATTCTTAATCGATATTTAATGAATAATCTATCAATAAAGTAAATTCAACTATTTGAAGAAGCATTTAAATTTTTTTACTAATTAGAAAGAAATAATCAAAAGAATGAATAAGAATATATAAACAATATTGACAATTTAATATAATTGATGAATTTTTTAGGTTAGTATCCATCAAAAGAAGATTTAGAGAAAAGGTTAGCAAGATTACAGATAAATTAGGAAGAATAATTTAAAATAGATTTTGTTACATTTTTACATCTTATAAATTAATAAATATAATAAACATAATATGGAAAATAAGATATAGAAGAAGATTTTAAATGTTTTGATAATGAAAGAAACGGAAGAATATCAAAAGATGATTTAAGAAATTTCTTATAAAATATAGTAGATGATAGAAAAAATCAAGAAAATGAATTTGATGAAATAATAAACAGTTTAGAATTTGACAATAATAAATAGTTTAACTACAAAGATTTTATTAACAAAATGATAGACAATAAGAACTTATTTTGATGATGATTATATTAATAATTTCATTAAAATACAATTCGGTTAAGAAAAATTTCTGTAAGCATAAAGAAGACAGCCATGAATAGAAAAGCTAAAATTAATAGAAAATTATAAAGCAAGTTTAATTGGTTAAAGTGATTGGGGTTGAACCTGCCTCTTGGAAGATGACTATTTTCCTTTTCTTGTTACATGTCTATAAGGATCCTACCTGGTCCTTTGATTGTTTCGAAACCTTCCATCTTTTGATGCGCCTTGAAACTAACATCAATCCCATACCCTACTATACATTGTCTCTTTACCTAAATTAATTAAATAGATGTTTTTTTTTATAGAATATTAATGCAAATTTCTATTTACTATTATTTCTTCATTTAACCCTAACTCTTTTTCTATTAAATTGTTGTATACTTACAAAAAAGTACACGATTTATTCTCACTTAACAAAAGATAATTATAACCGAACATTTATTAGTTTCTATTTAAATAATAGGTTTAAAATTACTTTTTTTAAATATAAAATTAATCATTCAATGCTCCTATTATATTTTATTGTCGGATATAAATATTATTGAATATCATACTTTATAATAAATAAATTGATCCAAATTAAGAAATGCAATTTATATATTCTATCGTATCTTTTTTGTTTATTACTTTTATAAAAGTTTACTAATTATAAGGATTAGTATTCATCATTTTTTTTAAAAAACTATTTAAAAAACTTTACTTTTAATTTTGAACAACATAATCTTCAATTTCTAATCCTTTGCTTAAATAGATAATTTATTCTTTTTAAATCAGTAACTCCTTATTTTTTTGCAATATTACTTATAAACATTATTTTAGTGCACCTTATTAATAGATTTAAATGTTTTTATTTAGCTCTTAATCCATCATTTTATTATAAATTATATTATAA
>Ga0315908_10004430_pt1 | contig 10123 bp, 9 predicted proteins | sample LakEriMetagenome_12_FD_203520 | JGI IMG/M metagenome (GOLD analysis project Ga0315908, IMG submission 203520) | Freshwater fungal communities from buoy surface, Lake Erie, Ohio, United States - Buoy 4 MA124 | ecosystem: Environmental > Aquatic > Freshwater > Lake > Lake biofilm | place: USA...
ATAAGAGCAGTACAATCTTGGACGATGAATAGCGCTACCAATCAACATTCAATCTGGGTGGCTGGCTGCCTCATCGAGCCCAAACTAAGGCTCCCACGCCTTAAAATGAATAACATCAGCCTCCAAGAGGCGGCCAAAGCCTATTCTAAACAGCTCACATGTCGAACCTCCAAAAAACTTGAAAGCGAACATCGGTGCGATGTTAGCAAAAACAAGATTGATGCCCAAAGTTCGAGGTCTTTCACTTGGCATAAAGGAGAGACACAGCAGCGCAGGCCACTTTTCTGCACTGCCCCGTTTGCAGCTATTCTCCTGCCCATTTAACTACGCCATGACCACCCGCCGCACGCTTCTTCAAACCGGAGCCGTCGCTTCGCTTTCTCTCTTGGAGCTGCAGTCGCTGTTCGCCGCCGAGGGCGTGCCGCAGTCGGTGGTGGAGTTGTGGGCCGATTTTGATCCACGAAAGGACCCGCTGGAGGTCGAGGTGATCCATGAGTGGTAGGAGGATGGCGGCCGCATTCGTTCATCGGCGGCACGGACCAGTAGGACCGGATCAATGGCGAGGTCGAGGTCTTCAAGCGGACGCTCAGCTTTGAAAGCTACGCGCCGCTCATCCAGTGCCCGGTGTTGCATCGCAGCGCCACGAACGACTTCCACGGCTGGATGGACGACGTATATCGCACGAACGCGCTCATTCCAAATCAGCCCACGCGATACAGTTGGGTGCCGCACATGAACCACCGCCTCACGCCCGAGGTCGCCATCACCATGCCGCTGTGGTTTGATCAGCATCTCAAAGGTGGCGCAGCCTTGCCGGAGACGCCGCAGAGCGAGCTTCGCCTCAAATCGAGCGACGACGTGCCCATGCTGCACGTGCGACCAGATGCGAAGACGCTGCCCGTGGCCCGCGTGGAGATTTATTACAGCACCGACCCCGATCCGCGTGCCCGCTTCTGGCGCAGCGCCGAGGTCGTCAAGGAAGCCGAAGGCTCCATCGCCCGACTGCCGATCCACACGCACGACCTGCCGCTCTTCGCCTTCGCAAATGTTTACCACACGCTGCCCAAGCGCGAATCGCTCGCACAGATACCTGGCTACGGCACACCGATCACCGAACTCTGCCTCAGCAGCCTTCTCCACTCGCAGACTGCCGACGAGGTCAAGCAAGCGAACCCGAAGGTCACCGCGAAACCGTCCACGATCATCGACGACTTCGGGCATGGCATGCGCGATTGGTATGTGCTCAATGCCGGCAACGCCACTCATCAGCAACTCTGGACTCGCAAAGTCACCGATCCTCTCTGGCGCGGTCCTGAAGGCTCCAAGCTGCACATCACCCTCAAACTCCCGCAAACCAATCGCCTCAGCATTGTCCTCCAGCAAAACGAATGGCGCAGCTACCGCGGTCCACGCCGCACCTTCGTCTGCCAGCGCGAGATTCAAGGGATCGACGCTCCGCAAACCCTCACCCTTGCCCTGAGCGACTTCACCTCCGCTGAAGGTTCGCCGACAAACTGGTCCGAAATCGACCAACTCGGCCTCTGCGCCAACCACGGCCTCCCTGCCAACGAAGTCCCGCTCTGGAAAGGCCCCGCGCCGGAGTTTATGTGAGTGGCGTGGGAGTAGCCAAAGGCCCCAAATGACTATGGTAGCCTTCCCTCGTCCACGTCGATATAATGAGCGATGGTCTGGATGTCATCGCGATCCGCGAGGCCGCCGTCGGCTTTACGCTTGGCCAAAATGGCGGTGATGTGGTCATTCAGTCCGAGCGTTTTGACGTAGTGGTTCCAGATGAGCTTCTCGTTGTCATTCAGCACCCGGCTCTGCTGCTGGCACCAGGCGAGGATTTCCTCATCGCTGCCGCCTTGGAGCACGCGGGCTTTCAGCTCGTCGTAGGGGATGTGCAAAAAGTCCACCAGCGCCCCGTCGCTGCCTTTGCCGAGGTTGGCGTGCAGATCTTCCCAGAGCTGACCCGCTTCATGCAGGCGGATCTTGGCGATCATGCGCGGGAAGTACTTCAGGCCGGCGGTTTCTTCGAGAGGACTGCACGGCAGCGTGGCGGGATCGGGTTTGGCGGACATGGAAGCACGCCATTGGCTTTGTGCGTGAGTTTGTCAAATCAGGCGCGGGGGCTGAGGCCGATCTTTTTCCAGCCCCAGTAGAGGGCAAACAGGGCACCGCTCCAGTTGACGATGCAGATGCCCCACCACACACCCCAGGTGCCCCAGGCAAGCGTGAAGGCCAGGGTTTGAAAGATCACCGCAGGTGCCAGCAGCTGACGATACAGTCCCATCCACAGTCCATAGGCAGGCTTTTTGATGCCCTGCATGGCAAAGACGGTGACGAACAAAATAGGATAGGCCGCCAGGGTGAAGGTGGCGCTGAGCAGGTAGTCACGGCCGTGACCAATGACGATAGGGTCATCCGTGAACAAGCGCATGGCGTGCTCGCGAAGAAGTCCGATGATCAGGCCGCCCAGCAGCATCAGCCCAGCTCCGTATTTCACATTGGTGATCCAGGCCTCACGGACGCGATGATGCAGGCCTGCGCCATGATTCTGCCCCACGATGCTGAGTACCGCCGTGTTTAGCCCGATGGCTGGCATGAGCACGATCTGCTCGATGCGTGTGGCAATGCCACTGGCGGCCACGGCTTCCTTGCCAAAGTGTTTCACGAACCAGGTGATGACAAAAACACCGAGCGCTACCGTCAGCATGTTAAGGGCAGCCGGGATGCCCTGGCCTGCGATGCGCCGCAGCAGTGTCGCATCAGGTCGGAAGTCCTGGAGGCGCAGGCTTTCACAGTAGGGCAGCTTTCGGACATGACTGCCCAGGAACAGCACGCCGCCGATTTGCACCAGCACTGTCGCCAGCGCGATGCCGCTCACCCCGAGTGCGGGGATGCCTGCAAAACCCCACATCAGCAGGGGATTCAACAGCGCATTCGCGACAAAGCTGACGATCAAAAAGTTTCGATAAACCCAGGTCGTGCCCTGTGCCGAGAGGGCGGCGTTCAAGATCATCGTCAGGAGGAAAAATACGCCACCTGCGAGGATGACATTCAGGTAGTCCAGCACCGTGCGCAGGTACTCGCCCTCAGCACCGAGTTGCTGGCAAAGCCAGGGCGCTGCCAGCCAGCCAAGCAGGGAAAGCATCAGTCCGGCCACGATGGCAAAGAGCAGCGATTGGGCAAACAAGCGCCGTGCATCATCCAGCCTGTCGGCTCCGAGCGCGTTCGCCAGCAGGGCCGTGCTGCCTTGGCTCAGTCCGCTGCCTGAGGCGATCACGAGAAAAAAGATCGGAAATGATAGCGACAGCGCCGCCAAGGCCTCCGTGCCGAGCCAGCCCGCACAAAGCGTGTCCACGACGTTAAACATCGTGTTAAAAAACATCCCCACGCTCATGGGCAGAGCGATCCGCCAAGTCAGTTGTGGGATCGGATCTGTGGTTAGGGCGAGAGGCTTCATGGGACGCAGGGCTGTAGCATACGCCTGTGCAAAGTCCCACGTCCATATTCCGCGCCTCTAGGACACAGGTCCTACAATCCGTCTTTTGACCTTCCGAATCCTGCGTGCATGGTCCTCACCCTGCGCCTCGGCCTCCTGACTCGTCCCCCTCCATGAAACTCTCCCTCTGCGCGCTGCTTTGCCTGCTGATTCCAGCCATCCTCTTGGCAAATCCCACGACGCCGACCACCACGGCGGAGATGCCACTGGCCCCCGTTTTGCCAAAGGCTCCTGAACCTATCGAAAGCATCCTGCGCACGCAGATCTTCCTGGATGGTAAACTCTTTGGTCCCGGTAAGGTGGATGGACGCCCTGGCGAATTCACCACAAAGGCACTGAAGCGCTACCAAGAGGCAAACGGTTTGCCGCAGACGGAACTCGAAGCCCAGACGCTCGATCTCTCCAGCATCACCGAGATCTACACCACCTACACGATCCGAGAAGAGGACCTCAAATTCGTCGGCGAGCTGCCCACGAAGCCCTCGCTTCAGAGCAAAAAGAAGTACCTTCCTTATGACTCGCTGCTCGAATTCCTCACCGAGCGTTTCCACACCTCCCCCGAGCTGATCGGATGGCTGAACCAGCCCATGAAGATGAGTACTCTCAAGCCTGGCGATGTCGTGAAAGTGCCCAACGTGCAGCCTTTCTGCCTGGAGCAGCTTACACCCATCCCCGGCCTGCCTGAGGTCGTGGAGTTCAAGACTCGAGTCATCAAGATCGACACTCGCGAAAAAATCCTCGGCCTTTATGAAGGCGAGAAGCTGCTCGCCAGCCTGCCCATCACTCCCGGTAGCGGCCACAATGCCACACCGCCCGGCACCTGGCGCATCGTCGGCATCACTCAGATGCCTACTTTTCGTTGGGACAAAAGCGTGCTCGAATATGGCGTGCGCAGCAAAGAATACTACGAACTGCCCATCGGTCCGAACAACCCCGTCGGCGTCATGTGGATCGGCCTCAGCAAGCCGGGCATCGGCATCCACGGGACGAATCAGGCACAGACCATCGGACGCAGCGCCAGCCATGGCTGCATGAGGACGGCCAACTGGGATGTCATCCGCCTTTCCAAGATGATCACCAAAGGCATGACCGTCATCATCGAGGGTCCACCCCCAGCGCCACGTCCCGTCATCGTCGCGAAAAAAAGCGAAGTGCGCAGAGCCCTTCCCGTTTCAACCGAGCCTCCGCCAGCAGCGCCGAAGAAGTGGTTTAAGTTTTGGAAAAAAGACGCGGCCTCAGTCCCTTGAGATCCGCGAAACGATTACTTCCTTCGTCGTTCGGTCGATGGAGTAAAGGAGTGATGGAGCACTGCGATCCCATGCGAAAGCTTGGCCGTGCGCGGAGATCGGAATGGCCGTCTTCCAAGTCCATGCTGCGCCTTCGCCGGGCAAATCGAGCACATACAACTCCTGTGCATCGTGTCCGGTGATGAAGAGATGACGCTCAGGTCCGAAGCTGCCGCCTGAGCTGCTGTTCTTGCCAAACTTCGCCACCGCCTCGCCGGGAAAACGAATTTCCGCCGCAGGCTTCCAGTTCAAATCAAAGCGTACGACACGGGTGCGGGCAGGATCGCCGGTTTTCGCGTATTGGGCAAAGCACGCATACCACCAGCCATCACGACGATCGATCCAGGTCAGCGAACCACCCACTCTGGTGAGATCGATGCTTTCGAGGTGCTGCATCGTCTGCGGATCGAAGACCTCCACCGAGCTCTTCATCGGCATTTCGGGGTAGTTCGAGTGCGCACACCACAATTTGCCATCCAGCACGATGCCGGCGTTGAGATGCTTGATGCGGCCCGCAGTCTCCTTCCAACCACCGACTCGTTCGCCGTTGTCTTTGCGGTATTTGCCAATGGCGGCGTTCGTGATCGCATAAAAGTGCTCCGCATCGGCTGCGACACCTTGATGCGCTTCGTCGGCTTTGAAGCGTTTCAGCTCCTCATGCCGCCATTCGCCCTTTTGACCGGCGAGCATCTTGTCGAGGCGTGCCTGCTCCTTGCGCAAGGCGACATCGGGAATTGGCGTCGGCGTCAAATTCTCGCTCACGAGCTTCTCCGCGGCAGGAATGGCCCGCCAGCGCAGGTTTTTGAACCACACATCGGCTCCGTGGTCCTGCAGCGAGAGATTCGCGCCGCGTTTCGTCAGATCACCACCGCGAAGGCGCAGCACTCCGAGCTCGTGAAACCAGCGAGGATCGCTGTAATCGAAGTCGATGACCTTTTCGCCGTTCAGCCAGTGTTGGATGACCGTTCGCTGGCACATGATGCGGCCTTCGTTCCATTCGCCATGCGGCTTCACCACGTCCTTCGTCGGTGCCATGCCAAAAAACAGCGCCGCGGCCGCCTGACGTGGATTTTCGCCGTAGGGGCTATTGGCGTTGTCGAGCAGTTGATACTCATACTGCCCCGGTCGGTAATACACGCCGCTGTTGCATCCCTTCGCCACCTTCCACTCAAACCGCAGCTCAAAATCATCCGGCACCTTCGCCTGCTCATACACCAGCGAACCACCTTTCTTCACTCGAGCGATCTCTCCATTCACGACAGCCCAGTTGCCAGCGTGTTTCCAGCCTTCGAGTGTTTGGCCATCAAAGAGAGCTTCAAAGCCGGGTTCGGTGGCCCAAGTGGAAGTGGCGAGGAGGAAGAGAAGAGCCTTCATGAGTGTTTCAAATCGCGGTTTGCTTGTTTGCGGAAGCCATTCAGTCGCAGCGAGCCATCCGAGAGTACATCAAGCATGGTGTAGCCGTTGTTCTCCGCGCCGCTGCCTTCGACCATGGCGACGAGTGTGGTGTAATGAATGCCGGTGATCTGCTGGTAGTCGTTCTTGTGCGAGTGACCTTGGAAGACCGCGAGCACTTTGCCGGACTTTTCGAGCAGTGAGCGCACTTCGGCAGCATTCTGTACGGCTTGGGCTTTGTCGGCATCGAGACGTTGATGCGCAAGAACGATGACGGGACCGCTGGCCTTGCTGAGCTGGTTTTCTAGCCATGAGAGTTCGTCTTTGGGCACGTTCGCATCCTTCCAATCGAAGTTTTTGCGTGAATACGGTGTGCCGTCACTGCGGAAGCAGGCATCGAGAATGACAAACGTCACGCCACCAGCCTCGAAGCTCTCAAAGCTGCCAGTGGCCTTCGTATTCGCGGTGAACTCCTCCTTCGTGAGCGTGCCGACGCAGTGATTGCCCAAAACATAGTGCCGGGGCATCGAAAGCCGTGCGAAGTGTGATTCCATCGTCTTGAGCCACTCGATCTCTTTTTCGACCGAATCGGCCTGATCGATGAAATCACCGAGTTCGATCACCAAAGCCGGTTTTTCCCGATTCATGGCCTCCACGGCCTCATCGAGCTTCGCGAGCGCCTCGCGGTAAAAGCGCGTTTTGGTCGGCGGTTTGTCCGCGTAGTGAAGATCGGTCATCAAGCCGACGCGCAGCAGCGGTTTGGCCTCGGATTCAGTGCTGAGCACCTTTCCGCCGCCGAGTCCGGCGAGGCAAAGCGTGCTGTTTTGGAGTAAAGCGCGACGGGAAAACATGAGATCAGCCTAAAACGCCCTTCACATGCTTCATCGAGCCTGAAAAGCATTCATGCACATAAGCCATGGCCTTCTTCACCTTGGCTTGAGCCGCAGGATAGTCAGCGTCGATGCCGCTGAGTGTTTCGAGGATCTTCTCGACGGGTGTTTCGTCCATTTCGAGCAGCCACTCGCGTAGGCCGATGTCTTTGAACATCCAGCACTTCGGCGAATGAAACTCGGAGTAGGTGTGGATGATCGGCGTGCCATTCGCGAGGGCGATGATGGGCGAATGCGGCTCGTGGCAGACGACGGTGTGTGCTCTCGCGAAGATCGAGGCTGCCTCATCGGCGTTCCAGAAGGTATCGAGGTTCACGACGTGCTTCTGGATCTCTGGCGGCAGCGGATCGTGGATAAGGCGCTTGTTGTGGCCCATTTCTTTGATCGTCTCGGGCGCGATGAGCACCTTGTGGCCAGTCTTCTTCACCCACTGCGTGACGAGTTCACGGAACTTCGCCGCGCGGCGTTCGTCATCGGCGATCTGCTTTGGCGTGGGATGCAGTGGGTTCAGCTTCTCCGGACGTGAATCATCCACGCCAGGATATTTCGGCGTGTTCGTGCGGATCATGACGGTGATGAACTTTTTCTCCTCCAAACCAAGCTTCTTCATCGTGGCGAGCCCGCGCTCGTCATCGCGCACGTCGATGCCGAAACAGCCGTCCGGGCCAAATTCGGCCTTCACCCCTGCGCTTTGCAGGATGCTCAGCGTCTTCGTTTCACGCGTGTAGATGAAAGCGGCCGCGTTCAGCAGCTCGATGCGCTCCTCCGCGCCATCGCCCTGCACCATGGTGGGGAAGAACGACTGGCCAAAGAGGCCGTAGCTGCGGGCATGCTGTCGGCAAAACTTCATGTAGCTGAGATCTTGGCCCATGCCGGAGTTGCGGATGTAGAGATCACAGTTCTTGATCGCGTCTTGGAGCTTCAGGTCCTTCTCGCCTTGGCCGTCGATCTTGCCTTGCAGGAACTCGACCTTCGGAAAACGCGCTTTGAGCATCGCGAGGATGCGTTCATCCACTTTCATCGCCCACACGATGACCTTCACTTCCGGCAGATGCTGCTCTAGCACACGCAGCGTGCCTGGTGTGTGGCCGATATCGCCGATGTTGATCGTGTCCCACGCGGATTGCAGCACGAGGGTCTTCGGTTTGCCATCAGCGGCAAAGACGGAGCCGCCAAGCGCGGCGGTGATGGCGGAGATGAAATGACGGCGTGTGGGATGATTCATGGTTGGCGATTACAAGGTGGCGGGGTGAGCTGTTTTGGACAATCAAAGGTTTCCCATGATCTCATGCGTGGAGTTTCTGACATTCGGGTTTAGCTGTGCGCGTAGTGGTTTACTGCTTTTCACATGCGTTACGCCTTCTTTGACCTCGATCACACTCTGCTTCCTTTCGACACGCAGGCACTGTTTTGTAACTTTGTGCTGAGGAGGCATCCCTGGCGGATCTTTCTGCATCTTTGGTTCATCCCGTATGCTCTTGGGCGTGCGGCCGGCATTGTCAGCACGGCCACGACCAAGCGAGCTTTCCTGTCCTACCTGGCAGGCATGAAGAGAGCGCATCTGCGACGTCTGGCGCGTGATTTCGCCCATGACTGTGTGGACACCTGGATCTACCCGGAGCTACGTGCGGAAATCCTCCGTCACAAGCATCAGAATCGAAAGCTGGTGCTGAATACGGCGAGCCCTGATTTCTATGCGGATCAGATCGCAGAAGTGCTAGGCTTTGATCATTGTATCTCGACTCAGTTTAAAGTCGGCGAGGTGGTGCCTTTGCGGCCTGCGATTATCGGCTCAAACAACAAACGTGAGGCCAAGATCACGGCCATGCGTCTGCGTCTGCCCGGTGTGGCGGCATTGTCCGAAGAGGAGCGCTTTCATTGCTGGTCGTATAGCGACAGTGCGGCGGATATTCCGCTGCTGGAGTTCGTCGGTAACCGTGTGCTGGTGCATCCCAGTGGCAGCCTGAGAGCACACTTTCCCGAGGCCGATGTCACCGTGCTGAGGCCCCGCCGACCTTACTGGGGAAGGGTAGGTGATATGTTTGCCGTCGTTAGGCAGATGCTAGGACTGCATCGTGAGCGCGGGCCACAGGCATAAAAACGAGCACGAACCCTGAAAGATCGCATGCTCGTCAAAGGTTTGGCAGGATTAATTTGAAGGCGTTGGCGCCGCTGGTCTGATTTCTTCAGGAGGCGAAACTGGCGTGAGTGGTGCTGGTGTGGGGCTGGTGGTGCCAGCAGGCACCGCTGCACCAGGCGTCGTGGCAGGCACTGGGCCATTTGGATCACTCGGAGCGAGTGCGGACACTGCCTCTAAGGCAGCCGTCGCTTCAGCGGCTTTCTTTTTAGCAGCAGCGAGCTTGGCCGCATTGGCTTTGGCCTTATCTGCGCTCTGCTTCATGTAGGTGGCGTAGTCGGGGCCTTTGCCAGTGATGGTGACGGGAGTGCCGACAGCGGTGTGCTTAAAGATCGTGCCTGCAAACTTGGAAGGAAGGCGAATGCAGCCATGTGAGGCGCGGCGGCCAGGGCTTGGGATAGGGCCGATGTGCATGCCCACACCATCGCCAGTGAGGCGCATGAAATAGGTCATCTTTGCAGGCTCAAAACGTCCGCCTGGAGGCAGCAAATCACGGCCTTGCTTGAAGTCGGAGTTCACCAACTTGCCATTGGCGTCATAGCCTTTGCCGTAAAGGTTGGAGACTTTGTCAGCAATTTTTTCCAGCACCTTGAACTCACCTGTCGGAGTGGGGAAGCTGGTGATGCCTGAGGCCACATAGGTCCAGCCGATCTGTTCTTCGCCGTTGAACAAATACGCTTTTTGTTCGTCCACGTTGATCTTGATCGACGTGATATCCTTGCCCAGGGCGGTCCATTCATAAAGCCCCGTGGGCTTTTTTGCAGATGCCACGGGTGCCGGAGTTGCGGGCGGTGGAGCCGTTTTACAGGATGATAAAAATGCCGCGACACAGATGGTTAGGCTGAGCGCAAGATCTCGCAGATGACGTTGAGTGTGCATGTTGAATGAAGTTACATGCATGGCGGAGAGAACT
>Ga0315908_10004431_pt1 | contig 10122 bp, 7 predicted proteins | sample LakEriMetagenome_12_FD_203520 | JGI IMG/M metagenome (GOLD analysis project Ga0315908, IMG submission 203520) | Freshwater fungal communities from buoy surface, Lake Erie, Ohio, United States - Buoy 4 MA124 | ecosystem: Environmental > Aquatic > Freshwater > Lake > Lake biofilm | place: USA...
CCAATCATCACTGATCTTCATCAATTTTATATTCTCATTCATATTATCATATTTTTATGAATAAATCTTAAATAGATTATATCAATTCTTTTATATTATTAATAATAATGAGTAATTTAATAAAGATATTAAATTTCAATAAAAGATATTTTTATTAAACAATAAATATGTAAAAACTAGAAATAGATAAAGTAGATCTATCTAAACAATATGCTACTATGAAGAATATATTAAAAGGAGCAAAACAAGGAGAAGTGGTAACTAGATTTCCACCTGAACCAAGTGGTTTTCTGCATATAGGACATGTAAAAGCTGCTTTATTAAACTTCCATTATTCTAAAATTTATTAAGGAAAAATGTTGTTAAGGTTCGATGATACAAACCCTAGCAAAGAAAAACAAGATTTTGTAGATAGCATATTACAAGATCTAGATACATTATAAATAAAATATGATTAATTAAGTTACACATCAGACCATTTCGATTATTTGATGAAATTAATGACCTAACTAATAAGTGAAGGTAAAATGTATTGTGACAATACAGCAGTAGAATAAATGAGGGCTGAAAGAATGACAGGAATTGAAAGCAAATGCAGATCTCAAACTATAGAAGAAAACTTGAAAATATGGGAATAAATGTAAAAAGGAGAACAAGATGATTACTGTGTAAGAGCTAAAATTGATATGAAAGCTCTAAATAAATGCATGAGAGATCCAGTAATGTATAGATCCAATAGAACCCCTCATCATAAAACAGGAACAAAGTATATAGTATATCCTACTTATGATTTTGCATGTCCAATTGTAGATTCTCTGGAAGGAGTAACTCATGCCTTAAGGACTAATGAATATTCGGATAGGATAGAGTAATATCAATGGGTTATCAAAGCTGCCAATGTCAGGCCAGTTGAGATTTATGAGTTTAGTAGACTAAATTTATAGAATACTTGTCTCAGCAAAAGGAAGTTGTAATGGTTCGTAGATACTAAGAAAGTTGAGGGATGGAATGATCCTAGGTTTCCTACTTGTTAAGGAATCCTTAGAAGAGGACTTATTGTATAGACTCTTGCTGAGTTCATGTTGGAGCAAGGGCCTAGTAAGAATAGTAATCTCATGGAATGGGACAAATTATGGGCTATTAATAAGAAAAATATTGATCTTAGAGCTAATAGATATTCAGCTATTTCCAATGATAAAATATCTCAAATTTAGTTTATATAGAATTATAATTAACCTTAGGCCTAGGCAAGAGTTATAACAGTCCCTGCTCATCCATAGAATCCTAAAAATGGAAATAGAGTCTAATTTAGAAGTGATTTAGTCTATATTGAGTATGATGATGCTAAAGATATTGTCTTGGGTGATAAACTTACTTTGATGAAATGGGGAAACTGTTAAATCACCAAAATAACTTAAAAGGAAGATGGTTCCTTTTCTTTTGAAGCTAATTTAATGGAAGATGATAAGGATTTTAAGTCTACCAAAAAGATTAATTGGGTTTCCGCTAATTCTCCTATTGCTCTTATTAATTTGATTGAACTCGATCATCTCTTGAAAGTCAAAAAAGTTGAAGAAAATATGGATTTCGAAGCTGCTTTAAATGAATAAACTAAATTTTATACTAAAGCTATCGCCGAACCAGTTATCAAAACTTTGTAGAAAGGAGATATTGTTCAGTTTGAAAGAAGAGGATTTTATATTTTAGATAATTTTGATGAAGGTTTGCCTAATTTTATTTATATTCCTGACGGAAAGACTAAAACTATGAGCAACTTATCTTCGAAAGTAAATTATTTATTATTTATTTTAGGTTGATGTTGCCAAATTTTCAGGAACTAATAAAGAAATTAATAAAGAGACTGAAGTTAAATAGGATGTTATTGTTGTTGAAGAAGAAAAAGAAAAATCAAAAAAACAATTAAAAAGAGAATAAGCAGCGAAAGAAAAAGAATTAAAGAAATAATAACATAAATTAAATGAATAAGAATTAAAAAAATAAGAATAATGATATTTATTTTTTTAAAATTAATTATAAATTATTAATGTATTATAATAATTTATAAATATAAAAATATATATAAAAAAAGCAATATATCTCATAAATAATAAAAAGAATATCTTTTTTATATGGAAATCTCTTATATAGATTTAGATTAAATTTTAAATGATATAAGAGACATTTAAACTTAATAAAAAGTAATAAGAAGTTTAAGCAAAAAAGTAAAAATAGATGATATAAATTTAATATTAAAATAATAATTGAGTAAAATTACTTAATATAATTTTAATATCGTTTAAAATATTTTGATCAATTATAATAGCTTGTTTTTTGATTTAAATATTTTAAATAATTTTAATTAAATTATGAATGAAGAAACTATTACTATATTAATAGCATTTTATAATAATTTTATAAACTAAAATAACAAAATGAATATTTAATACTATTATTATTTGAATGAAATTTTTATTGATCTATTTTAAAATAATATCAATTTGCTCCTTAAATATATAAATATTGAATGCTAGTTTTAGAATGTATTAAATAAGTTTTTTTATAATATATCCTACTATTATATTGAAAATATACATTAAAATTTAGATGATTGTGAAGTTGTAGATAATATTAGTAAATTTTATAAGGAATATCTTAATATATTAGTATTGATTTTTGACAAATTTAAACCTTTTAAAGAAAATTAAATCTAAATATTTGATATAATTATTAATCTTTTTTAAACTCATTTTAATTCTAATGACTTAAAAATTTGCATAGATATTTATGAAAATATATAATAATTACCTTAAAATTATTCAGAGTTAACTTAAATATTTATATATAAAATACAAAAATAAAATATTTCATTTTTAAAAGAAATTCTATAAAATGATTATTCTTACTACGAATAATTACTTTGTAAAATAGTAGAATTATATAATTAAAATGATGAAACTAGATAATTTTTTTTAGAATTAGATATTTTTTATAAATTTAATCATGAAAATGAAACAACTAAAGATTATAAATAAATTAATAGAATATAATTGAATCTATAAAATTCTGAAAATAATTTAAAATTAATAGAAACTATAAATAAGGATTAGTAGCTTAATTAAACTATAATAAATAGTAGAATTTTTGCAAAAGATCTTATTAACTAATTATAAAAAGGATAAAATAATAAATTGGCAGTTTTTTTATTTAATAAAGTTTTATTAGATTTATAATGAATCATAAAAAATTATGAATCAGAAAAATAAATATTATAGTATCAAGAAAAATAATATTAATAAAATAAATGCATATTAAAATTATATTAAACTTTTTTAGATATTTATCTAACTCTTGATAGTTATGGAAGCCACTTAATTAAATCAATATGGTAAAATATTAAGATATTGTTTGATTGCTAAGATTTAAATTAAAATTTAATTGATTTAGAAAAGCAACAATATATTTAAAATATTTAGTAATAATAATTAGTAGAAATATTATTTATTAAATTTTAATAACATTAAAATGACTCAATAACTAGATATTGTACTAAACAATTTTTAAAATTATTATGTATTGGCCCAGTAGTTTTTTATTCTAATTTAATATTCAATAACTTAATTTAAATATTGAATATGTCTATTTTCTATTAAGATGTTGATTTTTAATCAGATTCAAAAATGTATCCTCACATTTCTAATTATTATGTACATGTTTTCAAATATCTTTCTATTAATTAATTTAATGTTGAAAAATATTTAAATCTGTTTTTATTAAATATAACATAATAATTAAATTAAGTTCATAGCATTATTGCTTTTACTAATATTTTTAAAGAATTACCAGATATCAAATTTATCAATTCAGATTTATTAAAAAAATTTATAGAATTTTATTCAAAATTTTATTCTAAATATTAATTTAGAAAAAAAATATAAATGTTTGATAATTTTTTAATAATGTTATAAAAATTTACTAAATTAGATGCTATAGACTCTGATTTGTTGATTATGATATTAAATTTATTTGACCCAATAATTTTTAAATTGAAAATAAATAATAATATAGATGATTAAAAATAAATAAAAAATGATTTTATTCTTAAAACTTAAAATTGGATTTTATAATATTTTTAAGATTAAAAATTGTATAATATATTAAATGAATTTATTTAATCATTTAATATTGAAAATTATTAAAAAAATAAATAAATTATTAAGTTAGTTTTTATTATTAATGATGATTAAATAATTTAATAATTATTATAGAAAATGAATAATTAAATTTAAGATTAATAAAAAAGTATAACAACAAATAATTTTATTTAAATTATACCTTAATATGTTCATATACTTATAAATATTTATTATATCAATAAGCAATTTTTAAAAAACTAACTGATTTAATAATTTTTAATTCAAAATTAATAATATATTATAGATAATATAGTTAACTCTATTATTAATATTATAAAATCTGAAGATTAAAATTAGATTTACTATATAGTATATGATAAAATAGCATTTTTATTAAAAACAATTGTAAAAGCTAATATTCAAATAAATAAATTATCTTAAATTATAATAGAAATGGTATTTAAAATAAATGATAATAAAGATTAATTATGGGTCTGTTTTAAATTAATGAACGCTATTATTGAAAGCATTTTAGATGATAATTAGTAAAATATTTAAAATATATTCGATAATATAAAAAAAGATGGAATGGATTTAATATTATTTAAAAATAAAGAATAATAAAAATCTAGAAAACTAAATAATATAGAATAAGAATGGAAAATAAAATTAACACAATTATTATTTTTGTAAAAAAAAAATTTTGATGAAAATGGCTGTAACTTATTAGAAAATATAATTTAGGATTAAATTTAAGAAATAATTGAGATAATAGATAAATATGATTATGATAATTATGACTATTTACTTAAATATATGAATTTAATCTATATTGATCATATTAGTGATATAAATTATCATTTAAAAATTTGCAAATAAATTCTTGATAATATTATAACAATTACAAAATAAACATATACAGCTAATTAGTTATAATTATTTATTTAATTTAGTTTACATATTAAAGTTTTAATACTAGCTAATGAATAATAATGCTAAGAAAATATATTTAAATTTATAGAATAAATAATTAAATTAGGTTAACAAAATTGGCTATTGCATAGAGTAATTGCTTAACATTTATTCATTATATTTTATCTGTATTAAGATTTAGTATGTAATAATAAAAATTATAAATAATTGTTTATAAACATGCTTTTGTTTAAAGAATTTAGAGGATATGATAGTGAATTGTTAATTTAATCTTACGTTCCTTTAATAAATTAACTACAATCTAAATTGCCATATAATACTAGTTTCTATGGTGCTTATCCAAGATACATGTTTTTACTATTACTAAATATTTATGTGAATAAAATAATAGAAAACGATGATAAAAATAATCTTAATTATAATGATCATAATAATAAAATCATATTGTAATTTTTGTTGGATATTTAAAAGTAATTGCTAGAAATGAACTTAAAAAAAGAATTAAATAATATGTAATTACCTTATTCTGATATCCATTGAAGCAAAATATACATATGGCATAGTTTATTAGTATTATAACGAATAATGACAGCAGACTTAGATATTCCTGACAATTATCTTAGTGAATTCATGATAATACTTTATAAAATCATGCAAACTAATAATCTGCCTACTATTAGATAATACATAGATGTTTATTCAATTTACATTATTTCAAATTTTCCTCATCGCAATATCTCCTTTTTGTTAAAAATGTTAAGCGATGATGCTAATCTTAAATCTAATTTTGCTATTTCCCTTATTTTTGTAATTATCTCCTAATTATTTTATATATATTAATTATTATTTAATGTTTTTAGATTTCTGGATATCTTTTAACTCACTCCTCTATTACTGAATTCACTAATTCCTTATTTAATAAGCTTATTATCTACTCTACTTCTCATGTTGCTTATTTGAGATCTGTTGCTTAATATTTTGTATTTACCTTTTTAAAACAAAGTAAATTTTATTTATCATTAATTTATAATTATTTAATTAAAGATCCTAGTATAAAAGAATAACATAGTTATTTCAATGATTTATATAAATATCTACAAAATAACAAAGAAAGCATATAAATGAGGAAAAAATATGATGAAACAATAAAAAATTATTAAAGTTTAATTGAAAATTAGGGAAATATAGAATTAATTTTAACTAAAAAAATAGATGATTATGGAGAAATTTTACATGGTAGTTTAATAGATGAAATAAAATAAATAAATATAGATATAATAAAAACAATTAAAGATTAAGATTAAGCTCCTCCTAAACTACAAGAATTATGGAAAATGTAAAATATTAATTAAATATTATAGTTCAAATATGGATTTAATGGAAAATAAAAATAAAGAATTTTTGATAGAAAATTTTCAAAGGAAAATAGACGGAATAATAGATGACAATATAATAGACACTAATTAATCATCAATAAAAAAACAGGTTAGAAATGATACTGATATTATAGTAGTGGCTAGCTTATTAGATAAAATACCAAATATAGCTAATTTGACTAGAACTTGTGAAGTATTTGGAATAAATTAATTAGTGATTAACAATTAAAAAATATTGGAAGATGATGGATTTAGATAAATTACAGTTACAGCTGATAAATGGATGCCTACTATTGAAGTTTAAGAGAAAGATTTGTTATAATTTTTGTTAATGAAAAAGAAGCTTGGTTACACAGTAATATTTTTTTTATTATTTAAGATCGTAGGATTAGAGTAGACAAGCAAAAGTGTCATGATTTAAGACTATTAATTTGTAGATAAATGTGTTTTAGTTTTGGGCAAAGAAAAAATAGGAATTCCTGTTGAATTAATTGATGTTCTTGATGTTTGCATTGAAATTCCTTAATATGGAATAATAAGGTCTCTAAATGTTCATATTAGTGCTGTTATTTCTATATGGGAATTTGTTAAGTAGAAATATATTAAAAACACATAAAAATGATGATTTATATTTTATTATTTATTTTTATTTCTTATAGTGTAAACATTCAATATCCTTTTTGAATATTAATCTGATTAATAAATGTGGTTTCATTTATGAGATGATTAATATTAACATCTAAAATTTCGCAATACTCTTTCGCAGATAAAACATTGTTGTCCATAGCATGGGAAGTCAAAATGAGTTGGTCTTGAATATCATCATCAAGCAAATGATAGTCTATTATATTTAAAAATAATAAAATCATTAAAGAATATGTATTTATATTGTAATTCAATTTATAATTTAATAATTTATTTAATCAATATTGTTAGAATAAATCTATAAATCTTAAAATTTATTCTATAATCTGAAAATGAATTTATTAATTAAAATATAAATTAGTAAAAGCACATATAATTCAATAAAGTATGATAATAATATGTATAACAATATTTTAAAAATAAGCAAAAATGATTATTATACCTTAAGAATAAGGTTCGTTATAAGTGACATCCAACCCTGCACCTAATATTCTTCCGTTCCTTATTTGTCTTACTAAAGCATCTTCATCTACAACCATTCCTCTCCCAACATTTATGAAAATACAGCCAGCTTTTATCTTACTGAAAAATTACTCTGATAATACTTTGTGTAATTCCTCTGTTCCAGGTAAACAGCATATTACATAATCAGATATTTCTCCATATTTTTTTAAATTATTTTCGTTTAATTTCTCAATAACATCTGCTATTTCATCTTTTTATTTGCTTTCAACATTCTTTTTTAATGTATAAATATTCTTAATTTTAAAATTTCTTAAATATTCTCCTATTTTTTTTCCTATATTTCCATATCCTAATATTAATGCACTTTTATCTTAAATAGATTATATTTTATCGAAATTCACTTTATTTTTTGCCCATTCTTTTTATTATTGATATTTTTTGAATTGAGCCATTGATTTACTGAAATGTAAAATAGAATATATTGTAAACTCTGCTAAAGAAACAGCTGAAGCTGTAGACATATTAGTTATTATTATTTTTTATTTATTTCAATCTTATTATCTTAAAACTAGATTCTCAGTATCTGCTATTTTATCAAATCCAATTCCAACTAATTGAATCCATCTTTTAATATATTATTTCATATTTACTTGAGATTATAGTATTCATCGAAATTTATATTTTAAATTGCTTTTTTATTTGTATTAAGTATCACTAATGCATCTATATCTTATCTTTATTATAAAATTGTTAATTCTTTAAGATCTTTTTCTTTCTCTAATACTATACAATTTACATTCACATTTTTTTAAGCTTACTTTTTTAATTCATCTATGTAAAAATCAAATTTAGAATTATCATATACAAACAATATATTTTTTCTTTTTTATTAGATATTGATTTATTTAAATTATTTAACAGATAGTTTTCTAAAGATGTTAATTTATTTTAAAAATAAACTTCCAAACACCATAAATATTTTTATTAAGATTTATATGAATATATTAAAATATATATTTATAATTTAAATATTTATTCTGCAAAAAATAGGAAAATAAATATCTTTTAAATTATTATATATAAAGTTAATCCTTAATGTAAGACTTATAGGATGAAAAAGAATATTTTAGTAAACTTGTTTACTCATTAATAAATGGATATTCTTAAATAATTTTATATTCTATTATTGGATATTGGTTAGCTAAATCAAATGTAATAACAAAGGCTAATATTAAACTAATTAGTTATTTACTTGAAAATGTATTAACTCCTTCCTTGATATTTAGTAATTTTATTGAATCCTTCTAATTTTACAACATTAAGTAAATAAATAAATATTTAATTTTTTAGTAATTGGGTACCATACTTTATAACTCATTTATTAATTTTCATTTTCGGAATTACTTTTGGATATCTCTGCGTAACTTATTTCTATGAATATTCCGTTTTTAATAATCTCTTTATAATTGGTCATGGAATAGTTCATGTGACATCTTTTCCTATAATAGTAGTGGAGGCTTTATATCCCATATTTAATATACATACCCCTTCTATAAATAATTATTCTATGGGAATTCATATAATTATTATAAATAACATCATAAATAATGCTTTGAGATGGAAATTAGGACTATCTAGTATATTAAAATGTTAAGTATTATATGATAATCTAAAAATATAAGATGATACTTCTTTTCATTAATATCAAATCAAAGTTAATACTGATAATAAAATTTAAAATGATGATAAACAATTACTTTAATATGAATAAGAAAATAAATGGTTTATAAAAAAAATTTATAAATTATTTTAAGATTAAAATATTCCAATAAAGACATCATTAATAAGTATTTTAATTTGTTCAATTGTGCCTTTGTAAAATAATTTTAATGATCCTTACAGTCTTTTACATAATATTTTTTATAAAAATTTTAATAAAATAGGAAAAACCTATTCTTTAATGACTTTTTTACAATTAGGAGCAAATATTTATTTTTCCGAATAAAGTTCAGTTGAAACTATTCCAAAAGTTATACTTAAAAAATTTATAATAACAAAATTAATAATATAATAAATTTTAGGAACGATAATAGTTTTTATAACAGTGAAAATTGAAATTATATAATATCCAATTGAAATTTTTATATATTATTTGATGGTTGGAGCTCCTTTACCTATTTAGTTTATAACCATGGCTGAAAATTATTCCTCATTAAGTAGAGAAATAGCAACAATAGTCAAATATTAATTTTACGGATATTTTTTTATTTTACCTTTTGTACTTATAATATTTTTTATAGTTATTTGACTTCTTTATTTTATATTTGAATTTATAAAAATTAATTTATTATTATATATATAATTTTGATTTATATTTAATAATTTATATTTGATTTATCGAAAACTTAATAATATTTAGTTCAAAAAAAATTATTATTAAATATTTAAATATTTATTTTATTAAAATATGTATATTTATTTTAGAAAATAAATATCTAACTTAAATTAAAGAAAAATTATTGAAATATTTATTTTTTTATTAGTTTAATGACATAAATTAAAAATTTGAT
>Ga0315908_10004432_pt1 | contig 10118 bp, 7 predicted proteins | sample LakEriMetagenome_12_FD_203520 | JGI IMG/M metagenome (GOLD analysis project Ga0315908, IMG submission 203520) | Freshwater fungal communities from buoy surface, Lake Erie, Ohio, United States - Buoy 4 MA124 | ecosystem: Environmental > Aquatic > Freshwater > Lake > Lake biofilm | place: USA...
CCGGCACCATTGAACTGCGCAGCGGCTCAGCCACAGGGACGATTGTCGAGACCTTCAACGCGGCCACAAGCACTCGGCTGACCCTCTCCGGCAACCAGCTGACCATCGACCCCACGAGCAATCTGTCCAACAGCACCCAGTACTTCGTCGTTATGGCCTCTGGCACAATCAGAGACATCGCTGGCAACAACTACATCGGCACCAGCACCTACGACTTCACCACGGCCCTCGTTAGCGCGACCGCAGGCAATGACACCATCAGTGGGACGTGGTCTGACGACACGATCAATGGTCTCGCAGGGAATGACACGCTGATAGGCGGCGCAGGGAATGACACGCTGGATGGTGGCGTTGGCAATGACGCATTGACCGGTGGCGATGGTACGGACACGGCGAGTTATGCGACTGCCACGGCCGGTGTCACAGTTAGCTTGGCTCTGACCACTGCGCAGAACACAGTCGGTGCTGGCGGGGATACGCTGGCCACAATCGAGAACTTAACTGGCTCCGGATTGAGTGACGTGTTGACGGGGAACGCTACGGCAAATCGCATTCTAGGTGCTTCTGGCAATGACATGATCACTGGCGGGGGCGGGATTGATGTTCTGGATGGTGGTGAGGGGTCAGATGTTTACCTTGTGACACTGCTTTCTGACAAGACGGCGGCAGAGATCACTGACACAGGCACCAGTGGCACAGACGAATTGCGCTTTGCGGCAACCACTGTTGGTACAATCACACTGTTGGCAGGCGATACGGGTCTAGAGAGCGTGGTGATTGGTACGGGTACCGGATCATCTGCCGTTTTCACCGCAAAGACTGCACTTAATGTGGATGCAACATGGTCAGCCAATGGTCTCACGATCACAGGCAATGCTGGGAATAACACTCTGACGGGGTCTAGCTTTGCCGATACGTTGACTGGTGGCGCTGGCCATGACGTTTTGCTTGGTGGGCTGGGCAATGACGTACTGATCGGCGGATTGGGTCAGGATACGCTCAGCGGCGACATTGGAAACGACACCTTTAAGTTTAGTATGATCAGCGATACCGGAACCCCTGCCACAAAGCCTGACGTGATCACCGATTTCGTGCAGGGCGAGGACGTGATTGACCTCAGTGATCTGGATGCCTTTGCAGCCACCAAGACTGTCAATGACACCTTCGTTTGGCAAGGAACGGCAGCATTCAGCAGCGCGACACAGGGTGAAGTGCGTTATAAGAAGTTTGATTTCTCAGGAACTGCCAACGATTACACCATCATCTGGATCGATGACGACAAGGACATTGGTGTTGAGCGGCATATTCGTCTGACCGGGCTTTACGACCTGACCGCGTCGGACTTCGTTCTTTAGATAAGGTGCAGGTGGCCTTCTGAATGCAGGAAAACGGGCAGAAAGAGAATCCAGAACGCTCATCAACCATAGAATTTTGGGCTGGGCTTTCCTGTTGGTTCGACGGGCTTGGTGACATTGGATGCTGTCAACGAGGCACATGTTCAATCATCAACAGGGACGCCCTTAGAGGCCCAAAAGAAGGCACTGGAGCGTCAACTAGGGTTTTCACCATATCGACCGCTCAATAGAGTTAGATGCCGTTCTATGAGCCATTCTGGCGAGTGTGTTGGTGGCGTGCAACTCCTTTGGGGGCTTTCTGGTCTGCGCCTACAGACTGCTTAATCTTCATAATAGCCCCAGTCCTTGACAGCAAAGATTGCGACCAAATCATCAATCAGAACCTTGGGTGGCGTCTTTGTTCCATAACGGCGATGGATTGCCGAAGAACCTTCCGACTTGTGGCCGACGATGTATTCAGCATGGCTTGGAGTGACACGTGCTGCTGTTGCGCGGTCAACGATGGTATGCCTTGCGGAATAAGGAACCAGTCCAGCTTTCTTTATGCCAACACCAGTGTAGAGCAGATCGCGAAGTGCGACGGAAATGGAGTCGAAGCCCTTTGTGTTCCCATATTTTACGAAAACTGGTGCGGTTAGATTGTCTGACAATTGATACGAACTGAACCCTTCAATCACGTTTGGCAGCAAGGGTACGGCACGTTCTAGGCCCCGTTTGTCCATCCTACGAATTGCGTTTGTCCGCAAAATCACATGGGGTATTTCGGATTCTAGCTTTAGGTCGCGCACCTCAATTCCCGCTGCCTCTGACAATCGGCAACCTGTGTAGAGCATGAGCAAGCCTACAAGGCGGATTTCGGGATGTTTTAGTTTCTCCACCGCATCAGCGTAAGCGACCCATTCAGCAGGCTTAAACGACCTTCTGACAGTTGCGGTCTCATACTCTTGGCTCTTATCTGACAGCCCACTGAAGGGGTTCAAATACTGTTTTGGCTGCTCTCGGTTCCAACAATTCATTACTGCGCTAAGCGTATTGTTGTATCGGTTTCGAGTTGGGGCGGCAGGGTACTCACGCCATAGGTATTCTCTGATGTTTTGGCGGTTAAGTTCGGCCAGCCCTATGCCCATCCCACCCATCGCACCGCCAAACTTCTCCAGCAATGACCGTGTCTTCACCTCCCAGCGGCGTCCTTTCTCTGGCTCTCGGATTTTCTTTGATTTGTTGGTCGCTAGGTACAGTTCTACGGCATCGAACCAAGTGTCTTCCTCTGAAACCTGAACTTCGCCTGTCATGATCGAAAGAGCGGTCTCAAGGTGACGAAACTTCGCAGGTGTCTTTTGGCGAGGGGTTACGTAGTTTTCTGATACCCACACGCCGGACTCGTAGTCTAATCTCTGACGCGCCTCATCCGTTGTTACGTCATCCAGCACACCAAAAATTTGATCCTTTGCTTCTTGCAGCTTCTCTGTCCAACTTGCGGAAACTTCTTTGAATTTTCTGTAGTCTTCGTCTGTCGCGGAATGCTTTAGGATCGGTGCTTGTGATGGTAGTAGTCCAAGGCTTTCAACCAATTGCTTCGCGAGGATTAGTCGCTGACCGGATCGGGGCGCATCTGTCGGGGTACTAAGAAGTCTTGCCGCTTCGAGTGTTTTTTCGAATTTCTCATTTTGAGCAAACCACCGCTTTCGAGCAGTTGCGACATCGTCAGTTTGAAGTGACTGCTTCCACTCTGCCTTGAGCCGACCCGATGATGTCCTTGGAAAATAGGCTCTGTACTCGGCTGGCACGCGCTTCCGGTATTCGTACATTCCTTTGGGAGACTTGGTCAGATAACTGAATTTTGGTGCCATGCCATACCCGTTGTGTACCGCGAGTGTACCGAGCCTGTGTACCGAATGGCCTTGTTTTGGTCAAGGCTACAAGGATTTCAGTCAGTTATGGCAGTAAATTGGCTCCGGCGGTAGGGATCGAACCTACGACCAATTGATTAACAGTCAACTGCTCTACCGCTGAGCTACGCCGGAACACGAGGGGGTCTATAGCAATGGCTCTGGGTGGCGGCAAGGGGGGATGGGGGCCGAAACCGGAAAAACTTTCCCGTGTTGGACGGGTGGGTGTTGAGGCGGGTCTGTTCGGGATCAGTGCGCAGAAAACTGCGTGGCGGCGGTGATCGGGCCTTCTGGGATGGCCATGTTTCTGTCCGAAAGATCAATGAGATGCGCTAAAACATTGCGGCTTGCAGCTGGCAGAAGGGCGGCCGGTGTGGTGGTGTAGATGCGCTGGGCCAGTAGGGCTGCCGTGCCGGGCGCGCGGGCGAGTGCGGCTAAGACCTCGGCCTCGCGCGTGCGGCGGTGGCGCACGAGTTCGGTGAGCCGCGCGGCCGGATCTGGCACCGTATCGCCATGGCCGGGCAGCATCTGCTGCCAGCGCCTTTGCAGCAGGCGGTCAAGCGAGCGCATATAGGCGCCCATATCGCCGTCGGGCGGCGAGACAAGTGAGGTGGCCCAGCCCATCGCGTGATCGCCGGAAAAGAGGTGCTCCTCGCAGGCAAAGCACAGATGCCCGCCCATATGACCGGGGGTATGGATCGCCTCGACGCACAGCGCGCCGACCATCAGGTGGTCGCCATCGGTCAGGGTGACATCGGGCGCAAAACCGTGGTCAATCCCCTCACCGCCGCCTGCAAGACCGGCTGCGGCAAGAGCTTGCATCGTGGCCGAGCGCCCATCCTCGGCTTTGCCATAGGCATAGACCTTTGCACCGGTGATTTGGGCCAGCTTTGGCGCCAGTGCGGAATGGTCCAAATGGGCGTGCGTGACGAGAATGGCCGTCACTTCCTCGCCGGGGGCAAGCGCGGCAAAGATGGCCGCCAGCTGCGCCGGGTCGTCGGGGCCGGGGTCAATAACCGCGACCTGACCTTGGCCAAGCACATAGGCATTGGTGCCGGTGCCGGTCATGGCCGAGGCGTTCGCCGCCCGCACCCGCCGCACCATGGCCTTGATCGCTTGGCTCATATCCCGCCCCTTTCGCCCCCGGCCTGATGCCGCTAATCTGTGCCGCATGCGCCAGTACCTCAAGTCCCTTTTGCCACGCGGCCTGTTTGGCCGGGCCGCCCTGATCCTTGTGGTGCCGGTGGTGACGATCCAGTTGATCGTGTCGGTGGTCTTTATCCAGCGCCATTTCGAGCGGGTGACGCAGCAGATGACCAACTCGATCCAGATCGAGATCAGCCATCTGGTCTCTGTAGTGAATTCCGCTCCCGATCTTGCCACGGCGCGGGCGCGGGCCGAGGAGATTGGGGCGGCGTTGAAACTTGTGGTGATCTTGCCAAACAACGATGCGCCCGATGCCGACCGGCGCGAGTTTATTGACTGGTCGGGTCGTGAGGTCATCTTGACGCTGCGCAGCCGGATGCCCGAACTGATTTCAGTCGATCTTGTGTCGGGGAATGCGCAGGTTTGGGCGTGGTTTCAAACGCAGCACGGGGTGATGCGCGTGGCCCTGGAACGGCGGCGGATGTCGGCGTCAAACCCGCATCAGCTTTTGGTGCTGATGGTGTTCACCTCGATCCTGATGACGGGTGTGGCTTACATCTTTCTGCGCAACCAGTTGACGCCGATTGCGCGCATGGCGCAGGCGGCTGAGGCCTTTGGTAAGGGCGAGATCGTGCCCTTCCGGCCTCGGGGCGCGACCGAGGTGCGCGCAGCGGGGCAAGCATTCTTGGACATGCGCCTGCGGATCGAACGTCAGATCGAGGCGCGCACGCAGATGCTGTCCGGGGTCAGCCATGATCTGCGCACACCTTTGACGCGGCTTAAGCTGGGGCTGTCCTTCTTGCCCGAGGAGGAGGAGGTCGAAGCGCTGAAGCGCGATGTCCAGCAGATGGAGCGGATGGTCGACGAGTTTCTGGCCTTTGCCCGAGGCGATGCGATGGAGGCCGCCGAGGAGGTGGATCCGACCGCGCTCTTGGTGCTGGTGGTGGCCGATGCGGTGCGGGCAGGGCAGGCGGTACGCCTTGGGGCGATGGACTGGCCGGGCGGCACGATGCGGCTGCGGCCCCAAGCGGTGCGGCGGGCGCTTGAAAACTTGTTGGGCAATGCCGCGCGCCATGCCAACCGGGCGGTCGTCAGCCTGTCGACCAATGACCGGCTGGTGCGCTTGGTTGTGGAAGACGACGGCCCCGGCATCCCCGAGGCTGCGCGAGAGGTCGCGATGGAGCCGTTCCAGCGGCTGGATGCGGCACGGGATCCGAACCGCGGCGGCGGCAGTGGTCTGGGTTTGGCGATTGCCGCCGATATCGCCCGCAGCCACGGCGGGGCCTTGCGGCTGGGCCAAAGCGAAGCACTGGGCGGCCTGCGCGCCGAGTTGACGCTGGCGCGATAACGCGCGGGGCGACGACGAGCGGCGCAAGCCAACGAGGAGGGGTGCTTAGATCGGGTTGACAACCGGGCCGCCTGCGGCGCGGGCGTCTTCGGGGTCATGTGTGACCAAGATCACCGGCAAATTGCGGGTCTCGGCAAAGACCAGATCGCGAATTTGCGCCCGCAAGGTCTGGTCCAGCTTCGAAAACGGTTCGTCCAGCAAGAGAGCGAGCGGCTCGGCCAGAAGCGTGCGCGCCAGTGCCACACGGGCACGTTGTCCACCCGACAGGCTGGCCGGATCGCGCGGGCCAAAGCCGGAAAGGCCCATGCGGTCCAAGGCGGCTTCGACCCGCGCTTGCCGGTCTGCGCGGCTGCCGCCGGGGCGCAGGCCAAAGCCAAGGTTCTGCGCCACCGAAAGATGGGGAAACAGCACATCATCTTGAAACAAAATCCCAATCCGGCGCTGGGCGGTGGGCAGGGTGGTGATGTCTTGATCGTTCAGGAGAACCCGGCCTGACAGGGTAAAGGCCGCAGGCAGCGCTCCGATCAGCGCAGCCAGAAGTGTGGATTTGCCGCTGCCCGAGGGGCCCATGACCGTCAGAACCTGACCGGGGGGCACGTGGGCGCTCAGCCGCACCAGAGGGGTGCCAGCATGGTCGATCTGTAGGGCGTCCAAAGCCAGGCCCGTCGTCATCAAGCGGCACTCCGTTCGGCCAGCATTGCGCGGCGGTGGCGAAAGATCAGGCGTGGCAGGCCCAGTGCAAGGGCAAAGCCCAAGGCTGGCAGCGCCATTTGCATGAGCGCCGTGGCCCCGATCAGGCGGCGATCACCGCCCGAGGACAGCGCGACGGCCTCGGTCGTCAGGGTTTCGACCCGCCCCCCGCCCAGCATCAAGGTGGGCAGGTATTGGCCGACCGACACCGCCACTCCGACAGCCAGCGCGGTCAAAACGGGGGCCAGCAGCATGGGCAGGCGCAGCTGCCAGAAGATGCGGGCAGGCTTTGTGCCCATGGCGGCGGCGGTCAGGCCGATGCGCCCATCCCAACCGCGAAAGGCCGGGGCCAGCGACAGCCAGACATAGGGCAGCACAAAGATCAGATGTGCGGCGGCCACTGTGGCCGCACTTCCCTTGGCGCCCAGATGCAGCGCCATGACCTGAAGCCCCGGCAGAAAGGCCACTTGCGGCATGATGAGAGGCAGATAGATCAGCCATACGGCACCAATCGGTCGGCCGTGGCGGGCCTCGGCCTCCAACGCCGCCAAGGCCAGCGCCAGCGCGCCAAGGCTGGCGGCAAGCGCAATCGCAAGCGTAGTCGCACTTTGCTGTGCAAGGTCGGGCGCGGCCTTTGCCCATGTTTTCAAGCTGAGGGTCTCGGGCAGGGCATCGGGAAACTGCCAGAGCCCAGCGAAAGACCACAAGGCCAGCCCCGTCATGCCTGCGAAAAGGCCGAGGGCGATCAGGCCTGCCATCAGCCCGGCCAACACGGCCATCGGCGCATCCAGCGCGCGGGCGCGCAGGCCCGCAGCGGCCAGCACCGGGATCAGGGGGGCAAGTACCCGCTCAACCCCAAGCCACAGCGCCAGCGTGGCCGCGACAAGGGCCAGTTGCACCAAGGCCCCTGCGGCGGCGGTGGACAGATGCTGCAAGCTGGGCGCACCCATCCAGTCGGTGATCTGCACCGCCAAACTGGGCGGCAGCGTTGGCCCAAGGATCATCGCCATATCGACATTGGTCATGCCATAGGCGAGCACGGCAAAGACTGGCAGCCGCAGGCCCTTGTAAAGCGCAGGCAGGGTTGACAGCACAAACCCCATAACCCGGCCATAGCCCAAACTGGCCGCGATCTGGCCGCGCCGGGCCATGTCGGTTTGCGGCAAGATTGCCAGCGCCATCAGCATCAGGAAGGGCACTTCCTTGGCGACCAGTCCCAGTGTCAACGCGATGCCCATGGGATCGTTCAGGATCAAGAGATCAGGCGGGGTGTCCCAGCCGGTGGCCCAAGGCGAGATCAGCCGCACGATCCAGCCCGAGGGCGCCACCAGAAAGGCCAGCCCCAGCGCGGCGGCGGCATGGGGCAGCGCCAACAGGGGCGACAGGACCCGACGAAAGGCCACAAAGCCCGGCCGATCATGCAGAGCGGCGATCATCAGGACCGTAATCGCCAGCGCCACCAGCGTCGAAATCAGACCCGTGCCGACCGACAAAGCTAGCGCGCGGGGCAGGCCGGGCCATTGGCCAAGCGTTGCAAACCCGTGGCCGGACACGGCTGGGGCCAACGTCCCGGCCAGCCCGGCTGCGATGGGCAGCGCCAGACCGGCCAGCATCAGGCCGGGCGCAAGGGCCAGCAACCCCACACCATGGGACCGGCCCGCAAAGCTCACTGCGCGACGCCGTAGCGCTGCGCCCAATCCTCGGCGATCTTGACCATCCAGCTGGCATGTGGCTCGAGCAACGCCGGGCCCAGATCGGCGGGCGACAGCGTCGCCGGGCCAAGCGTGAGCGCATCAAAGCGCGCGCGATCCTCGGCGGTAAGGGCGTTGAGGTTCAGCACGGTCTGAAAGCCCAAGGTCGCGGGGTCTTGGGCGGCGGCCTGAATGGCCGGATCAAGGATCAGATTGGCGATCACCTGTGCGCCTGCCTGATGGGCGGCGTTGAAGGGAATGGCCACAAAGCTCGCATTGCCGATGGTGCCACCGTCCAGAACGAAGGTGCGGATGGTGTCAGGCAGGGTGCCCGCCGCGATCTCGGCGCTGGCCCGGCCAGGGTTGAAGGCAAACGAGATGCCGATCTCGCCATCCGCCAGCAGCTGGCCCAAGGCCGGTTCACTCTCGGGGAAGGCCTGTGCCTGCCGCCAGAGGCTGGGGTGGATGTCATCAAGGAAGGCCCAAAGGGGGGCCACGGTTGTCTCATAGGTGGCTGCGTCCAGCGGGGCTTGCAAAACCGCCGGATCGGCAAGCGTGCCGTAAAGCACCTGCTTGAGAAAGGTCACGCCCAGATAGTCGGGCGGTTGGGGATAGGTGAACCGGCCCGGGTTGGCCTTGATCCAGTCTTGCAGCGCGGCAAGGGTTTTGGGCGGCGTGGGCAGCGTCGCGCTGTCATGTTCAAAGACCAGTTGCGCCATGGCCCAAGGGGATTCGTAGCCTTCGGTCGGCAGTGTGAAATCGGTGACCGTCGCAGGTTTGCCCAGAGTGTCGACCAAAGGCCAGTTCGGCAGCACTTCGGCAAAGGGTCCGAACAACAGACCCTGCGCCTTCATGGCGGCAAAATTCTCACCGTTGATCCAGATCAGATCGACCGCCCCGCCGGTGGTCTGACCCGCATCGCGCTCCGCCAACACACGCGCCACCGCGTCGGCGGTGGAGGCGAGTTTGACATGTTCCAGCGTCACCCCATGGCGCGACTGCGCTTCGGCCCCGATGAAAGCGATGAAATCGTTGATCTTCGGATCGCCGCCCCAGGCGTGCCAATAGACCGTCTGGCCCTTTGCCTCGGCCAGAATGGCGTCCCAATCACCGGCAAAGGCGATGCGGGGGCAAACGGCCATCAGAGCCAATGTGGAAAGCGCGGTCTTGCCAAAGGAGCGGCGGTTCATGGTAACCCCTGTCAGAACTGTGATCGGCAAAGGGATAGGCGGCGCGCGCCGGTGCTGGCAAGCTGTCATACGCAAACGTGAGAGGTTCGTAATGTTTGATGCGAAAGTCAGGCCATGGATCGATGGCCCCTTGAACCGGGCAGGCCAGATGCTGGCCGAGCGCGGGATCTCGGCCCATGAGGTGACGCTGTTTGGCCTGTTCATGGGGCTGATCGCGGCGGGCATGCTGGCCGCAGGCCTGCCCGGCGTTCTGGCGCTGCTGCCGCTCATGATCGGGCGGCTGGCTGATGGGATTGATGGCGCCGTAGCACGCGCCACAGAGAAGACCGATTTCGGCGGGCTGTTGGATATTGTCTGCGATTTCGTCTTTTATGCCGCCATTCCCTTGGCCTTCGCGCTGCGCGACGACGGAAATGCGCTGGCCGCGGCCTTTCTTTTGGCGGCCTTCTACATCAACGGGGCTTCATTTCTGGGCTATGCGATTATGGCAGAAAAGCGCGGGATCGAGACGCGGTCGCAAGGGGAAAAGTCGCTATACTATTCGGCGGGGTTGCTTGAGGGCACGGAAACCATTGGGTTTTTCGTGATCCTGTGCCTCTGGCCCGATGCGTTTGTGCCCCTTGCGGTGATCTTTGGGGTCTTGTGTCTTTTCACCACCGGGGCGCGGATTGCCTTGGCGCGGCAGGTGTTCAGCTAATGGGCGCTCCCCAATGAACAGGGCCGCGAGCGGTGCAAAAAACCGCGTGCCCTTGCAGCCCCCGGCGCGCGACACTAAGACTCTGGCAAGCATCCGGCGATAAAGCTTCGAA
>Ga0315908_10004439_pt1 | contig 10111 bp, 6 predicted proteins | sample LakEriMetagenome_12_FD_203520 | JGI IMG/M metagenome (GOLD analysis project Ga0315908, IMG submission 203520) | Freshwater fungal communities from buoy surface, Lake Erie, Ohio, United States - Buoy 4 MA124 | ecosystem: Environmental > Aquatic > Freshwater > Lake > Lake biofilm | place: USA...
AGGCTGGAAGAAGAAGAACCTTATTGATTAATTGGAGGCCAAGAGGAAAAACAGAGCCAAGGTTTATCAATAAAATAAGGACAAGAAAGTTGCTTTAAAAGCCAAGGCTATGGCTTTACCTGAGTTGAAAGTATTGAAGGATAAGTTAGCTTAATTGGGATACTGATTATTAATTTAGTTCATCATAAATTATATTAATCTATCAATTTATATTTATTTGTCATAAATTATATTAATTAATTGAATTTATATGAATTATTATGATAATTGATATATATAAAATATAAAATAATAGATAAAAGGATATTATAAATCTTTAAGATCAAGAATCAAACTAAGTATGGCATAATAGAAATTTTACAAGAGAAAAGATAAACCTTTATCATAATTAGAAGAATAAGTAGGAAAAGCGATAATAGAGATTGAGAAATCATCAGCAGAGAATAAAGGATTATTAAAGGGATTGTTGGTGGACAACGTGAAGGAATAAGATACTTCAGTAAATGGTAAGAAGGGAAAGAAGATGGTTTTGATAACTTTACCTTACATTTGTTTGAAGTAAATGAACAGTTGTAATAAGTTATTGATTGGACTTTTGGAGAGGAAATTGAACGCGTATGTGACTCTGACTGTAAAGAGAAATATTCAATCTAAGTGGATTAAGACTCACAAGAGTCAAATGAGACCTAGAAACAGAACTTTGACTCAAGTTCATGAAGACATTCTTGATGATCTCATCTAACCCAGTGTCATTCTTGCCAAGAGAATCAGAGTCAAGTTAGACGGATCAAAGTTGTACAAGGTTAGCCTCGATTAGGTTGATGCTCCTCTCCTCAATGACAAGGTATAGGCAATTTCTCAGCTCTACAAGCAACTCTGCCAAAAGGAAGTTCTATTTGACTTCATTGAGGACAAACAGTTCTACACTCTTCCCACTTTCAAGTGATCAATTATACATTTATCATTCATTTTATATACACCATATTTTATATATATATCTATTTCATTTACAACATATATTTCTTTTAATCTATCATTTATTATTATCATTATTATTTAAATCATCATCAATATATATCATTGTACTTTTATACAGGTAAAATTTATATATATGTTTATTATTTTTCATTTATTATCTATGTAACTGTATTAATAAAATTAATCCTTTGTTAATATAAGGAATTATATACTTCTTAATATCCTTCTATATTGAGTATCTAATTAAGTAGTGAGTTTTGTGTCTAATTATGTTTAAACACCTAATAAGCCTTATAACCTGCTTCGAATGATATTTCTTAACAGTCTCTACTATTAGTGAAAGGTTTCGACTGGTTCATACTATAATAATAATATGATAATTATGTTTAAGATAATTGAAAAAATAATTAAAATAATAAGATATATGAGAATTACTCGTTCTTAATTTTGCGAAACTAATCATTGGGGATTGTTTTGATGTAAATCCATTAAAGACAAAAGATACCCTTCCATTTGTTTTACTGACTCTGGATAGGATACTTAATTGAAAAGTTAACCTTTATTAATTAATGAATATATTAATAAAGTTACTTGTGATTTCATTTAGGCGAATCCTTAACAGAAACCACTTTCATTAACTGAGAAGAATAAGTAAATGGGAGTATAAGGGTTTTCTAAATAAAGTGAATTGAGTTTTTAATTCCCCTTCAAAGTGCTACACCATATTCCTTAATGAATAGCCTTATTAATTATTTATATAATTATACGTAAGTAATATTAGCTTCGTTGAAACTCTTAATCATTAGAAAAATTGCATTCTTGTCATTATGTATATAGAAGTTTGGATTGTTCACAAATTGCAAGTAATCTTAAATAAGAATAACTAATTACTTTGGATTGGATTCAGATACATCAGTGTCAAATCATTTTTATTGCTCATCTACTACTATTAGTACTATTGCTAATATTGTTGCTATTATAACTACTATTATTACTATTACTGATGTTGTTCCTAATCTTAGAAATGCTAATTGTAAATGTCTTATTAGGGTTGGTTATAGTATTAATAAGGAAAAAACATGCTAAAAAGCATATTCAACTATGAGTTATGAGGATTTATCAATTAGGCCTAGTTTTCCGTATTTTCACACTAAAAATTATTATAACTTAACTATGAATCCATAATTTGAATTATATTATTTTATAACAAATATCGTCTTTTATTCTACTTTATAATATTACAATTTATCAATATTTATTATAATATTAAATAGAATAATAATATAATTTATGATAATAATTTAAAATATAGAATGTGAGTGATAATATATAATTGAGAAAATAAAATAAAACAATAATCATTAATGCTTGGTTCTCTCAGATCTTTTGGTGTTATATTTGTAACCAATTTTTTCCTCTAAAGCTTATATTTTGAGAATGGCTTTTAACAACTATTACTCAATATCATCCTTATCTTTGATGACTTAAACCATTTCTTCATTTAGTTATTACTGCTCCTCGTAATTCTACTTTTAAGTATTTTAGAAATCAAAGTGTACATTCTCTATTTGTTCAAGGAATTCCTATTTGAAATTAGTTGTAAACTCTCTAAGCACTTCGCTGTCTTAATGTTATAATTCGTTTGATTATTTTTTGCAAATTTCAGAATTTTATTTTATTGAATCAAGCACCTTTTTGTTAAATACCAGATTAATTAATATTTAATTATACTTCTATATTTTCCATATGCTCTTTAATGCTTTGTTGTTCAAAAACCTAATCTGTTTATAGCTGACGGTTGTCCTTTTTAAAAGGAATTTATTTGTTCATTTATGTTATATTATTATTAATTATTTTAAATTATTATTAATTATTTAAAATTTTTATTTTTATTAATATACTTGTCTAAAAATGATTAAAAAATAAATAATTAATTATAAAATTATTAATTGTTATTAAAATTTATTATATTTTATATATTTTATTTATTTCATTTTTGTTTGTTATTTTGTTCATTTGTGTTTACTATAGATTTATTTAGTTTTTTCTTTTCTTTACATTTTTATTTCTATAACTTCTAATTTCTGATTAAATTTAAAATGTTAAGGTATTATTCTTTGCATTTAAATTTAAAAAGTTTTAAATTATGTTAAAACTCCTTAATTCTTTTAATTTTTTCTTTCTACTCAATCACTTTATTAATCTGTTTCCTGAATATCTTAGACATTTTTTTGAGTTTTTTTAACTGGTTTCCATACATTCTTTTCCACTTTATTTTTTTTATAAATTCTTATTGATTATCATTTTTTAATTTAAGTTTAGTTGAATTTTAAATAGAATTTTAAACCAAAGAATTTAATGTTTATTGAAGATTTGGAATTTATTAAAGTGATTGTAAATTTCCCCCTAACTAGAAATAAAGATTTTTGAGTTTGAGAATCATATCTTCTCTTAAACAAGTGATACAAAAACAGATGCCCTTTAATAAAATAAAGAATAAATATTACTTGACAGAAAAAACAAATCCAATTTTTGTTTTTGTTAATTTCCTGAATCTAACATGAGTAATTCTGTTTTAAACAATGAATACAAAATTTTCTCTTGCAAATAAGATCTTAATCACTTTTGAGTCTATTGTCAGTCCTCACTTTTTTCTTATAACTTTTGAATTAGTAAATTTTGGGATTGTAAATAGGTAATCCCATTTTCTTACTATTATAATTACATTTTATTAGATGACAGCATTTAAAAATCTATTTACAATGATGACACATCTCAAATTCGTTAATTATTGCATTTAAACTTAATTTACTCTGCCCTTCAATCATAATTTTCCTCTTCTTCATTATTTCCTCAAATTATTACAGGTTCTATGAAATGAAAGAATTATTACTCTTCTATGATACGTTGTATCCGCTCATTAATGAACATTCTCTTTATTTATTCAATTTGATTATTAAGCTTTTCTCTATTTCGAAATGTTTACTTGAAATGTTCTTTTCAAAACTTATCTCAAATTTCTACTTTACTTCTTTGTGAATAAATGCAACTTAATCAATTAATTATTTATTTTCTGATATCTTTATCTGATTTATAATATATTTTTATATTATTTTATCTTTATTATCTTATATTATCATTAGTTATTATTTTTCCTTTTAATGAGTATTAACGTAAAGAATATTAAAGTTTTAAGGAGATATATTTATAGTTATTTTTTTTTAAATGTTTTCTTAAGCTATTTTATTTTAAAAACTAATTAAAGTTTATTTTTTATTGAAATAATAAGTATTTATTAAAATATTATAATAATATTAATATTTACTATATTGCTTTGGATTTGATTTTGCTTCAAATCAGAGATAACTGCTTTTGCTTTTATTGAATCAAAATTTGTACTAAATTGTGATTAAATTATTGCTATTATAGTAAGATTTAAATTTTTTATAACTTAAAAATAGCTTAATCAAGAATCTATTATTCATTAATAAGATACTGTATGTGATCAATATATTAATCAATTTTGTAATATTTGGAAGTAATAATTTTATTTAGTTATGATTTAATCTTAAAATAAAATTAAAAATATACTTTGGAGTTATGATTACATTATATCAACAATATTTCAACTTATTTAGAAATAATAATTTATTTTAAAAGATTTTCTTTCTGTAATAAAAGAATATCACTTTAGTAAATTTATTATGAAAAGAGATTTTTGTAGTGAACTAGTTTATTATATAAATCAAGAATTTCAGATTGGATAAAAAGGAAGGGAAAAGTGATTAAGGAAGAATTAGTCAAGATGGAGCTGTTATTGTTGTCAATTAACTAGTTATCTGTGATTGATTTTCTATAATTGATTGTATTGTTCTTATTAATTCCCAATATTCTATTTGAATCACTCAGCTCTTTAAAATAAGTCTAATCTGCCCATTACCAGAATTGTTTGATATCCATTTGCTCTTTGTTGCTGCTTTTTGTGCTCATTTGTTCCATAATATTATTACTAATACTATATTATATTCGTTTTTATATATTTATTCATATATTTCTATTCATATCATCAACACTTTTCTTATTGCAAGAACAAGTTTATATTATTTATAATTAACTAAAAATTTTCATATCATTTATTTTTCAATACATTTCATTTCTATATATTACCTTTTCTATTTGCTCTCTGTTTTACATGGCTAATCTTGTAGCAACTCTTTGATCAATTATTTTATCTTATTATTTTGCATATTATAATGAAACTATACGTAGTTAATAATAATCTAGGGCTCCAAAACTTAGATATATATAATCATACCATTTATTTTCCTATATATTGATAATAATAATATATAAAATTTATTTTATTTTTAAAATTTATTCATTTTATATGTTAGTTATCTATTATAGTTTTCAAATTATTCATAATTTAATATTTCTAAGTCCTGTTCCTTTTACCACTTTATTAAACTTTTTGCCGTTTATAAACTCTAACTAGCTTTTTGTCATAATGTTTATAGTTTAATTCATATCAATTGTATTTTAATCTAGCATTTATTTCATAGGACTCTAATTTCATAAGTTTTGATTTTATTCTAGTTATTATAATTCAAAAGGTAATATATCATAATCAATAACAAATTTTATTTCTTAGATACCCAGATTCTAAATGTGAACTTTCTTATCACTAACTTCCAATCTATAATTAATTTATTTATTTATTTTTTATTGATTTTGGACTATTAAATCATTAGGTATATTTTAATAATTATTATTATTCTAACTATCAAATTAAATATCTCCTAAATCAAATCTATTAACAATATAATTATTAAGCTTATTGTTGATATAGTTATTATTTCTGTTAGAAACCTTTATTGATGAATTGTTAATTATTTTTATAGAACTTACTTTCGAACCAGGTTTTTAATTATTTTCAAACGACTAAATTTGCTTTATTGGACTTTCTTAGTAATATTTTATCTTTAATTAATATTTTTAATTACAGCTTCATCATTTTTCACCTTCACAAAACTAAATTAATCATTTCTACAGAAACTACACTTTAATTTTTTTTCTTATAAATTTTGTTTATATTCTTTTATACTTTATTTTCATTTACTTTTTTATTATTCTTCAGCACAAAACATGCAAGTATAATTTTTGCAGCATGATGTTTTCATCATTTATTTATAATATCTCATGCAAATTGGACAATCATATTTAAATACTTATCTTTCATTTTCTGTTTTTATATTATCGATTCCCTTTTTATATTTATAATTATTACTTCTTCTTTATCTGAATAAACATTATCGCTTATATTTTTGAAACTATTATTTTATTTTTTTTTCCAAAGGCAACAAGAACATAAATATTATAAATATTACATTGAATAATATTTATTTTGCAATTTTTTATTTTATTTTAATAAAATATAATATAGTAATATATAAATTTAAATAAAGAATTTTTTAATGAAAATAAAAAACAAATAAATATAAATATAAAATTAAATAAATATAAATAAGATAAATATGAATGTAAAAAATAAATACATATTTAATTAATTATAAAAAGATATAAAATATAAATAGTTCTAATATTTTGTCTCAAGAATTTAATATTCATTCGTGTAATATATATTATAAAAAATATAATAATTAAATGAAAGGATAGAAAAAATAAGATCCAATTTTTAATATAGATTATGAAAGTGATGAAGCAAGAATATAATAATTTTTGAGTACATTTGAAGAGAAGATTGAAACACCTGATTAAATACATGGTTATTTCAAATACATGATATTACTTTAAAAAGTAGCAGACAATCAAACAAATTTAATTGAAATTGAAATGGAAGATATAATGCAATATTTTAGTGGATAAAACGATGAAAAAATTTTTTAGATGATATTAAATAATACTCAAAGGTATATTGAGATATTTAAAAATGCAGTGGATAATTTAATGCCTATAAGGAGAATAGAAGTAAGTGATTAAGAGTATCTAGAGAGTTTAAATGAAATAATAGACGGATAAAGACTAGAAAATATTAATAATTAAAACAATTAGGATGAGAGGATTAATGTTAATAAGCTACCTAAAGAATTACGGAGGAAATATGACTTGATAATTTATGTAAAGAATGAAAGTAAAGAGAAGATGAAGAACCTTCGAGATATGAAATGTGAAGAAATAGGATCTCTAGTGATAGTTAAGGCATAAGTAGTGAGAATCTCAGAAGTTAAGCCATAAATGTTAGTATAGGTGTATTAGTGTGATGTCTGTGGATTTGAAGTCTATTAAACTATTCTCAACAAGAGTTACACTCCCTTAGTAGACTGTAACTCTCTCAGTTGTCAATAGAATAACACAAGGGGTAAGTTGGTTCAGAACAACGCTGCTAGCAAGTTTCTCCCTTATCAAGATATCAAGGTTCAGGAAACACCAGAGTAGGTACCCATAGGAACTATCCCACGCATCTTTTCAGTCGTAGCCAAGGGTAAAAAACATTTATTATATTTATTTTCATATAATATCTTTATTAAACTTTCTTTTTTTTAATTCTTATAACACTTTATTTTCATATTATTATATATTCAAAATATAATAAAAAAAACTATATACTTTTATATTTATTATATTTTAAATGAGTAATTGCAAATTAATATTCTATATTTAGTATAAAATAATTTAAATTTATTATATTACCATATTATTGTATTATATTATCAAACTATATTAAATTGTATTATTATTAATTTTTATTAATTAAAATATAAAGGTTAAGCAACTCGTTAGTGTACTCCTGGGGACATAGTGACTATTCAAGGAGCCTTTCTACCTTAGTAGTTTAATAACAGAAGAATTCATCACAGTCTGTTACACGATACTTTTCTACTCGCTTATAAAATATAAAAGCAGAAAAAAAACTACAAAGACATCTTGATAAATTCAGATCTAGAATAATAAATCTAATCTCTTTGTTAATTGGTATGTTTATAAATTTAAAATATTAATAATAATAATAATAAAAATAAATATATATTAAAAAGAGTTTCAAGGAATTATACAATAAACTAAGTAAAAGCATAGCTCCTGAGATATTTGGATTAGATGATGTAAAGAAAGCACTGCTATTATTAATGATAGGAGGAGTGACTTAATAGATGGCAGATGGGATGAAAATAAGAGGAGATATAAATATAGCGATGATAGGAGATCCAGGAGTGGCTAAGAGTCAATTGTTAAAACATATTGCACATATTAGTCCTAGGGCAGTGTATACTACAGGAAAAGGTTCATCAGGAGTGGGGTTGACTGCTTGCATAATGAAAGATCCTCAAACAAATGAACTTCAGTTAGAGGGAGGGGCATTAGTATTAGCTGATATGGGAGTATGTTGCATAGATGAGTTTGACAAGATGGACGATTATGATCGTACTGCTATTTATGAAGTAATGGAGTAATAGACTGTTAGCATCGCTAAGGCTGGTATTACTACTCTTCTTAATGCCAGAACTTCTATTCTTGCTGCCGCCAACCCCATTTATGGAAGGTACAATAAAAATCTTTCACCTCATCAGAATATAGATCTTCCTGCCGCTCTCCTTAGTAGATTTGACCTTGTCTTTATTCTACTTGATCAAGTCAATAGGGAAGTCGATCAGAATATGGCCAGACATATCGGTAACATATCATATATCATATTTTTATCATATTATATAATTATATTGTATTATTATCATAATTATTCATAAGGATATGTGCATCAAAGTGGTAAGGCTTTCAAAAATGAAGTGGAGCCTGTGGATAGTTCGGTATTAAGGAGTTTTATTTCTCGAGCTAAGAGTTTCGAGCCAAAAATAGACAAAGACCTGCATAGGTTTATGGTGTAGAAATATGTAGACAAAAGATAGATATACATAGATAACACTAAAGCAGGATATGTGTATACAACTCCAAGGACTCTTTTGGCTATCATCAGGTTATCCTAAGCTTGTGCTAGGATAAGGATGAGCAACCTCGTCAATTAGGATGATGTTGATGAAGCAATTAGGCTCATGGATGTTTGTCAAGAGTGTGTTAATCAAAAAGATTTTATATAAGTTCAATGTATATATTTTATTTATTTATTTATATATTTTAGAAAGCAACTTTCAAGAAAAGTGGCTTGATTTAGTTAACATTATTAGGAGTTAGTGTTCAAATAGATAATCTAAAGTCTAAACTCAAGAATTAGAAAAACTTGTAAGCTATCCTTTTTTTATTAATATACATAGATAATTTAAAAAGGTTATTAAAAAAGTGATCTTTATTAAACTATTAATAAGTTGAAGTAACTCGCATAAATTATTGAATAAGACGACTATATTATTCTTATCTCATGAATATTAAATTTTTATTTTTCTAATATTAAAATTAAATTTCGATTTTTTATTATATATTTCATTAAATAAAAAAATTATTAAAAAAATAAAAAAGTGTTCATTATCTTTTTTTTAAATTTATTTAGTATTATTCTTTAAGATTTAAATAATCTTAAACAATTTATTTATCGGTACAAAATTTTAACAAAAAATCTATTTTTTAATCTAAAATTATTTATTGACTATTATCAAATATTATCATATCATTATCAAGTTATATTTCTTGATTTTATATATCAATAAAGTTTCCATTATTTTTTAATTTTTTAAACTAAATTTTCATGTATAATAAATTAAATTTAAATAAAATAAAATAAAATTTTTACTCAAATATTAATAATATGTAGTCAATAATTATATTTATTAACATAAATTTATTTAATTATTTAAAAATTCTTTGCTGAGTAGTTTTATTTTTTATTATTATAATTTTTTTATAATTCGATCATAGTTTTTATTTTATAATTTATTATAAATTTATAATTAAATTTTTAATTTTAACCTATTAACTATCCCTAAATATTTTATTATATTTATATAAAAATTTTAGCGTCAATTCATATTTTTTTTTTTTTTTTTTTATCGGTCCTCCGGAGAGGTCGCTGTGCAGCGCTACGGATTCTTTAGTTAGTCCATTTGGATTAAGGAGGGGAAACTGCACAAAACCCTCCACTTAACTTTGTCCGGCAGTCTACTCACCCCGC
>Ga0315908_10004440_pt1 | contig 10111 bp, 15 predicted proteins | sample LakEriMetagenome_12_FD_203520 | JGI IMG/M metagenome (GOLD analysis project Ga0315908, IMG submission 203520) | Freshwater fungal communities from buoy surface, Lake Erie, Ohio, United States - Buoy 4 MA124 | ecosystem: Environmental > Aquatic > Freshwater > Lake > Lake biofilm | place: USA...
GTTGAACATTCACAAATATGAGCGTAAGGAAATAAATAAATTTTTAACGCTTTATGCCAAAGGGGATGATGGTTGGCAAGAAGCATTTGCGGAGGTAATTTATTTATGAAAATATCGATACAAATTATAGTAGATCTTGAAAATGGCGAGCCTGCCTTTATTAAGCCTATTACAGAATTTAGAAGAGAAGATTTAACTAAGGATATACTAGGATTAACAATAAAAGAATCAAAATTATTATTGCAAAATATACAATCTGAATTGACTCGTTACCAAGTAGAAGAATATACTAGTAATCATAAGACCTGTGATCAATGTCATAAAAAACTTAAGATTAAAGGTCATACAGAGATAGTATATCGAACATTATTCGGCAAACTTAAGTTATCTAACCCAAGATTATATAAATGTTCTTGTAATAAAGACTGTAAGAGCAAGAGCATTAGTTTATTGCCTGGACTATTACCTGAAAGGATTTCTCCTGAGCTACAATACCTAGTGTCTAAGTTTACATTTTTATTTCATAAAAAAATCCTGCAATTGCTTAACTGTTAAAGGCTTCAAAATATAAAATATAAGTGTAAAACAATTAAATGTTAAATATAAGCTTATTGTTTGACATTTATTGTAAAATCATCAATTATAAGTATCAGTCTTATTGTCTCTGTCCTGATAATCTAAAAAAATTTAAAGGCACTAAATATGAAAATCGGTTATGCAAGAGTATCCACAAAACATCAACGTGAATCTTTAGATGGGCAGATATCCTTACTTAGAAAAGCCGGTTGCAAAGAAATTTATTCAGAAATTATTAGTGGTAGTAGTGCCAAGCGTCCTGAGCTAACAAAATTGCTAGCTAAAGTTCAAAGCGGTAATACTTTAGTCATCACATCCGTCGATAGGTTAGGAAGGAGTCTCAAAGATCTAATCAATATAATTAGTAATTTAAAGGAACATAAAGTAAATTTTGTAAGTCTCAAAGAACAAATGGATACTGGTACTGATACAGGAATGCTGATGTTTAATATGATGGGCTCTATTGCGGAATTTGAGCGCTGCCTCATTAATAGAAGGATATATGAAGGAGTAAAAAGAGCTAAAGCGCTTGGTAAATATAAAGGACGGGCTTATTCAGTGGATAAAACAATAAGAGCTGAATATGTTAAAATGATGCAAACAGGTAATTATCCCATATCATATATTGCTAAAATGGCTAAAGTATCTAGACAAACATTGTATAATTGGCAAACGGATTGTACTCTCGCATAAGAAAAACAATTTTGCCCCCGGTTTTGAAGGCTCTCCTGGAACAAACGCCATATTTCAGTTTTCAATGTTCTTGTAAGAAAAGTTGACTTTGTTTCGTAAATAAGAAAAAGGCGAGAAATATTGAAAAAATGGCTATCTATGTAACATAGAAAAGGATAGTCAATGCCCTACAAAGAACGTCTTCGCAATCAGGATAAATTTAGCCAGAAAAAAAGTACTTACCAAGTCAGAAATTGGCCTGCGTATAATCAAGATCTGAAAAACAGAAGTTCCCTCACTATTTGGATTTGTGAAGACATAAAAGATAAATGGTATGCTGCCACAATTTCTTCTACTACAAAAGGTCGACCGTTTTATTATTCTGATTATACCATTACTATCATGTTAACCTTGTTATTTTTATTATTAGGAGTAAGAGTCTCTATTACCAAATGATGCCTCATGGGGGATTAATCTCTTCTTGTATGATAACCCTTGTTATTGGCATGATGATTCCATATTCGCCACTCGGCGCATTCTTTAATTTTGTTTCAATACCTAAATCATTTTTTGCTACTTTATTTTTCATTGTTTTTCTTTATCTTATTACGGTTGAGCTTGGTAAAAGGATGTTTTATAAAGTTTTTCAGAATTCATGCTAGAGTATTATGGAAATATATGCTGTAAAAACACAAAAGCTTATAAAGATAAGCAACTCTTATAAGTGGTTAAAATATTATAAATTTTACCAACATTACATTTTCTTATCCGTGCTATAAGTTCTTTCGAAGCGTTCAAAAAATTATAGATTTATAGCAATGTTAGTCATGCACTCGACTAGTATGAGCGCGGCCTAGTTCAAACATATCCAAATGGTTATCAGTTGTGTTGTAAATAGCTTAATATAGTTGATTTAATTGTGGGCTTCATCAGCTATTGGGCACAAATTTTAAGAGGATTTGCGTTTTCATTTCTTGTCCCCGTCAACTTAAATGAAGATGGATATTTTTATCATGGCCATAAAAATGTAAAGGAGAAGCATGTTATTATATAATATTTTAATAAGCTTAGTTTTTTTCGTTTCAAAGATTCAGGCTGAGACCATTTACTTAGATTATCAAGCTTCTACTCCTGTAGATCCTAGGGTCTACCGTGCAATGTCTCCATATTTTACAAAAGAATTTGGTAACCCCCATTCGACAACTCATATTTATGGAACTCGAGCCCATAAAGCAGTTGAACAAGCTCGAGCCAAAATTGCCAAAATCATTAACGCACAACCTGAAGAAATTATCTTTACTTCAGGAGCAACCGAGGCTAACAACATTGCAATATTAGGAGCTTGTAGGGCGCTAAAACATCAAGGCAAAAACGAAATTATCAGTGTGAGTACTGAGCATAAATCTGTTTTAGAGCCTTTACAGGTTCTTAAGAAGGAAGGATTTAAAATTATTATTCTTCCTGTGCAAAAAAATGGACTTATCAAGTTAGAAGACTTAAGAAATTCCATTTCTTCTAAAACTGCTCTTGTATCTGTAATGGCTGCTAATAATGAAATTGGTATTATTCAACCTATAAGAGAAATTGCTAAAATTGCACCAATACGGTGCACTTTATCATACAGATGCTGCACAAGCCTATAGTAAAATTTCTATGGATGTAATTGAGGATGAAATTGATATTTTAAGCATTTCAGGTCATAAAATTTATGGTCCTAAGGGAGTGGGAGCCCTCTATATTAAAAAAGGTATTACGGTTCTCCCCATAAGTTATGGAGGCGGACAGGAAAGAAATTTAAGACCTGGCACACTTCCAACACCTTTGTGTGTAGGGTTAGGAGAAGCTTCCCGTATAGCCTATAAAGAAATGCATTTAGAATCACAAAAGCTTTTAAAGTTGAGAAAAAGGTTCTTAGAATTATTAAAAAAAAATCTCCCTGGTATTATTCTTAATGGAGATTTAAAGCCAGGCTTTCAGGAAACATAAATATTAGTATAGAAGGAGTAGATAGTAGAATTCTGATGTCTAGCTTCACAGGTATTGCGGCATCCGTAGGATCAGCTTGTACTTCAGCCAACGTAGAGGTGTCATATGTAATTCAAGCACTCGATCATGAAGGATCCCTTCCTCCCGCAAATTTAAGATTAAGTTTAGGGAGGTTTACGACCGATAATGAGGTTGAAAAAGCTGCTTCAGAAATAATTACAGTTGTGAAATCGTTAAGAAAAAAATCTCCCAATGCCGGTAAGGGGCCTTGCAAAATTAACATTGAAAAATTAAAAAATTGATGGAGATACGATTAGCTTTTATATGTCATAGATATCAACTTTTAGCTAGAAAAAATTTATTCTCTAACTTAACGGCGTATCAAGTTGCTGGGGTTGTACCCATAACATAGCACTTTCCCCTTACTTAAGATTGATAGTAAGTAAAGAAGAATATATGAAAAAATTCCCTTTTTTAAGCCTTAAAAATATTAAAAAGTCTTTTGAGGATAATTGTGTCTTAGAAGACGTGAGTTTAAATATTGAACAGGGACAAAACCTTGTTCTCCTAGGGATAAATGGCTGTGGAAAAACGGTTCTTTTGAAATGCATCGCCGGTCTTTACCCTATTGATTCAGGGAGTATATTAATAAAAGGCATAGAGACTACTTCATTATCCTTTTCAAAGCGTCAAGAAGTTTTATCTCCCTTTGGTATGCTTTTCCAGCAAGGCGCTTTATTTGATAGCTTAACAGTAGTTGAAAATATTGCATTTTCTTTGACTCATGGTCTAGAAACAAAGAAAAAAGAATCTTTAGATATTGCAACTGAAAGCCTTAAACAGGTAGGCCTTAAGGAAGATGTTGCTAATCTTTATCCTGCTGAATTATCAGGAGGAATGAAAAGACGGGTTGCGTTAGCGCGAACTCTTGTTAATTCTCCACAGCTTGTTCTTTTTGATGATCCTACAACTGGATTAGATCCTATTTTAACAAATATGATAGGCACTCTTATTTTTGATTACGTGAAGAAAAACAATGCTGCTGCTATTACCATTACACATGATTTAATAAATGCTAGGAAAATAGCACACCAGATTGGTTTAATTTTTAAAGGAAAAATTATTTGGACAGGCACTATTCAAGACCTGGATAAGACTGATAATCCTTATGTTAATCAATTTATTAAAGGCAGGACCCAGGGCCCTTTCCATATTTAGAGACTGTGTGAGAAGTGACTTTGTTGCGTAAATAAGAAAAAGGGTACAAATACTGAAGAAATGGCTATCTATGATACATAGAAAAGGATAGTCAATGCCCTACAAAGAACGTCTTCGCAATCATAATAAATTAAGCCAGAAAAAAAGTAATTACCAAGTCAACAATTGGCCTGCGTATAACCAAGCCCTGAAAAACAGAGGTTCCCTCACTATTTGGATTTGTGAAGACATAAAAGATAAATGGTATGCCGCCAAAATTTCTTCTGCTACAAAAGGTCGACTGTTTTATTATTCTGATTATACCAATACTATCATGTTAACTCTGAGAGTCATCTTCAAACAAAAACTACGTCAAACACAAGGATTTGTCAGTTCGTTATTTAAATTGATTAATCTTAAACTAGATGTGCCAGATTATACGAGAGTTTCCCGCCGGGGGGCAGTACCTTTGTTAACGCGTCAATTGGATAAAATGAAAGAACCAGTTCATCTCGTTATCGACAGCACAGGAATAAAGATATTTGGTGAAAGTGAATGGCTGGAAATTAAGCATGGAAAACAGTATAAACGCAAGGTTTGGCGTAAACTTCATTTTGGGATTAATAAAGATGGATTAATTGTTTCGCGAGTAATGACTGATCATCTAACCGATGATAGAAGTTGTTTAAAAGAGCATCTTCAACAATCAGATAGATTTGACGAACGTGACGGAAGTACTAGCTGATTCTGGATATGATGGCCACGAGACTTATAGTCAATTAGAATCTATCAATATTGAGGCTATTATTCCTCCTGCCCGAGGATCTCCTTCCCGTATTGATGAGCAAGTCTCATCTCGTCAAAGAACAGTAAATTATATTAATGAAAAAGGAATATACGCCTGGCAAACTAAAAATAAATACGGACGAAGATCACAAATAGAAAATATGATGTATCGCTACAAAGAAATCATTGGCCGTAAAGTTAACGCAAGATTATGGAAAAACCAAGATGCTGAGATGCATCTGGGCTGCTTCATTATGAACACATTTACCAAGCTAGGTATGCCGAGAACTGTTAAAATGTAACATTTTTGGGGTATAGGGGAAGCCCAATCACTCCATCCATTTACGCAACAAAGTCATTTTACCTTTAGTTACCCTTATTTGGATTATTAGAAAATCAAGCTATCAAATAGTTAATCCATTGGTCGCCTCAGATGAAAATATAAAAACAGCCCGCAACGAAAATGTGGGAAATGTCTTTATCAAGAAAGAACAAGAAATATCAAGTGGATTTAGGAAAAATATGCAGCATGATAATTCTGAGCACAAAACTAAAACACAGATGCTAAAAAACAACCAAGAGAGAAAATAAATAACACGATTTTGGCTGGTCATAGATTAAGATTTAATCTCTCTCTATTTAGATAAGATAGGGCTTTGAAGATTACCAGGTGATCTCTTCATCAAAAAAGAAAATTATATGTTATATTTCCCTATTATATATGGTGCTCTCATAAATTTATTTATTTCATTACTGTTGGGTAATTTTTAGACGATAAATAAGTATTATAACTCAAATATTTTTTAAAATTTAAAGTGAAAATAAACTAAGATTAACGATTTTTCCTCATTTTTTTATCCTATAATTATTTTTATTAAGATAAATATGGAGGAAAATGATGTCTATTCGTTCTTTAATTCCTTTTGGTTTTGAAAGAAGCACAGAACCCTTTAGAGAATTCCGACGAGATTTAGAAAAATTAGAGTGGTTCTTTCATAATTTTTGGAAAGGAACTTCTTTTGTCCCTGGTATAAAGGAAGGAAGCTTATTGCCTACTGTAGATATTACCGATAGTGATAAAGAAATCCAAATTATGGCAGATCTTCCAGGCTTGGAAGAAAAGGATATTACTATTGAGATCAATAATAATATTTTTACTCTTCGAGGAGGTAAAGAAGAAGAAAAAGAAGAAAAAGGGGATAATTATTATCTTTCTGAACGTTCAAGGGGCTATTTTAATCGATCCTTTCAACTGCCCGCAGAAGTAGATGAAAATAAAGCAGAGGCAGTATTACAAAATGGTACTTTAAAAGTAATTCTTCCCAAATTGGCTGAAGAAAAATCTCAAAAAAAGCGAATTGAAATTAAAAGAAAGTAAGTATAAGAAAGCAACAATAAGAAATTAAAAAAAGAATCTCTTCTTTAATCAATACGCTAAAATTTAAAATGGAGGATTTTATATGACTATTCCAGATTCGATTCTGCAAACAGATATACAGGAGGCTCTGGATTTTGAGCCTGGTATTAAATCTCATAATATTATTGTTAACGTACAAAATGGAATTGCTACCTTGGCTGGAAGTGTAGAGAATTTTTACGAAAAATCTTTAGCAGAAAAAACTGTTAAAAATATTCAAGGAGTAAAAGGAGTTGTTGAGGAGCTTCAGGTTAATTTAGGGGAGTTTCTTATAAGAAGTGACGAAGAGATAGCTAAAGCCGCTGTGCGGGCTATAGAATGGGATTCTTCTCTTCCAAATGATAAAATAAAAGTTGTCATAGAACATGGTGTTGTTAAGCTTAAGGGTGAGGTAGAGTGGGAATATCAGCGCGAAAAGGCATTTCAAGATGTAAGGTATCTATTTGGCGTGAAAAATGTCATCAATGATATCATACTAAACCCTCCCACCACAATAAAGCCAAAACAAGTTTCTAAGAAGATACTCTCAGAATTCCACCGGAATGCTACCCTAGATGCCCACAATATACATATAGATATTCAAGGAAGTAATGTTATCTTAAAAGGTAAAGTACGTTCTTGGGCTGAATTTGAAGAAGCACGCCATGCTGCTTGGTCGGTTCCAGGTGTAAAAGGGGTAGATAGTAGTGGTCTTAATATCGAAGATTATTAGCACTAGAAGGCTAATTATAACCTTGGACTTCCAGCTTTTCTCTTCGATAAAAAATAGGGTTATTATATGATAAGAACAAGTTTTGAAATAAACTAATATGATTCTCCTTTATTTCATAATCCTCTGCTCTATGGGAGATTACATGCCTAATCCAGTTGATTTCTATATAAAAGAACGAGAATTAATGGTTAAAACTCAGATCGAAGCAAGGGGCATCCATGATAAAGTTATTTTAAAAAGTCTTCGAGAGGTTCCTCGCCATCTGTTTGTGCCAGAAGATATCAGGCATTTTGCCTATACTGATGCTCCACTTTCAATTGGTTATGGACAGACTATTTCCCAGCCATATATTGTTGGCCTTATGAGTGAAGCAGCTAACATTAAACCCACAGATAGGGTCTTAGAAATTGGCACAGGCTGTGGTTACCAAGCAGCAATACTCTCAAAGTTATGTCAAGAAGTTTATACAATTGAAATTATAGAACTGCTAGCTCAACAAGCTCAAAATGTTATCCGCAAATTAGGATATACTAACATTAAAATACGCATAGGGAATGGGTTTGATGGGTGGCTTGAAGCAGCTCCATTTGATGCTATCATAGCAACAGCTTCCCCTAAGCAGATTCCTCAATCTCTTTTAACCCAACTAAAGTTAGGAGGTAGACTTATTATACCTGTGGGAGAGCCCCATCAGCAGAATCTTCTGAGAATCATAAAGACAGAATCAGGAATAAAAGAGGAATATCTTTTACCTGTTCGTTTTGTGCCCATGATAGAGACACGATAGGCAAAAGGCAAAGAAGTAAGCAAACAGCGCTACGGTTTCTAAGCAGATTATTGAGGAGTGATGCTAGTCCTAGTACTAGGATTACGGATAAATTAAAAAAGTTATAGAAGACCAGTACAAAACATGTGTCGTGGTACACCACATCGATCCCAGAGAGGGCTAGATAGTCGAGCTGAAAAGGCTCATTTACTTACCCGCCGCAAAGAAAATATTAGGCACCATTTAGAAAATGCATCATCAGAGAACTTATAAAAAATTTGTCATTTTAAAGGTAATTCGTAAGTAGGAAGATATATTTAATTTATTAAAGGAATTTATATAGATGGCATACGTAAATTGTACAAAACAAGATTTGATCTGACAAAAAGCTTCTAAAGATGTATTGGATTGTCATATAAGTTTTGATTGTCCGATACCTCCTTTAGATATCTTCCCTGGATATTTTTTTCAAGGGCAATATGTTTAGCATCGAGAAAAGTTTGAAAGGGTGTTTTCCCATAACAATACTTACCTGAATGCGGCCTGTGTTCATTATAGGTTCTCAACCATTCATCTACATCTGCTTGCAGTTCATCAAGAGATGAGTAAATCTTCCTCCTTAAAGCAACTTCATAAAACTCCTGTTTCATTGTTTTGTGAAACCGTTCACAGATCCCGTTGGTTTGGGGAGAGTAAGCCTTGGTTCTGGAATGATCAATATCTTCAATACTTAAGAAAAGTTGATACGCATGGTTCTCAAGTTTCCCACAGAACTCTGTGCCACGATCAGTCAATATTCTGAGTAAGGGAATGCCGTGGTACTCATACCAGGGAAGAACCCGGTCGTTTAACAGATCTGCAGACGTAATGGCTGTTTTTTCTGTGTAAAGCTTGGCATGGGCGACTCTCGTATAAGGATCAACAAAAGTCTGTTGGTACACACGGCCTATCCCTTTAAAATTGCCGACATAATAAACATCTTGCGAGCCAAGATAGCCAGGATGTTCGGTTTCGATTTCACCAGTGGCTTCTTTGTTGGCTTTTTGTTTTTCCAACGCTTGAAGTTGAGCCTCTGTCAAAATGATCCCTTCTTGAGCGACTTTAGCTTCCAGTGCTTTGAGTCGTTTTTTCAAATTGTTTAAATCATTACGCAACCAGATTGAACGAACCCCCCCAGGTGAAACCAAAATTCCCTGTTTTTTAAGCTCATTAGCGACTCGTAATTGCCCATAAGATGGGTGTTCAACTGCCATCTCGACGACTGCCTTTTCAACATAAGGATCAACACGGTTTGCTAGAATAGGTTTTTTACGGCTGATTTCGTAAAGGGCTTCTTCGTCCCCTATCTCATAGAGATCTTTAAAGCGATAGTAGCTATCTCGACTGTAGCCCATTGCTTTACAGGCTGAGGAGACACTTCCTAGCTGTTTTGCCAATTCTAACAACCCCAATTTTGGTTTTATGATCTTCTGATTCAAATTCATTTTTCTTCTCCATTTAGTTTTTTTTATTCTACTAAATGTCAGATCAAATGTTAACTAATACACGTAAATAATAAAGAACTGTCTCCTCTACCTCAAGATAAACCTCCTTTAAAGCTTTTTGGCTTTATTGTTTCTCCTCCACCTTCTATTATTATTAACTACATGCGCATTATTGCTCTGTTAAGTCAAATGCCTAGAGGTGGTCCCCAAAATTAAACAGGAACAGGGCAAAAATAAGCTATAGTCATTATTAAAAATTAAGCTGCCTGTTTCATTTCTGGAGAAGGATATTTTTCCAGATTCTTGATATATACCTCATGGGGTGTTTGTCCGTCAAAGGTCGAATGCGGTCTGGTTAAATTATAATGATTTACCCAAGCACAAATTCCAATTTTGGCTTCAGTGCCTGTGCCAAAATTATGTAAATAAACACATTCATATTTTAATGATCGCCACAATCTTTCCACAAAAACATTGTCCATCCAACATCCTTTACCATCCATGGAAATCTTGAT
>Ga0315908_10004442_pt1 | contig 10109 bp, 17 predicted proteins | sample LakEriMetagenome_12_FD_203520 | JGI IMG/M metagenome (GOLD analysis project Ga0315908, IMG submission 203520) | Freshwater fungal communities from buoy surface, Lake Erie, Ohio, United States - Buoy 4 MA124 | ecosystem: Environmental > Aquatic > Freshwater > Lake > Lake biofilm | place: USA...
CGGCAGCGGTGTGGGGGCTGGCCCGCCCGGCCAGCCGGCAGGCAGGCAGGGCATACAGCCCCCCCCCCCCCCGCCACACGGGCAGCAGTGCTCGCGGCTGGTCCACAGCAGGCGCCGGCCCCCAACAGGCGTCGCCCAGGGGTGCCCCACCTGGTCGGTTCTCAGCTTGGGCATCATGTCTGGGTATTGGTGCAGAACGCGCAGCGTGGGGAACCAGGGGGTGTCCCGCTGCTGAAAGAACATGGGCACATTGTTGAGGATGGCTACCTGGACGTACTCTGGCCTGCAGGGCGCGCGCGTGGCGGTCAGCGCCGCCACGTGCGGCGCAGCACGGGCGTGCGCGCTGCCAAAAGGGGGGGCACAACACGAGTGCTGCAGCCCACCCACCCCTTGGCCACCACCACCACCTCCTTCTTGGGGAAGATGACGTCCAGCACGCCATTTTCTACCAGCCAAGGGTACTCCTCGGCGATGCCAGCTGCATTGCACAATGAGAACCCGGAGGGGGTCATGCCGGCCCGCAACGGGTGGGCCAGGCGGCCGGCCCTGCAGGGGCCTGCAGGGAGGCGCGCGGGGGGGCTCACATCTGATGCCGCGCGCCACTGACGCCTTGACGATGTTAAGGTGGTAGCCATCCTCCTTGCTGAACTTTCTGAACATGCTGACCCTGCGGGTTGGCAGCCCAAGGGCGGCACAGCTGCTGGGCGGGGCGCGCCATCGACGCATGGGGCTCGATGCGGGCTGCGGGGCCGGCCATCCCCCAGGCACGAGCGCACGCAGCTCGCCCACACGCACCGACAACCCCGGCTGTGATGTCACCCTGCTTCTGCCCTGCCAGCGTGGCTCTAAGCACTGCGAGGCCGGCTTCAGATCGAATGTGCGCGGATCAAACACTGCACGCTGTGAGGGTGACACCACAAGCCATGCAAGATCTGTCTGCGCAATTGTGAGGGCGGGGAGCTGCAAAATGCACCTCCATGAGACGGCAGCTGTCCAGCAGCTCCACACGGCGGCGCAGCATTCATGCGCCCCCGCTCATTGCATCGCGTTCAGTGATCGGGTTTGCGCTGCACGATTGCCGACTGCTCGGCTGCGCCCGGCTGAATGATCGTCCACCGAAACGCTGCAGCGAGGCCCCTGCGCCCCCGATCACATGCCTGTGTGCATGGGTGGCGCAGGCCCGCAGCAGCAGGCGGGCCGCCACGGGGAGACTTTGTCCCCGACCCGTCGGAGCGGGCCACCTCAGACCGCATCCCCGCACCGATCCCCGAGAGGGAGCCTGAGGCCACGAAGTGGAACAGATCCCCAGCCCAGAAGGCTGTGCTCGCTGGTCCTCGTGGCACCGCGCTGAAGCAGGTGAGGCAGCCAACCGCGCTGCCTGGGTGCAGGTCCTGGACTGGCGCGCAGCGCAGCGCAGCGCTGACCCCAGGATCATGCGCCATGCAGCTGCTGCGCGTTGAGCGGGGCGGCGCGTACGTGGGCCTGGTCAGCGGCGGCAAAGCCGGCGTGAGCAGAAGCTATGACCAGGACGGGGACGAGGATGAGGACGAGGCTGAGCTGTTCGATGAGGATGAGCAGGCCAACCTGGATGCACGGTCAGCATGCGACGAGCATGGCGCTGCCAACGTGCCTGCTGCCACGTTCCGCGCGCTGTTGCCGCAAGCCGCTGCTGCAAGCACAGCTGCAGGGGCTGCTGTTTTGTGGGTGCGCGCTTTGCAGGGGTCAACGCCTGACAAAGAAGCTGGTGGCTGGCGTCACCCGGTGGCAGAGGCGCCTTGACTACATCATCAGCTCGCTGTGTGGCCGCGCAGCACATGAACTGGAGGCAGTCATGCAACAGGCAGGTGCCGCCTCGCCTACTGCAGCCACCACCCTGCTGCGTGATGCGGCCCAGGGGGGCGCCGCAGCAGCCGCAATCGCAGCGCGCAGGCAGCGACGCTGCCCTGGCGCGCCGCGCAGGTGCTGCGGCTGGGCATCTATGAGCTGACGCAAGGAGGCATAGCGCCACACGCGCTGAATGAACACGTGGAGCTGGCCAAGGCGCTCATGCGGCCCTCGGCGGGGCGCTACGCCAACGGCGTGCTGCGGGCAGCTGCCCGGCAGCTGGAGGATGGCACGCTGCCAGACCCGGAGGTCAGGCTGCAGCATGCATGCCCCGGCAGCACCCCGCGTGCTGCAAGCACCGCGCACTGCAGCCGGCGCAGGAGCAGTGCTGTGATCAGCACGCATGAGCTCAGGACGCCGCTCCCCGCCTTCCCCCCCCCCACCCCACCCCCACCCCCTGCGCATCTTGCTGCCGCACTTGCAGAGAGACATGCCTGCCAAGTCTGCCAAGGACGTGGCTCGCAGGCTTGCCATCATGCACTCACACCCAACGGTCAGTGCACGCACGGAGGGACATGCCGCTGGCCTTGACGCAGCTGGCACCTGCGTCGCGCTTGCTGCGCCCTGCTGTGCCTGCACGCTGGGACTGCTAGATGGCTGGCTGTGGGGTGACCTGGGTGCGCGTGCTCCCGGATCAGTGGCCATGTGCCTGCCCCCCCCCCCCCCCCTCCCCTGGTGGCTGCAGTGGCTGGTGGCAAGGTGGATCAAGCACCATGGCGAGGCGGCCACGGTGCAGCTGCTGCAGCACAACAACCAGCCGCCCGTCTACTGCGTGCGCGCCAACACGGCGGCTGGCACGACCGTGCCATGGCTGCTGCAGCAGTGCGCAGAGCTGGAGCCGCCAGTGCAGGCCACGGCTTCTCAGCTGCTGCCCAACGACTTCGTGCGCGTGCGGGCGGGGCTGCAGCAGCTGCTCCGCAGTGGCTTGGTAGCCGATGGCAAGGTGTGGCGCTGCCGCCGGGCCCCAGGGCGGGTGACAGCCCCCGGCTGCCATGCACGCACGGCATGCGCGCCAGCAGCCTTGCAGCCGCCGCCGGGTTCCATCGGGCTGCGGCGTGCTGGCAGGCAACCCTGGCCCCTGGGCTTGCACCTGGTGCAGGCCATCGTGCAGGATGAAGCTACGGGGCTGGTGGTGCAGCTGCTGGACCCACAGCCCGGGGACGTCATCCTGGACACCTGCGCGGCACCCGGAGGCAAGGCAATGTTCATAGCCTCTCGGCTGCAAGGGGAGGTGCGGACCGGCTGCTGCGCAGCCTGCCGGTCGCCTGCTGCGACCCCGTCCGCTTGCTGGCTGCCACCTGTGCTGCAGCTGGCACCTTGATCCCCGCTCGTCCACGGCCTGACTATCCTTGATCCCCGCTCGTCCAAGGCCTGGCTATCCTTGATCCTCCCTCGTCCACGGCCTGCGCATCCTTGATCCCCGCTCGTCCACGGCCTGCCTATGCGTGCTACGCGTGAGGGGCCTGCTGTGGTGCCCCGGCAGCCTGCAGGTGGTGTCCCCGCCTGAGCCTCTGAATTTTTGTGCGCCCCGCAGGGCAAAGTGGTGGCCATGGACCGCAGCGAGAGCCGCCTGCGCGCCCTGACCAGCAGCTCGGAAGCCGCCGGCCTGGAGGACATGATTACCGTGTCGCCCGGCGACCTGCGCGAGTATGCAGCCTGGGCAGCGGAGCGCAGGGCAGAAAGCGGTGAGGGGCCGCGGCGGCCGCGGCTGCCCCTGCTGTACGACAAGGTGCTGGTGGACGCTCCGTGCAGCGGCACGGGGGTGCTGGCCAAGCGCGCGGACCTGCGTTGGAGGCGAACGCGGGAGCAGCTGCAAGGTGGGCTGGCACCTGCTCTGTGTGCTATCAGGCTTGGTTGAGGGGCAGAGCATGAGGGTAAGGGCATATGGAAGCAGCAAGGTCAGCAGGGGCAGCAGGTGGACGCAGCCCCGGGTCAGTGGGGCAGTAGGTGGAGGCAGCAGAGCAGCTGCACTCCTTCCTGTCCCACTGCCCGCATGAGCTCTCAGCCCGTGCTGCGTGGGCGTGTGCGCCTGCTTGCTGCAGAGCTGTGCGACTTGCAAGACCAGCTGCTGGCCAGCGCGGCCACGCTGGTGCGCCCGGGCGGCCTGCTGGTGTACTCCACCTGCAGCATCGAGCCGGAGGAGCACCAGGGGCGGCTGGAGGCGTTCATGGAGCGCACCCGGGGCGCCTTCACCCTGGAGCCGCCGCCACCAGGGCTGCTGCCGGCGGCCGTGCTCACACCCGAGGGCTGCGTGACGACTCTTCCGCACGTGCATGACACGGACGGCGCGTTCGCTGTGAGGTTGCGGCGGCGGCTGTAAGGACGACGGCGCGGTTCCCGCGTCCTTTCGTGGTCAAACGAATGGTTTGACCGATGATTGACCGGACCTGGTGCTCCGCTGGCTGGATGGTGGCGCGCATGACATGTCATGAACATCAGTGCACTGATTTGTGGGAGAAAGCCCGTTCTTTGCCGCATCTTGGCCCTGCTGGCTTGCGACCTCGTCAGGCCGGCGCTCAGCATGGCATCAATGCTCGTAGGCATGCACCTGGTGTTTATGCAGTAATCTGGGGGCACGAAAGGCAAGGTGCGGGTCCGCGTATTCAATCACGACATCGAACGTTTTCAATCCCATCACCGTGCCGGCTCCCGCGCGCCATAGTGTCACACGACTGCCGATTGGCCATCGGCTTGCATGATACAGCGGTCGCCTGCCTGGAGGCTGCTCGCGACCACTGCATGCGGTGCTGCATGGTTCTCGATGCAGGACTCCTGGCCACCACCATGGCCAGCACGCCGCGCCGCTCGCCGTCCGCCTCGTCCTCGATGATGAGCCCCCGAGGGACCAGCAGCCCTGTGTGTACAGCAGGCGCCGCGTCAGCTGCGGGCGGCAGCGGCCGGGATGACACCTGCGTGAGGGTGGCGCTCAGGGCGAGGCCGCTTATCGCAAGGGAGCGTCTGGAGGGCTCACAGGCAGGTTCAGGCGGCGTCTCCGCACACTGATGCGGCGCTGGCAGCCTCACACGCACCGGACATGGTGGTGCAACCAGATTTGCTGCAGCAGCTGGAATGGTGTGCATGCAGCTGGCCGCAGGCGACTCACTCGGCTCTCCCGCCGCCGCGGCCGCCACCTGCAGACCTGCATCCGCGTGGATGCTGGCCGGCGCAGTGTGCTGGTGGGGCAGCAGCGGAGCTTTGCTTTCGATCACGCTTTTGGGCAGCAGACGACACAGGAGGAGATATTCCAGGTGCGCAGGCCCACATGTTGCACAGCGCATCAGCTGCAGCCACACACATCCAGCTGGCAGCCAGGCGCCCGGACACCGCTGCACAAGCAGTGGTGCCCTCTGAAACCGCGTAGTGGCACGGAAACACCGCCAGCAACTGCTTCTTGGGGGAACTCGAGCGGATCATGCCCGTGCCGTCCACAGCCTGGAAGAGCAGGTCCAACGAAGCCAGCTCCCACCTGGCCGCAGGACTGTGTGTCCGACCTGGTGGAGTCGTGCTTCGAGGGCTACAATGCCACGGTGCTGGCATACGGCCCCACCGGCAGCGGCAAGAGCTACACCATGGGCACCGGGAACGCCCTGCACTTCCTGCAAGAGCAGCAGGGCATCATACCCCGGGCCATTGAGTGAGTGGAGGCGCCTGCCTGCAGGACACGGCGGCTTGTGGGGGGCGCGCTGCAGGCCGCCGGCTGGCAGTGGCAGTGCTGATGGCAGTGGCAATGCTGACGGCCGCTGCCCTGCAGGCAGCTGTTTGCTGGGATCAAGCAGCGGGCAGCCACGTCCTCGTTCCACGTCCGGGTCCAATTCCTGGAGATCTACAATGAAGAGGTGATGGGGGGGCTGACGGGGCTGTGCTGCTGTGGTTGCCGGGGCAGCTTGCTTCCCACAAGTCAGCACCCGCACAGGCGGCCGGTCAGTCAGCATGAAGGCCCCACACACAGCGGTGTCAGCGCACATCCTGCGCCCGACCGTGCACAGCCCTCGAGGATTGTGCATGAGTCACGCATGCCAGCTGGTTTCATGGTGGTGGGTGCCTGCTGCCTGCAGGTACGCGACCTGCTGGCGCCAGAGGGGCTGTCAAACAACGGCAGCGGCGGCAGCGGCATTGCCATCAGGGAGTGCCCAGACGGCCAGATCGTGGTCACAGGTGCCAGGGAGGAGGTGGCAGCCAGCAAGAGCGACCTGATCCGCCTGCTGGAGCTGGGAAGCATGTCGCGCGCCACCAGCAGCACCGCCATCAACTCACAGTCCAGCCGGAGCCACGCCATCTTCACCATCGTCATCGAGCAGAGCATCAACAGCCCCAGCAGCAGCAGCAGCAGTAGCAGTGGTGCCCCTGGGGACACGGACAGCGCAGCCCTGACGCCGCGAGGCAGGATGCTGCAGCAGCTGCAGGGCAATGGCGGCACGTCGGCCCCTGGGAGTGGCAGCAGGTGCGCAGGCCTGGGGATGGGACGGCGTGGCCAGCCCTCACCTGCCTTGATCATGGATTGAATGCCATTCTGTTGGGGTGTCTTCTCCAATTAGGCTGTTCTTATGGCTGCATGGGTGCCTCCACCCTTGCATTGGCACCGCAGCAGCAATGGCAGTGGCGTGGAGTACCGCTGCGCCAAGTTCCACTTGGTCGACCTGGCTGGCAGTGAGCGGACCAAGCGCTCGCGCGTCGTGGGAGCCAGATTCAAGGAGACGGTCGGCATCAACCAGGTACAGAGGGCAGGGTCGTGTGCCGTGGTAGCAGCTTCCAGCACCTGCCCCAGGTGGAACGCTTGACCAGCTTCTCGCGCCATGGATAGGTGTCTGCAGACAGGGGCATCAGCGGCCAGCAACTGATTGCTACCCGGGTGCTCGCAACGCGCAGGGCCTGCTGGCACTGGGCAACGTGATCTCTGCGCTGGGTGACGAGAGCAAGCGTGGCAGCCACGTGCCCTACAGGCAAGCCTGGCGCTGGCTGCCGAGCTCGGGTTTTGCAGTGCCTGGCTAGCACCCTGCGTCACTAGCCGTCACTGGCCCGGTCGGCGCAGCGGCCCCAGCAGACCTCTTCACCAGTTTGGCCCCAGCTGCTGCTTGTGCATGACCTCCAGGCTGACGCGCCTGCGGCAAGACAGCCTGTGCGGCAACTGCTCACGCCCCCCCACCCCCCCCCCCCTGGCTGCCGCCCCCATCTCTGCAGGGACTCCAAGCTGACGCGCCTGCTGCAGGACAGCCTGGGCGGCAACAGCAAGACCCTCATGATTGCCTGCATCAGCAGCGCAGATGACTGCATGGATGAGTCACTGACCACCCTGAAGTACGCAAACAGGTGTGCCGGGCAGTACAGTCAGTGGTACGATGGGCCCCAGAGCATAGTACAAACCGTGGGGCGGCCGTCCTGCAGCGGCGAAAAGCGACATGCAGCTGCTTGCATCGCAGCAGCCAGTCCAGGCAAAGTATTGATGACCAGCGACTGCAGTGTCTGGGCGGGCTCCCCTGGGCGATGTAGGATGGTGTGTGAGGGCGTGTGGGTGCATGTCACCAGAGCCCGGCATTGCCTGCAGGGCGCGCAACATCCGCAACCGCCCCACGGTCAACCGGGAGCGCGTGGCGTCTACGGCAGCACTGGCAGCAGAAATTCAGGTGGGCTGGTGCGGTGTGGGTCAGTGCCCATGCACTTCTGGCTGGTGACAGCGTGCACGGTGCGGTCCTGGCCTTCGTGCTGGACCAGGCAGCCCATGCGCCAGCCGCAGCCCAGCCAAGGCGCCTTGCCTGCTCAGCCCACCCCACAACCCCTGCAGGCGCTGCAGCTCAACCTGCTCAAACGCTACCTGGGCCAGGCAGTGCCCTCGGGGGTCGTCCTGCCCGAGGTGCTGCTGGCAGACCTGTCCGCATCTCCCCCCAGTCTGGATGTGCTGAGTCAGCTGAAGGCCCTCGCCACAATGGCGCCGCCGCAGCAGCTGGCAGCCTCCCACCCAGACCAGGGCTGCTTGCCAGGCGGCTCCACCCAGCAGCACCTGCAGCTCCAGCTGCAGCAGGCGCATGCAGAGGTGGAGGCGCTCAGCCAGGAGCTGCTGGGCAGCCAGCAGGAGCTACAGGAAGCCCAGCAGGCCTGCCAGGCCAGCAGCACAGCTGTGGAGCAGGTGGTGGCCGAGGCGGCTCAGTTGGAAGCTGAAGGGCAGCTGACACGGGGCGCAAGGTGAGGCAGCGGTGCAGCTGCTGCTGCTGCTGCGCTGCAGGTGCCTGCCATATGTGCTGCCGTTGAACCTTGCAGCATGCAGTCATGCACCCATCATTATTGCTGGGCGCTGACTTCATCACGATTACACGCACCTTACTGTCATGCTGCCAAGGTGGCCGCCCATCAGCTGCCAGCCCATGACGCTGCAAGCTGCACACGTCTGGGTGCAGGGAACGGCTGGAGGCCGCAGCAAGTGCCTGCGCGAGCCCCAAGGCCCGGGCGCGTCCAGGCCGCTCATCCTTGCAGAGCCACCCGCTCATGCTCAGCGTGGCCGCCAGCATGGCCTTCAGTCATGATGCATCAGGCGCCAGCGGCCGAGCGGGCGCTGCACTGCAAGCCAGCGTGGCGCGTATGGGATGCCGGGTGGCAGCTGGGTCTGGCGCTGCGGCTGCGGCGGCAGCTGCTGACCTGTCGGCCATGCAGGAGGCGGTGCGCGGCCTGCAGCAGGAGCTCCAGGAGCGGGACGCACAGCTGGCAGCTGCCGAGCTGGACCTCAAGCGTGACGAGGACATATTTGCGGGTGAGAGGCTGGCTGCCCACGGCACAATGCTGAGTGGGCAAGAGGCTCGCTTGCAGGGGAGGGCTGGTGGGCAGGCTGAGGATGCCAGAAGGAGCAACATCTAAGCTCTGCTGCCACCATGCTTGCTGCGGCTGTCGTACGGTGCAGCTGAATGGCTCCGCATCCTCAGCACATACAGGGTGTGGGCATGCTGAGCGGCTGCACTTGCTGAGCATAAAAAAGGGCGGCGGGTGTGCGCTGCGCCTGCAGGCAAAGTGCGGGACATTGCCCAGCTGCAGCACCAGCTCCTAGAGCTGGGTCAAGACAAGGATGAGGGGCAGCGCCAGGCCAGCAGGCAGCTGCAGCAGCTGCAGGCAGAGACAGACAGGTGCGTGTGGCACCTCCTGGTGCGCATGGCACCTCCTGGCGCGCAAGGCATGGGCGGACAGTGAACACGCCTTGGGATGGTCACCTCTGGACGCACCCATGCGTCTGGGATGGTGTGACTGTGCAGCTTGCCGCTTGGACCGCGGTGCGCCATGCTGAGAAGCTGCCCTGATGCTGGGGTCCCACGCCGCAGGTGGCGGGCCGAAGCGCTCAGCCTACGCGCCGCCGGCCAAGCAGCGCGCCCCAGCCCACCGCCAGCCAGCAGCCGCGGCGGCAGCCCCCTGGCTGCGGAGCCTACGTTCTTTGGCTACACGGCAGCAGCCGGTGCCTCCGAGGGCCAGGCAGCGGGGTCCTGGGACCTGGGGGCCTGGTGCCCCCGCCCAATGGATGACGAGGCGGTCAACTTTGATGATGAGCTGCTCAGCTACATCTCAGATACCGACTATGCAGAGCTGCAGGCCTCGTGCATAGAGGTGCGGGCTGGGGGTGGGAGGGCTCACCTGGGTGCACTGACACCTGCCTCCCACCGCTGGCTCATCAGCCTTGCAAGGCTGCACATGTCCCACTGCTGCCTCTGCATGTGTGACTTGGACGCGGCTGCAGGACGACAGCAGCCTTAGCAGGGAGCTGCAGCAGGTGCTGGCGGACCGGGCGGCCCTGCAGGCCGAGAAGCAGGCAGCCGAGGCGGCAGCAGCGCGCCAGCAGCAGGAGTACGAGCTGGCGCGGGCGGTGCTGGAGCAGCAGCTGCGCCAGCTGGGCGGCGCCATCAGCAGCAAGGAGGCGCTCATTGGGCAGCTGCAGGCCAACGAGACGGAGGCGCGCGACCTGTCAGAGCACTACCTGGTGCGTCGGCGGCCGGGCAGCTGCTGGGCAGATGCCCAGCAGCAAGCTAATTCGTCGCCCCGTCACCCGTAGCGCCCCACGTGCGCAGCACTGCTGTTGGCACGGCTCACTGCCCCCCTCCCACCCTGCCTCCCTCCCACCCCTCTGCCCCCCTCTTCTCGCCGCTGCAGGCCTGCATGCAGAGCCTAGAGGCGGACATTGCCGAGCGCGAGGCGCAGCTGCAGGAGCTGCGAGATGCCATGTCGGCGGTGGAAGCGGACGTGCAGCGCACAGAGGA
>Ga0315908_10004443_pt1 | contig 10106 bp, 5 predicted proteins | sample LakEriMetagenome_12_FD_203520 | JGI IMG/M metagenome (GOLD analysis project Ga0315908, IMG submission 203520) | Freshwater fungal communities from buoy surface, Lake Erie, Ohio, United States - Buoy 4 MA124 | ecosystem: Environmental > Aquatic > Freshwater > Lake > Lake biofilm | place: USA...
TGTCTATTGGTAGCTCAATTGGGAAGTGTATTCATTCTAATCAGCACTTATCTAGTTACCCCCAATAAAGTCAGCAATAATGTTGTTTATTAATAATAGAATGATAATGTTTACTTATTGTTCTGTGGTATCTTTCTAGCTGGATTAGGTAGTAATTAACTCTGTACTCTTTAATTTACTATACTGTCTGAATAGACTAGTGAAAATTATAGGAAGATCAGTGCTGCTGGAGTCTAATTAGGATGGTCTTTGTTCTCTATTATAGCCGCTTATATTGCTCAGTATCTCAGGGATTGGAAGACATTCATCAACTATGTTTTTGTTTATCCCTCCTTTTTATTAGCTCTTCCTCTCATTTTTCTTGTTAATTCTCCAAACTTTGCTTTTATTAAAGATAAAAAGGAAGGCCTCACCTGTCTCAATCTTATTGCCAAGTATAATGGAAAAAAACCCATACATGAGAAATAATTATAGTATAATGATGTCAATGAACTGATATTTGAGTAAAAATAAAAGTACTATATAAGTGATCTCTTTAAATTCAAGTCTATTAGATTCTACATTATCAGTACTTCTTTTCTCTATTTCATCATTCAGATGACTTATTATGGAGCAGTTTTAAACCAAGCTAATATAGACAATGAAAAAATATACGAATAAATTAAATATGGAGGTATTGTCGATAGTGTTTTTAATTTATTAGCCTCTTTATTATCTCTCAAATGTAAAAGGAAAACAGTGTTATTCGTTAGTTATATTTTAATAGTAGTATCATAAATATCAACTTTGTATGACAATGCTGATTATAAAAATTTTGTTAACTTATTTTCGAGAGGACTGTTAGCTTTGAGTTGTGACTTTATGGTTTTGTATGTGGAAGAAATATTTCCAACTTGCATTAAAAATGTCGCTATTGGATTTTACTTTGGATTTGGACTCTCAGGAGGAGTTTTGTCATCTTATATTGTTGTAAATAATAAAAATGCACTCGTTATTTTTGGATGTATTAGTTTTGTTGGTTTACTCATTATTACTTAATTAAAAGAAACACTAAATAAACCTATTCATCACTAAATAAAAGAAATTGAAAAAAGAAATACTTCTTACATATTTTCTAATAATACTTTAAATATAGAAAAAACTATGTGATTTTTATGTTAATCTTATTTTTGTTGTTTTAAATTTATAAAAATTAATCTCTTATTTAGTTTAAATTATATTAATATATTTATCATAATTTTAGTGCTTTATATTATGTTTTCTTTTAATAGAAATATTATCAAATACTAATTAATTATATATCATATTATTCATTTTATAATCAAATTAAAATGGAATTAACTCCTTCTCTAATTCAAAAGTCTGCTTTATACTTACAACAGGTTATAGAGTGTCTTGCACAAATATAATTTTCTTAAAAGATTCTTTTTTAACAAAAGATTCAAAATATTTTCAATATCATTGACTACGAAAATAATTAATATATTGATAGAATATCTATAAGCAATTTTTTTAAGAATAATAATATAAATATTAAATAAAGTAATATAGATTTTATTTTCTAACATTTTTAATGCAAAAACATAATAGATTATTAGCAGTAAATGTATTGTAATATTTAAGATTCTAAAATATATTATCTATAAATTTATAATAGCTTGAAAACTACTCTTAATAATTACAAGACATTTAAGATGAACAAAACATAATAATAAATTAAATAAAAAGTTTTTTCTAATTCATCATAATCTTATATTAACTTTTAAATAAATACGGAAAATACTTTTCAGAGACTGAATGATTAAATGCGAATTAATTATTCTATCATATTTCAAAAGATTAAGACAAATTTGATATAAACAAGTAAACTAATTTATTTATTTTAGTTTATAATAGTTTCTAATTAGCAACAAAGTAGATTTGAAATTAGAAAATATTCAGTTACTTTTTTTAAAATACGGTTTGAAGATTGAAGATGAGTAATAATGTCAATATTAATTCAATAGAGCTAATTTTAAGTATCTTTTTGAATTTGTTCATTAATTTAAAAGACATAGCAGCGTTTAATTCATGGATTTAGAAAGTAATGAGAAACTAGATTCAAAAAAGGGAAATAATAATGAATCTTAGACAACTAGGTCAAATAATGTCTACTCATAAAAAAAATAATCATTTTTAAGTTAATTTTATGAATCAGTTAAAAACAAGCTTTTTAAATCTGAAGCAAATAATACTAAAATATTCCCAAGTTAGAATATAAATTTAAAAAAAAGTTGTGATTTTAATGATTTAAATGATTAAAAATAAACAATATAATAGCTGTAGTAAAGCACTTTGATATTACCAAATATTAATAGGCAAACTTGAATTGGTACAATTTTTGCGTAAAAAAAACCTATTTCTAAATCAAAAGATGGAGGCAATTCTTAAAATAAATCTAAAGAATTTATTATTAATAAAAATAAATCAAAAAAGTAGTAATTACACGAGTAATTAAAGTTTTAAACTTAATTTAATAATAAAAAACTAGAAAAACTAAGATAATTATGTTAATTTAATTAAGTTTTTGATTAAGGAATAGCTTTTAAATAATTAGATATAAGAGAAAAAAAATATTTTGAAAAATAAGATCTTATTTAATTTCTTGAATATAATGGAGTAGAATTTGATAAAAATGAAATAATTAATTATTATGATGAATTTGACTGTTTAGAGTAAAAATATAATATTTGAATTAATATAATAAATTTTAAATTAAAATATTTAATTAATTTTTAGTTAAAAATGTTTTTAAAACATTCTAATGCCTTAAGAACAAAGATAAAATGATTTAAATGAACTAACAAAATATCTGAATATCTAATTATCAAAAAATGTAAACTAAAATTAATATTTTATAGATTGTGTTTAATACAAAAAAAATTCTTTTAATGTTTTTGAAGGAATACTTTTATCTAAGCGTGACAAAAAAAAAAGAATTAAAACCTTTTCTTTCAAACATTAATTGAATTAAATTATATAATATAATAATCATGTTGAAAGAAATAACCATAAATTAAATTTCAAAAAAGAATTATATAAATCATAACATAAAAAAGAATCGCAATCAACAATACTAACATGTTTTCACACAAATACTATTTAATTTTCTGCCTTTAATTTGCATTTTGCTAATCAATTCTGTTAATATCCTATAAAAAATCAGATTATATTTTTTCTTTATTTTGTTATTATTTATTTTAAATTAAATTTTCATTTATTTTTGTTAAATTTATTAATTTAGTTTCTTAATTCAATTCTTACTATTCTTCTTATGTTTTTATATTTAATTCCTTTTTATTATTATTTAAATTCGATTAATTAGTATTTATGAAAATCTATTCTTCTTATTTTTAATTTTAATTTGATATTTTGCATTCTTTTTGAAATTAAATTTTTTCATATTTTTTTATATTTTAATTTTATTATTCAATATTAGTATAAATATTTATATTTTTTTTTAATTATAATTCTTGTTAATTTATAATTTTAATTAATTAATTTTAAACATTATCACTAGCTATGTTTAATTATGGTTTTTGATCATTATTTGTACTATAGCAATTGCTATTTTTATTTTTATTTTATTTTTTATTTTTATTAATATAATCAGTATTTTAAAAATTATTATTTGTATTTTTAAGGATATTATTAGATAATAAATGATTTTTTTAAATAAAAATATCTTAACGAATTTATTATTTATCCAAATCAAAATTATAGAATTATAAATCAATTTCTTACTTTTTAATTGGCACTATTTCAAACTAAAGTTAAGAATGATCATATTTAAAATGCATATTTTCACTTTTAAATTTATTAAAAACAGTTTAAAAATCAACCTATCCTTTCTGAGTAGACATAATTCCATAAAAATAGGTGACTATATAATTTTAATTAATATGATCAAGATATGAAAAGGGATATGGCCAAAGCTAAACTACAATTTATAAAGAATTGAAATGAGTCTAATTAAACTCTTCAAACAACTTAGTTAGTCTCTTGAACTTACTTTCCAACTATCCTTAAAAATGGAGAAATTACTAATAAGAAACATTATTGCCTTGAATTTTGAGCTGAATGAAGGAATTGTAATTTCTGAAGAAATAAGAATGATCGAATAGTTTGATGAGATAAGAAGGATGAGTTTTTAGATGATTAAGATAAAAGAGGGCTTTTGAAAAATGAAAGAAAGTGTGATGAATATTTGTGATGTTGACATTCTAAGCGACATTATAATTAGGATCTACGGGGGCATATATGAAAAGCATTTGCAGATTATCTTATCTTTCTTCCACATTTTCCCTTTAATAGAGAAAGATAGGCATACGGATATCCCAACAGGAGTAGACGAGGAAGAAGGACTATACTAGTTTACCTGCATTGTAATTGGGGAACATCTGACATACTTTAGCCACCATTATAGCATATTAAATACCACTTAAGAAACCTAGCAATCCACTATACAATCCCTTCTACTTCGCCCAAAATCGTATTAATTTAAGAGTGTGTTGGAAAGTTGATGGATTTGGTATTGATTTGAGGATCATCTCATTATTCTTAATGCCATTCAAACAGATTCCTAATTAAGTCGAATTATGCTCATTTATTGTATTGTCTTTGTTTTAATTGGTATCGTCTTAACTTACTAATAATAAGTCAAACGATATCATCTTATATTCTAATCATAGCAGAGTTAAGAAACTGTTTTCAATAATTCGGACATACTCTACTTCTTTTTGCTCTTGTAGGTATTTAGGGATCTGCTCTTTGAAGTGCTTGTCTCCTTTGAATCTCTATGAAAAGATACATACTAGGTCAATGTCTGAGTCTGGGAAGTCTACTTCCAAATAATGAGACCCGAATTCGAAGATCTACACATCATCTTTATTTAAGATTTCCTTTTTTTTTGTGACCTCTACTTTTTCATATAAGATATCTTCCTTATATTTATTTAACTTTTCATTTAAAATCTCTTTGGCCTTATCATTTGAACTATCTTTATTGGTGTAACTCTATAATATTGCTGTAAGTTCCTTAATGCAGTTTTTCTTTATAGTTCAGATTAATTTTTCTTCTGCTTTGTCTATATTGTAAAATTTGTAGTACTCTTAATCTAATAACTCTTCTAGTTTTTCGTCCTCTTCTTTAAACTTCTCATCATTTAAAACTTTGAAAGGGGTCTATAATATGTCTAGTACCCTTTGAGAGTTCAGGTTTTGGTTCATGAAATCAATATTTTAAAACATAATCTATTATTATTTAACGCAATTTTTATTTATGAAGTATCTCTAAAATCATATACAAAATATAAAAAGATTAATATATCATTTTATTCTTTTTAGTAGATTTTTTTTATCTTTCTTAATACTAAATACATTTATTCCTAAAACTTCAGATATCTGCAATGTGATATTTATAATAAATTACAAATAACCTTGAATAATTATTGAATAATTTACAAATAAAGGATTGTATAGCAATGGCAAGCAACAAATAGAATTCATTGATTAAAACAGAATTGAAAAATTGAGAATAGAGACAAATAAGATTGATAAGACTAAAATTATAAATTATGCTTCTCCTGAAACTTTTAAAATCTGAATGAGTTAAGTCAGCCTGTTATAAACATCCACAAAGTTTAGTGAAATTAAATCCATATATTATATAAACTAATCTCATGCTAGTTTTCTAAACTTCTAATTAATAGTTAATATAAAATATGGTAAAAACCATGTAAATCAATGCCAAACTCTTTACGAAGGAATTCAATAGGCTTTTGTAAGAAACCATTGCTATTTTAGCAAAACTAGTAAGTAAGTAAATAAATGATAAATTACTTATAAATGATATTAAGAGAAATAATAACAACAGTAAAATAGAGGATAATATTAGAAAGAGTATAACCTAAAATAAGATTTTAAAATATTTTTTATCCAAAGATTCCAGCTATGATAAAAAAAGAAGCAACTGTAATATTACCTTCATTGGCAGCATTAATAAAAGGCATTTCGAGAGTACCGGTATAATAACTTTCAAGTGTAGTGAAAAAGAAAGGAATAGTAGATATAGTAAGACACATGATATCCATGAGATAAGAATCAAACTATAGCAAACAACATACATTACTAGTTTGAATAAATACAACAACTGCATCAGCTTAATGGTCAATAAGCATTCCTAAAGCAGAACTAGTGTTAGTCCTTCTAGCTTATTTGCCATCCATATTATCAAAATTAAAATAAAGCAGATGACCAATTCCTACCATCAGCCATAACCATTATGGCACTATCTCATGACTATTGACAGAGGGTCGAGGGAAGTTTAGAGGAATGTAGAACATTACTAATAAATGAGGTAATAGCAGGCATGTGAATCCAATCATCGTAATCAGATTTGGGGCTAGCCATAATGGAGTATACTCCAAAGATTTATCCGCTATAGGAGAGAACACCTTTTTGTAAAGGATTGATTGGTCGTTACCATTGTGTTTATACTGTTTTAGTTGTTCTTCATCTTGTTTTGCAATGAAGTTATAACGGGTGTTCTTGAATATGCTGCTGTACATTTTTATTATTATTATAAATATTATTAATATTTACTATTTATTGTATCTATATCTATTTTTATAAATATAAATATATATTTATTTTTAATTATATTTTGTTATATATTTGAAATGATAGTTATCATCAGTTTTAGAATTACTTAGTTAATAATAAAAAATAAGTTACTTATAAATTATCGAGTTAATCGAATAATTATTAGTTTTATTGAATGATAAAATGGTTATTATGAATATTTTAAAGAAGTTAATTTTTTAGTTATTCTGCTTATTTCCTACTTGGACTTTTGTTCAGCCACGAATAAATAACATCAGCAACACTAAAAATGGCTCCAAAAACAGTAAAAGTTCTACCAGCAACACTTAATCCACTCAAAAAATTACTGCCATTTTAAACAAATTTAGCAGAAAACCCTGCATTTATTTAAATTTTTTAAGGTGCAAGAGAAATCTGAACAACTTGTTTGAAACTCTCAATGAAACTTAAATTAAAGTAGCGAGAATGATTACAAATCTAAATAAGTTATTAAATTAGCTATGATTAATTCTAAAATAATGATTCTGGATTGTAAGTATTCTAAATAAGAGTATAAATGCCAATGAAGGCTGCAGTAAGTGATTCTTCTTAAGAAAAATGGGACTAGAGATGAATCTAGTTAGAAATAAGAATTAATTGAGAGTGAAGCTATTGAATATAATGAGCTATGGCCTACTCTCTTTAAATATGCAATGATAATTTATGGTTCTTAATCTAATTAGAAAGAAAGTCAACTATGATTGTGCCAATACCCACCACTCCACTGCTAATTAGCATCATTCCACCTACAGGAGCAGTAACAGGATTAAATAACATTCCAGCCCCAGCCACAGTTACACTTGAGTTCAAAGTATTTACACTGTTTACTTTTAATTCTTGCTCTTTTATCTTTATTATAAGTTCATCAATAAATTTAATCAGTTCCTCTTGTATTTTTAATTGTTCTTACATTTTCTCGTGTAATAATTAAGATATGTTCATTTTTATTTTATTTATTTCTAATTCATATAAACATTCTTGTTTTTCTGTTAGTCTTAAACTTATTTCGATTTCCAAATCGAAGTTTAAATATATAATTTTGCTAGGGGTTTCAGAAAGAGCTGGGATTTTAATAAGATCTTCCATTTTTTCATTATAAACTTTCTTGAATATTTTTTTTTCTGCCTTTTCTGAAGTAAATCTGATTCCTCCCCAATTTACTTATTGATCATTGTTTGAAACTGACCACATTATTTGCATGAATTTATCATAATTTTATCCATTTTTTTATAAACAAAAGTTTAATAATCCACTAGTGCCACTTAAACTGTGTTTATTCTTTATAAAAACCCAAAATGCTATTCCTCTTCCATCTATTTATTCGGGAATATCAAAATAATTTATATTATCTGTGTAGATCTAACCTGAATTATAATATATTTAAGGTTGTTTTATTATCAAATCTTCAACTAGATTTATCATTTTCATAAAACAGTATAAAGATTTAGGAATTATTCTGTCATTATTTTTTTATTAGGTTTATTATTAACCCATTTATTTTTTTATACTAGAATTAAAACTTAAAATAACTTTTAAAATTTATAAAATAATTATATAAATAGTTAATATTTATTTATATATTTCCATTTAATTTTATATGAATTATATTTTTCAATATGGCTTTTATTTTGTTAAGTTTTTTAGTTTTTTTAATAAAAGATTATTTTAATTTTTTTACCAATAATATTAAAATATTATTATTAATCTTTTATTAATAATCTTATTTAACTCTTTATAAAAGAAACAAATTTTTTTAAAATTATAAATATTTAATTTTCAATTTTTATATATTTTATAGAAAATATTAAATAAATTTGATTTATTAATTATAATATTTTAATTTAATTATCTCAATATTATACAAATTTTATCTTAATTTAAAATAATAAAATTCAAAATTCCTCTGCATAATAATTTTAAATTAATTTATAAGGATAAAATATTTTATTAGAAAATTTTAACTGATATTTATATGGGAAAATTTTCCTGAATTTTTTTCGTTTAATTAATATATTAATCATGTTTATTAATATTTACTAAAATCTAATTGCTAATTCTTAAGTTTAAGTTAAATATTTAGGAAAATTATAAATTATTTTAATATCAATTTATTAAATGAAATATATTCTTATATTTTCGACATAAATAATTAAAGAATTTATTTTAATATTTATTTACATTAAAAAAGATTTAAAAATTATCAAAATTTATCTTATAAAATATAAAATATTTTTATTAAATTAGTATATTTATTTTAAATTTTGATTTATATTTATTTTTATAGAGGAATATCATTTTTTTAGCAAACATTTATAAAATTTAACTATTATTTATTAAGTTATTTTAAATAATTTTTAATTTTTATTTATATTTCAAAAATTAATCTTAAAAATGATTTTCATATTTATTTTATCTTCTATAATTTATTAAATTTTTTAATTATTAGAATGATAGATTTTAGTTAATTAAATTAAAAAACTAAAAATTGATTATTTTTAGCTGAATTAATTAAATATATAGATTTTCCATAATATAAATTCTAAATACACCTATATAAAAAATATAATTTTCATACTTTAAAAAACAAAATATCGATATATATAAATTAGAAAATAGAAAGAATAAAATAAAAATAAATATAGTAGTATATATATATTAATCATATTGTCTAAGGATATATCAAAACTTTAATAACTCCCTACAACTTAGTCCTTCCCTCTCTGAAGATAATAACTTAGCCAGGCTTTATAAACTCGGAATTATAAACAAACTTAAAAATAACAATAGCAGTATCGCCAGTCCTTAACTGACTATTGTTAATAATACTAATAATCTTAACAGTTTGTCTAATAACCCTACAATGCATAACACACTCATATCCCTCCTTAATAGTGGATGAATGATGCAACACGTTAATTTCAGCTTGAAACTACCATACCGAAACAGGACATTCCTTACTCTCAATCAGAAACATTCCCCTTCTGAACATATTACGCATCAATTTATCTCCATTCTTGGTCTTTATAAGTAAAGTTGCGAACTCTCCCTTTGTTCCTTCTTCTGCATTTGTTCTATTTATGTGGATGCTTTTTATCTAAACACTCTTGAACTCATTTTGTCGATCTGGACCAAGCCAAACATATTTATTTATTGTTGCTTTGCCTTTTTTTATTAGACCACTTACTACTGTGCCTACTCCTGTCACGTTAAAGTTATCATTTATATCAAATTCTATTTTATTTTCCTCTTCAATGTCGTCAATATTATTATCAAAATTAATATTTTTGTTGTTATTGTTGTTATTGTTATTATTATTGTAAATAGCCTTGAACATTGGTTTCAATAATGTAATAAACTATATTAGCAAATCAATTCCTTGACAATTGACATTACTGACAGCAAAAACAGGACACAATTTTGAATTGT
>Ga0315908_10004444_pt1 | contig 10105 bp, 4 predicted proteins | sample LakEriMetagenome_12_FD_203520 | JGI IMG/M metagenome (GOLD analysis project Ga0315908, IMG submission 203520) | Freshwater fungal communities from buoy surface, Lake Erie, Ohio, United States - Buoy 4 MA124 | ecosystem: Environmental > Aquatic > Freshwater > Lake > Lake biofilm | place: USA...
TATTATTGCCATTATTACTCCGTAAATAGCCACTGCTTCACAGAATATAACTGATATCAGATTCTTTGAACGGATTCGAGGCGCTTTTACTGATGCTCCTAGCAGAGAAGCTCCTCTATATTTATTAATAAATTTATTTTTATTTTTATATATTTTTATAATATAAATTTATTATATTTTTCCATTTATTTAAATTATTTATCCATTAAATTATAATATATTATCCATTTATTTATATTTAATTAATCCATTTATTTATATTATATTATGTATTTTTATTTTTATTTATTCATACGTCACAAATATTCCCCATGCAGCTCCAACTATTGACAATCCTAATGCTATTGCTACTCCTAAATATCCCCAACTATAAGGATCTATATCATAAAATAGCTGGCCCCATTCACTTATCACAACACTCATTTTTATCTTTTACTTATTAAAATTATTTATATTCCTTATTATCTATATTAATAATATTTAATTATTTATTATTATTTATTATTTTTATATTATATTATATATACTTAAAAATTATAAAATTATTTTTTAACTAATTAATACATATGTAAATAAATTTAATAAATTAAATAATTATAATTTTAAATAGTTAATTAAATTCAAAAGAAATTAATTGATTGTATTTCTTCATAATCTTAATGATAATCATTAGAAATAACTTCAGTTAATTTATTTTTTAGTGTAGAAACCAAAATTTACATTTAACTTATTTTCATGTTAAGGTTTACTATTTAGTTATTAAAAAACTAGTCTTACTAATTTTTATATTCTTAATCGTAATTATTAATATTTTTATATAAAATATCTAATTCTTAATAATTATTGTTAATGTTGGGATTTTATTATTATTGAAGCTAATTTGATTAAAGTGATTGGTCCAGATATTTCTCAATATTTTTTTCATGATTATTATTATTTCTCAATTGATTATTATATTATTATTTTAAAATTGGTTTCACATTTCTGTAGTACCTGTTTTTTATTTAAAATTCACTTCTTTTTATGTTCATACAGTTTCCAATTTTTTTCCAATTTAAACCAATCTTATTAACTAATAACATTAATTGCTAATCTTCTTCTTTCGTAAATTTTATTACTTTAGTTCTAAATTTTTTTATTTATCTTTCTTTTTCTTCTATATAATTATTATTGTCTAATTCTATTTGATTTTGATTCTAATCTTTCATTTATTTATTTCAAATCAATATTTAGCTATTTATATTATCTTTCAATTAAAAACGTAAAAATTCTCAACTTTTAAATTATATTTATCAATTTATAAATGTTTCTAAAATAAAATTTATTTATTATTAAAAATTAACAATAATACATATAATATATTATATAAGCACTAATAATAAGATTGTAAATGAATAAAGATATAAGGAAATAACATATAGTTATAAGATGGGGAATAAAAGCTTATAAGAAATTTTTTTAATTTATGAAATATTGAGTTTTAATGTACAAGAAAAACCTTTTAATAATAGGAGGTAATAATGATATTGGAGTTCATATTGTAGAGAAATTTAGAACTAATTGGAGAGTTGTTAATATTGATTTTTAATCAAATTAAAATATTAATGATAATATACTAATCAATAAATAAAATTTGAATAAAGGTAAAGTATTGATAAATTTATATCAATTATTTTTATTTATCATATTTATTAAGAACAGCTTGATGAAATAAATTTTAAACTAAGACAAATGAATATTAATTTTGATTCTGTAATTATTATACCAAAATCTGATTTTTTATTAGAATCTTATTAGGAATGAGAATAGTAATAAGACAATTAATTAAGAGATTAAATCTTTGATAGATATTAATAAGATTTATAGAATGTAATAATGCCTAGTTTGATAGGTATATCAATAAAATAATAATTTAATAGGAAGTCAAATTGCTTTGAAATATGCCAAAAATGATAGTATTATTATTATATGTGGATGCAGTCTAAGTTTTTAGTAAAATATAAGTAGTTTACAGTAAGATCATTAAAACTGTTAGGAATTTTACTCATATTCTTCAGTCATGAACACTCTTCATATTTTATCTTACAATTTAAATATTTAACTGGAAAATCATAAAAACATTAAAATAGCTGTTGCTCTTAATAATTATCAATTCTTTAATTAGCTTAAATAAAAATCAGAATTTGCTAATATATTAAAATAATGGGCAGAAGGAAATTACTAACCTCATTCTAATTCTATTACTTAATTTGAATATAAAAACAATAAATTATTTTGGAGTTTTCTATGATAATATAATTTTATTAGAATAAATATAATATTTAATTGAAAAATTAATTTTTTTAAAAATTAAATTATTTTTAATAATATAAAGTATTAATATTAATAAATATGAAAATATAATTTTAATCAATATAAAATTTCATTATAATTGAATAAGTTTTAGTATGGAAAATAATTCATCAAAAGATACTGGTTTGGTTAAAATAAAATCAAAATTTGATCCTTCTTAAGAATCCAAATCGATATGAAGTGAACTTAAACCAATTATAATGCATTTTCTAAAATTCTATTTTTCAATCATATTTTTTATAAGTAAAGCTGTTTTAACTCCGTCAAGAATTCCCATCACAAAATCAAGTATACAAACATGGACACATGTTTAGTAATTATAAGAGTTACTATCATAATTATTATGAATTCTAAAATATTCTATTATTTATTATCCATCTAATGCTTCTAATAGAACATTTAACTTAAAACTATTCTAATTAATATTCTAATCATTTATTTTTTAAAAGATCTTTTGCAATACTTTACGAGCAAACAGATCATCATCAGCAAAAATTAAATTCATATTATTTTTTGTAAAATTCTATTCAACTTTTGAGCTTTAATTATCAGTTTTAAAACTATTATCATTTTTTTATTCATTTTTAGGAATAGCATTTAATGTTTGACTTAAAAAAGTTTTTTTTTTTAAATTTTAAAGTTATTCTCTTTTTCCATTAATTTCTTATTATGAAAAATTATTATTTATAGAAAAATTTTAGTTTTTTTTATTATCAACTTGTATATTTATAGAAGATATATGATTTAAATTATTTATTTGAAATTCTTATATATTTTTTTAATCAAAAATATCTTTTTTATCTTCAATAATAATCTTTTAATCACAATAGTTATTATATTTATTTTCAATTATATTATTAATTACTGATATATTGTTTATTTACATTTATTAAACATTATCATTATTTTAAAATTGATTTTATTGCAAATTATTAAAACTTAAATATTATTATTAAATGTCTTAATCATCGAATTAATCTATAGAAGTATTTGATTTAAGTATCTTTTTTTATTAAAAATAAATTTTTGGAAAATTACTATTATATAAATTTCCTTTTATTTATTAAATATTATTTATTTTTATATCATTATTATTATCAATAGTAAAATCTTAACTTAAATTTTTAAATTTTAATAAATTTATAACAGTTTAACTGTTTTATTTTTTAGTTAGTTTAAAAAAATTATCATTATTTTGTTTATTTTTTTCATTATATTCAAGTTATTTCAAGAGGTTATTATTATCAATATTTTAATGACTAAGAAAAGAGAATCCTCTTTTCGTATTTTATTTTTTTTAATTTTATTTATTATCATTATTATTAAATTCTTTATTATTTATATCTCATACTAAATAATTACTTGGATAAATAGTTTAGCTATTTTATAATTTCCTTTTATTTTTTTTAGGATTTTATATTAAAAGTACTTTATTTTAATTAAAATTTTTATATGAATCATGACTGTTGATATAAAGAAAAAAAGAAAAATTAGATCCTTAATGAAGCTTGCTTTTAATCATTAATTCTTTATTTGGACCTAATTAAGTAATTAACTTTTTACAAATAAATAGACCCAAACCTATTCCATCTTTGTTTAATTATTTTTCATTATCAAAAGTATTAAAAGGTTTACCTATTTTTCTCATTATTTCTGTTGACATCCCACATCCTGTATCTATAACGTTTATTTAAAGATTTTCTTTATCTTGTTATATTTTCACATTTATATATCCTTTAATTGTAAATTTAATAGAATTAGTTAATAAATTTACCAAAACTTATTTTATCCTTCTAGGACAATTTTTTATCAAAAGTTTATTATCTTTTAATATTTTTTAATCTACTTCATATTGTAATTTTATTTTTTTTTCTTATAGTTTAATGTTCATTAAGTAAAATATATCTTTCAATAATTAAATTAAATCAAATTATTAAACATATAATTTCAAATTTTATTACTATTTTTCTGATATTTATACAAAATCTAATATATCTTCTACCAAATGACCTAAAAATTATTGATTTTAAATAGAATAATCTAAATACTATTCAATTTAATTGAATAATATTTTATTTTTTTAATTTAAAACTTAATTTTTTAAAGTTAAAATATCTTATTTTATTTCATCTATACAAAATATTGTCGCATTTTGAGGTTGTCTTAAATCATGGGCAACACATCCCATCATATAATTTTTTAGTTTTAGTTAATTATTATATTTTTATTATAAATATTAAATAAAATTTGATCTTTAATCTATTAAAATGATATTATTATTAATTATTTCAATTAAATTATTATTATTGTTTTCAAATATTATTGTAAAATTAAAATTTTAATAATTTACAAAATCTGTTTTTAATGTATAAGATGAATTTTAATTTTAGGATTAATTGTCACTTTAATTAAATTTTAAATTATAAGTTGAATGTTATTTATTAATTAATTATTAAACTAATGATGAAGAATCAATTCCAGATGAAATTTCATTTTTTAATAATATAATGTTTAATTCAACCAAAAATATATTTATTTAAGATAAATCATTATTAAGTCAAAAATCAATTAATTATTTTTAAACTTAAAATAAAATATTTTATAAAAAAAATTAAAATTTATGATTTTTTTACTAGTTCAAAAATTAACTACTAATTTATAAAAATTAAATGTTTTAATATTATTTTTAAAATACTGGATTATCAAATTAATTTATTTCTTAAATTTTATGGGTCAAAATATCTCTATCAAAATCTTCATAACCAAAACAATCAAATTTAAATTAATATTATTATTTTTGGCTTTAAATTTTCTCAGCTTAATCAATTCCTTTAATATTTCTATTTTTTTATCTCAATTATTTAAATAATGGGCATTATAATTATATTTTATTTATTATTTCTTATTGGTAAGTTTAATTAATTTATTCTTAATTTTATTTATCTTAATTTAAATATATTCAATAATTAAATATATTGAATAAATTTTAATTTTTATTTTGAATATATTAATAAAAAAATTATAAATTAATTTTTTTTGCTTTTTTGTTTTATTTTCTAACTTGATTCAATCTGAAAATGTATTTTTCTAAAGAAATTAAAACATCATTAAAAAATATATTAATATAATTTATATTCTAAAATTGATTTATTAGTTGTAAAATATTATTTACAACTAAAATTAATTTTAATAATAAAGAGACATTATAAAAAACTATAAAATTAAAAATTATTAATCCTATTAATTAAATGGTTAAAGATAAGATACAATCTTTTTAAGAAACAAATTAAATCAAACATTAATTAAGTATTGAAAAAATAGCTATATTATATTCAAATTATTGTTTTTTTTTTAATTATTCGTTTATATGGATTGTTAAATAAGTAATAATGCAATAATTCAAAAAAAAGATAAAGTTTTTTTAAATTATATAAAAATTTTATTTTAAAAAATTCTAATAAATTGATTTTTAATAATTTACTATAAAAAATAAGTGTCTTATAATTGTTAAACTATTAAATAATATAATGATCCAAATATTTTAGCTATTATCTATATCATTAATATAATAAAAATAGATAAAATTTATAATAATTTGAATTATTAATTAAGGTATTAGATTATATATTTGAATGTATTAATCTAAAATTTCTTTGATTTTTTTATTATAAATTTTATTGTTATTATCTAATTATTAGTTTCAGTCTTCATTTTTTGTTACTTAACTATCATAATCCTCTTATAAAAATTAAATTTATTCATCTTAAGTTTAAAAACTATTAAATGTATTAAATTATAATTCTTTATTCTTTTAATTATTAATAAAAGTAGTAAATGACTTTTATTATTTTCTTTAAATTTTTTCATTAATTAAGTTTTATTTTTCTAATGAATTTATATTATTTATTTCATCATTTTCGTTTAAATCAATAATTTTAACCTAATTTATTTATGATTTAATTTCTTTTTATTTTATCGGATTTGTTTGTAACAATTCTTATTATAATTTACCTTTAATATCAAATTAACTTTTTGTTGTTAAGCATTTTCTTACATCTGTTTCTTTAATATCTTACATATTATTGATTAAAATTATTATTTAAATAAATAATAAAATTATATAATAAAAAATTTATCAATTAAATTTCTGTTTTTTTTTCTGTAATTTTTTCCTCTTAAATTCCTTTTAATTTCTTACATGTCCAAGTTAGTTTTTGATTTTCCTTATTTTTTATTTAACAGAATCAATTTGATTTTATTTAATTTTATTTTTTTTTGGTCTGACCATCATTAATGGTTTTTTTTTTAGTTTTTGCTAATTCGTAGTTCCCCCTCCCTTTTATTTAGGACCATTGTATTTTTTTTCCTTTACTTAATTTGCTAATCGTTCTTTAATTTCTTTCATTTATGCACTTAAATAAAAAATACGAAATAATGAAGTACCTTTTAGTTTTTTTAAATTTAGATAAAGTTAATCCATCCACAAATCCGTGAGGATTGTAATTGTCAATTTCTTCAGATTATTAATCATCAAAACTATCTTCTTATAATTGAGTTTTTTCTTTTTTAGACTATATGTTTTTATCTTTATTAAGATTTTTAGATAATAAATTTTATACTTAATCTTTATAATTATCTTCTTCATCTTCTTTATCTTTTAGTTCATTTTCATCTCCTACCTCTTCATTATAATCATCTTCCTCTTCATCATTATGATCTAACTCTATTTCCTCATCCTCCTCCTCCTCTTCCTACTCTTCTTCTTCATAATCATCCTCTTCCTATTAATCTTCATCCTCTTCCTCTTCATCTTCATCTTTTTCACTTTGATTTGGATTTTTCTAATTAAAGACCTTCAGTTTATTCATATAATGATCTTCTATATTTTCTTCTTCCATTTCTTCAATATTTTAAATTTACCTTTTCTTAATAGACCTGATTTTTTTAAAATCTTGATCATCTAGAATTCTTTCCATGATAACCTACTATCCTTCTCCTAACAACTCTATTCCATCTATTGCAATAGCACTTCTATGATCAAGGATGTCAAAATATTGTTTAGACGCATTTCCTTTTTCAGTATAATATCCTCAATACTTTTTATCTAATATTTATGGATTTATCTATCTATAAAGATTCAATATGCTTCTACTGCTTTGACTCACATTTTTTTCTTTATATTCACAAAATTAGACCAAATAATTTACTTGATGGCTTTCAAGAAGTGTCGTATTTCTAATCACCATTTCTCGAATACTATTTAGACCAATCACTATTACTTGATCCTTATTCACTTCACTCACTAATTAATCTATTGTGTGCCTTATAACTCCTTCCAATTCTTCTTTATCTATATAACTATGAGTGCTTTCTACTAATACTCCCATTATTCTTTCCAACTATTACTAGTTATTATGAATGTACTTTTGTAAGTAGCTATATAAACCTAATACTAATAATTTGTGTCTATTTATTAATCTTCCTAATACTTATAACAAAATCAATTTTAGTTCAAAATTTCCTTATATTTTCTTTATTTAACTTAATAGTTTCTCCCCAAAATCTTAACTATTTATTATTTAATCTATTGGGAAAAAATCTTTATTTTCTAAACCTAATTACATTCTTTTTCTTAATTTTTTTTATGATTTTTTTTTATCTTTATCTAATCTATTTTATCTGCTTTTTGTTTATTTCACAAACTTTTTTTACTTTGCACTGATCTCCTCTTCATCACTACTGTCTTCTAATATTTAAGGTAAAGTTGTTTCAATTAAAAAATGACCAGCCATTAATTTAATTTTATAATTTTCATTCAAACATTAATTTGCTATTATATTTATAGTCTTTTTGTCGGTCCATAATTTTTTTTTATACAATTCTACCATAATTTATAGTACTCTTTTGGCAACATTATCACTATTATTCTTTAATATTTCATAAAAGAAATTCATAATTTATTTATTAGACTATTAATTTTTTTATATTTTTATTAATCTTTGTATATCATTAGTTATATGAGCAATTACCATTTTTCTAACATTTTTATCTTTTACTCTAAAAAGTTTTGTCATACTTATTATATTTTATAAAGGTCCAATCATATTTTTATTTCTTAATAATATTAAACACATAACTATCTTTTCTCTTAAATAATTATGGCATTATTCTGCATAATTATCCAAATATTATTAAAGATATTCTACTAAAAACTCTAAATTTTATTTGTATAAATCACTTATTTAGCATAAAAATATAGTTATTTCAATAAACCTATGATTTTTATCTATTGGATTTTATTTTATCTATTCAAATTCCATTTTAAATACTTTAATGCAAAATCTTAATTCTTCTTAATAACTTTCTGGTTATTTTTTTATTTTATGTTATAATTCAGGTATATTTTCTATTAACTTAAGTGATCTAGTTTCATCAAACTCAATTTTTATTTCCTCTTCCATTTTTTATATAATCTATATAATAGATATTATTAAAAATATTTATATTTTTAGATTATTTATTTATAGTTAATGTAAAATACAACTAAATAAAAATATTTAAATTTTAATTAATTAAATTAAATGTTTAAAATAAATTTCATCATGCTACTTTAATATTCTTTAAAAATACATTTACTCCATAAATCATAAATATAATTCCACTTACAAAATTTATGGATTTTTCAGATATTTTTCTAGACAAATATTTTCCTGTAAAAATTGCAATAATAGATATTAAAAACATTGCACAAATGGCACCTGCAAATACGTATATGTAATTATAAATCGAACATAAAGTTATTAAAGTAATTTAACTTGTATCACCTAATTAACCAAAAAATATCATTGTAAAACATTTACAAAATAATTTTAAGTTTTTAAATTTACCTTATTTTTGGGATTTAAAAATTAAATTTTAATCAATATTTAAAATATTTGTATCATCTGTTTAAAGTTTTAATTATTTTTCATCAATTATATTACTTTGAATTTTTTCTATTTCGAAAGGCTTAAATTTATAATTTCCTTTTCCATGAATCTCATCTTAAATACTTTCATAATTTAATTAACCTTATTCATCATCTAATATATTTTCAAAATTTTCAAATTCAGAGTAATTATTAGTATTATCTTTTTTAAAAGAAGATATAAACATTTTAAAACTTAGAATAAAAAATAACAAAATAGAAATCCATTTAATTATTTCTATTTATATGTACAAACTTATATAAACTCCAATAAAACAACTAATAATTCCAATTAAAGTATTAGCTAGCATCGATGAAGACAAGATTAATAATCTAGAATTATTTATTGCTAATACAGCTGCGATAAAAAAAGTCTTAAAATTATATAATTTTATATAAAATTTATATAAATTTAATATTTTTTACAATATAAAAATATTAAAGTGTTAATTAATTTTTAATATATAAATTACTTTATCTCCTAATTCTGAAATAAATAATGCTAAAAATGATTGTAAAAATATTAAAAGGTTTCCATGAAATTAATCCTTAATGTTTTATTCAAGTTTTTAATAAAATTCTAAATTTGAATATTATTATCTTTTTAAATCTTGATTTTATTCTTATTATTCCTGTAATTATTGAACTTTAGAAGAATTAATTTCATATGGATCATTTGAAATATTTTAATTTTCTTGATGTTATTCATCATGATGTTATTGATCTTTATTATTTTCTTAATGTTATTCATCATGATGTTATTGATCTTTATTATTTTCTTAATGT
>Ga0315908_10004445_pt1 | contig 10104 bp, 10 predicted proteins | sample LakEriMetagenome_12_FD_203520 | JGI IMG/M metagenome (GOLD analysis project Ga0315908, IMG submission 203520) | Freshwater fungal communities from buoy surface, Lake Erie, Ohio, United States - Buoy 4 MA124 | ecosystem: Environmental > Aquatic > Freshwater > Lake > Lake biofilm | place: USA...
AATCACATAAAATTGAGGAATTCAATATTTTACCTAATTTAGAAAAATATATTAATGAAGATTTACTTATAACATTTGATAGAATGATTAATTGTGATATATTGATAGCAAGCAAATCTAGTTTATCTGCGTGCGCAAGCTATTTGAAAAAAGGAATAACTATATATAGTGAGTTTTGGCATTCTTTAAATACAAAGGATATTGAATATACATCTCCATTATATGATGTTATTTTAGAAAATTATATTAAAGATTATAATAACTATAATGAAATATCAAAAATATATTAAGTATGGGGATTATGAAATTAAATCTTGAATATACTTATATTTTTTATATTTTGAGTACATAATTTTATTTTTTTATAGATTTTATATATTTTATAAAATTTTAATAATTTTAAAGATTATGTACTCTTTTTTATTATAAATTATCATTGATTAAATTTGTTTTTAGTAAAAATTGATTTTAACTTATACCTTTTTATATAACTCAACTACTTGCCTTAACGCGGAAATATTTAAAATACATCATAAATCGTCTAATATGCTTATTGAAAGCTATAATGTGAATCACCATATGAGCAATGGGATAAAAATTGCTCTCAATGGACTACTTAAAGATAAATTAATGTTTGGATATATTCCATTCTATGAATACATAGAAATAGATTCGTTTCATAATAATCAATTTAAACAAGAAATCTACATATTAGCAAGAGATTTTGCTATTAAAAAAAACAAAATATAATATCAATTATTATTATGTATGTAATATATATTCATCATTATATAAATATTTTTTATGTTATCATTATTCTGTTATATAATGTTGTTTTGTATATATTATGATTTTTTTTATCCAATTTAACACACCAACTCTATTAAATTCCAATAAAGATTGTTGGGATATTTACTTTACATTAATAGTTTATGAAGAAGGTTTCTGAAAGTAAAAATTGATTATATTTTTATCTTTTATCTATTAAATTAAATATGACTGATTATATCACGAATGAAGAATGTATTGACGAAAAATATATAGTATCATTTAATATTGAAAATAATATTATTTATAGTATTGATAAAAGTAGATGTTTAATTAAACTTACTGTTAAAGAATTTGCTATGGAATGTGAACCGTGGGTTTATAATCGTAAAATAGATTTAGAAAAGGTCGCAGAACTTAAGGAACAGTTTAAAGTGTTTGATATGAAAACCACGCCAATTTGGAATGTTAGCATTGTATATGATAAATATTCTTATAAACCAAAAGATAATATTAAAAAATATTTAAAAATTTTAGACGGACAACATAGATGGCAACTAATTAAAAATATGCTTTCTAATTGTGAAATTGACGAAAATTATGAAATATGCGCTACCTGTTATTTCATAGATTTTTGCGAAGATAAAAATAAGCATATCACTACAGAATTATTTAAGAAAATTAATAACAATACACCAATATGTATTGAAGATATTCCCGATACTCGTGTACAAGAAATTATTGAAAGAATTATTGATGATAAAATATTAAACCCTAATAAGCAAGGCATTAAAATTGGCGATATGAATTCCATAGCACGAGAACCAGCTATTCATAAAAAAGAGTTATTTAATATTATTAATTCTCACGCTAAGAATTTTAGCAATTTAAGCATAGACGAAATTATTGTTAATATTAGATTAATTAGAAATAAGATTATGTTAGCAGATTATAAAAACATTTATAGAAAATGTGATAAATATTTAGAAAATTATGATAAGGCAAAAGGTATTGATTTCTGGTTAGGATTAAAATCCTCTAAAAAATATTGTCCAGAACAATGGGTTTTGTTTATAAGCAATCCTCAAGAATTTGGGAAATAAATTATTTTGAGTACATAATCTGTAAAAACTTTGTATTTTATAAATTTTTTATATTTCATACTTTTTTAGAGATTATGTACTCAAAATTAAAGTTTATAATAGATTTTATATATATATTAAAAAATTGATATTATACTTATTTATATTGTAGTACCAGTATTAAAAAAATGGCTGAAGATGATTATATCAATGAAGTTGATAGTAAACTCAGTTTAATTGTTAGAAAACCGCAAGAAGGTAAAACTTTTATTTGTATTAACAACATAATAGAAGATAAAAGTAACATTCATATAGTTTTAACTATGAATACTTTACAATCAGGAATACAATTTTTTGGAAGAATGGAAGAAAAAGTAGGTTATAATAATATTATAGTTTTTAACAGCAATAAAAGAACAGCTGGTAAATGTCTTTATGCGAAAGATGTATCAGATATTTATTCACATATAGAAAATAATCCTAGTGTAAAAGTAATAGTTTGTTGCGCACATACTAAACGTTTTAAGGATAGTATTCCAAAGATATTAAAAAATTACCCCCATTGGTTCAAGCGCCAATTTAAAATTCATATTGATGAGGCGCATAAATATATTCCGGAAAATCGTGATTGTGTTAGATTATACAACGAATTATACGTCGTCGATTCAATAATTGGATATAGTGCTACACCAGATGGCATATGGACTAATAGTGTATCAGACACGCTTTTTCACAAAATATTAATTCGTGATATTGAAAAAGAACTACAATTAATTCGCTCTCCAGATTATTTTGGAGTAAAATGCTGCGAGTTTAAAGTATATAATGATATAGAAAATAATTGTCATGAAAAACTTATAGAAAAAGCAAATATAAGTTTAGATATATCTGATGAAACTTTTGAACGTTCTAATATGAATGAAAAAAATAGGAGAACATGGTATACAGAAGAGTTTCCTTTTAGTCTCGGTAATGAATTACTTCTATTGAGTTATATTTCCATGTTATTGCCAACGATGGAAATTTCAAATAACTCTTTTAGTTATCACTTTATGCCAGCTTACATACGCAAAGCTACGCATTATGAAATTGTTGAAATAGTTTTAAAGATTTTTTCAAATGCAAACGTTATCACTATAAATGGAAACGGGTTTGAGCTATATAGAAAAAATGAAATTGATAATATAAGTTACAAAGTAAATTCAAGTAATAAAATATTGAAATCAAAATCACAAGAATATATAAAAAAAAAGAATTTAGGGGAACCTTCCAACATGATTGAAGAGTTAATTAAGAAATTTAAAAATTACCCAACATTTATTACAGGGTATCAATGTGTGGGTATGAGTGTTACTCTAATTAACGAAAATCTTGGAAACTTTGACAGCGTAGTTATGGCACATCAGCATTATAATAGTGATATTTTATATCAACTATGTAGATTTCTATTTAATTATATAACATGGTCGCCAGAAAATAAAAGAAAAATTAAAAAAACAAAGTTTTATTCTCTAAGCAGAGAAGTTAAAGAAATATGTCTTGGATACGAGGAGCATGTGGAAAATATTTCAGATAATTTTGCTGGAAAATCTGTTTCTTTGTGTGAAATAAATGGCAAAGAACCAGAAAAACCTACTTTAAAAGAATTGAAAAATATAGATTTAAAATCAATTACTCTCGTAAATCAAGATAAAATTTGGAAAATGTTTAAAGTATATGATGGTAATGATGATGAAATGTGGAATAAAACAATTAAATATTATGAAGAAAATAAAAAGAGAAAAATTAGTAATAAATCAATACCAAAAAAAGTAAATGGATTTTATGAATGTTCAACTACCGATAATATTAATAGATATAGTACCGAAGCTATAATAAAATTAAAAAAACAATCATGGTGGAGTACATTTCAATTGACAAAAAATAACTTATCCTATGTGAGAATATTTGTCGGTTACGAAGATTTAAATGACCCATGTGAATATACTATTTTTGTTAAATGCGCTTTATTAGATGATACAGAAGATAACAGAAATATTTTGGAAAGATATTATGATAAATAATATTAAAAAATTTATCTATAAGATAAATTTGTTCTATTATATATAAAAATTGATTTAACAACAATAATATAAATATTATGTCTATAAAAGAAAGGTATGTTATAGCTATCTATATATAGAAGACATTGGTACCCAGTAGTTTGAGATTTATTATTTAAAGAAGTCAAGATGTACCAACATCATGAATTAGAATAAGTGCCAAATACTTCTATATATTAGAGCAAAAAGGAATAATAGTATATATTACTCAGAAGGCAATCTGTCAAGAAACCGCAAGGTGGAATCGCTGATAATATATATTACCTTAGTAGCGGGTTATAATATATTTTTTCACTTTTTTAATATTATATTAAAAATAATGAAAGAAAAATTATATATTATTTTAGATAAAATATTTTCAATTGATGTTAATTGGTGGATTATTAAATTTGAATATAAAAATGATAAAACTGGATATTGGAAAAAAATAAAAGGAGAAAAAGGGGTATATAATATTCCTGAACATAATGTTTGGATTAAATATTAATTATTTTTTGATATGATATCCTTAGGATCTATTTTTAGATTTCGTAAAATTTTTTTATAAAATCCCATATTAAAATTTATTACACTTAAGTTTTCATATTCTTTAATGACATTTTCTCTAACGGACATTTTATTAGCCAAATCTTTTTGTGTAATACCTAAAGCATTGCGTCCGTCAATAATGGCTTGTGCATATTCTCTAGATATCTTATTTAATTTTGGGATATCTTCATCTAAAAGACGATTTAATTCTTTATTTCCAACTGGTTTTTGAATAAACTCTTTTTTTTCATTATCTTTTTTTTTAGATAGCACGACTGGCTCCCAATCTTGATAATTAATAGGGTTTTTACTCATATTTAATATTTTAAATAAAAATCTTATATCAATTTTTTAAATATTTAGATATAAGAGCGAGAGCACTTAATTCTCCTTTTTTAGGCAATGCTTTTAATTTAAAATTTTTTTTAGGCATTAATTTATCATATTCAATATTAGATATTATATTATCCATAATTTTATAAAATTATAATAAAAATAATTAATCAATTTTTAATCAAATTTAATCAACTTATCTAAGAAATTTTGGGTTGCTTCATTTGTTAATTTATAGTTTTTAAGTATGTATAAAATAGTTCTTGCTTCTACTTTTGTGACAGTTCTACCATCGAATATCTTTGCTAATAATTTATTGGAGTCATCTACCGATATTCTACCATCACCTTGTCCTTTTACTAATTCATCAGCCATAATTAGTAGTTCAGAATCAAAATTTAAACCATCTATGATTTTATAATAATTAACTTTGTTAGCCATTTATTATATGAAGAGAAAACTTTTTTTAAAAATATAAATATTGGAATTATTTGATTATAGGATTATTAGTAATAAATTCACTAATAACATAATAAGTAATAGCAATCATAGCAAGTCTCCCATTATTCAATTCTTTTAATTCAAGTTCTCTTTTTGTTTTAACATCCTTTGTACTATAAAGTTTTAAAGGATCAAACTCTAAATCACCAGGAATAATATCTTTATTATATTTTTTAGAAATTTCTAAAGATTCTATTGTAGTTGATAGAATAATGATAATCATAAAAAAAGCGGGGTTGATTTTATCTAGTCCTCCATTTAATAGCGATGGTGCTTTTCCACCCGAAACTAATAAATTTTCTTTATTCATCAAATTACTAAGATACGGATGATATTTCTCGGACAATGGCCATCCAACACTTGCTAACATAGCTAATCTACCGTGCTTTATTTCTGCCTCTCTATATCTTCGTAATGTAATAATATTTGTCGCACAATTTAATGGATCAAATCCTTTATTACCAATCATAATAGAAGCTTCGCCATCAGTCAAAATAGAATCTTTATTAATAAGTCCAAAATTAATGGCATTTCTTACAAATAAATTTCCACCATTTTTCTCTCCAAATTTTTGGATATTGGAAAGACGAACAAATTCTAAATAATCTATTTTTTTATCATTATTCAAATCAGCAATATCCATATAATTTATTTTACCATAAAATTTAACCAATTCGTCGCTATCTAGATAACCTGAATTATCCAAATCTATTTTATTAAAATCATCATTATTAATATTTTTTGTCATCTTCAATACTCCGCAAAAATTTCCAGTATTAAATTTTGATAATCCAATTAAATTATTATTCATAAAACAATAGTAACAATTAAATATATTAAATAATATAAATAATTTCATTAACATTTTCCTCTTTTATAGCTAATAATAGCTATATTATTTTTAAATGCTTTTATTTACGATAATAATAAGATTAAATTATGAATATATATAATTTGTATAAAATTTTTTATTAAGAGAAAATTTTGCGACTGGCTTAAATTTACGTCCAAATAAACATGGGCTATACAATAGGTGTTTTAACTCACATTCACTTATGTATATGTAATTTTTCAATTCATTATCAGAAACATATTTATAATTCATTCCTTCCCAATTTGCAAAAGTAGTAGCTTTTTCAGGAGGTTCATAATAATATGTTGCTATAATTTCATTATATAAATTATTTGAATATATATATGATAAAAATGTTAAATAACATAATTCATCAGGAGCATATGCATTATAAAACCATTTTATATAATTGAGTTGTGAATTGGTATAATTCAAAATACCATAATACACCAACATATTACTATGTTTTCTATTGAGAATACACCATTGAGATGCTTTTTTTAAATATTTTTTTTCAATATATTTTAATGTATCATAACAGTCGGCTAAACATTCCGTCGCATCTGCTATATGAAAATATGAATATTGTGGGTCTATTAATTCATATATATAATTAAATGGTTTCAATGGAATGCAAGACCCAGACAAAAATATAAAATTAGTATTATTTAAATCTCGTAATGCTAATTTTAAAACATTATTTTGTGCTTTAACAATAGATATATCTGCATATTTAGTTTTTATAATATCTTTATCTTTAATCTTATATTCTTCAAAATATTTTAATTTTTCATCAGTTTTATAGTGAATATATATGGAATATTTATTTTTATCTATGTTTTTAAAAAATTCATACCATATATCTTCATGATTTATTACATTATAAATCAAAAATATAAAAGCTATTTTATTCATATTAATATATTATATAATAATATGTTATATATCATATAATTATTTAATAAACAATTAAGACGAAATGTATATATAAATAATATTAAAAAATTATTTTAAATATAATTGATTTAAAATAATTAAAGATATATTATGAAATTTATTATAATATAAATTATAAAAATAAAAGTGCTCTCGGGGAGACTCGAACTCCCAATCTTTGGCTCATAAGACCAACGCTTTAACCGATTAAGCTACGAGAGCGTGTAATGGGAGCCCGCTCCCATTACATATTATATAATATAACTTATTCTTATATCATTTTATACCCCCTCAAAATAGCCTAAATTCTTCATAAATAATATTAAAGTTTAACATTTGATTTAATAGGGTTGATACGTTGTGTTTTCATAAAATCATTTTGATTAATAGTTTCTAATAAGCTCCCGTCCAATCTATTGGAATATGCGTTTTGTTTATCTGGAATTTTAGTTATACCACATTCATCAATATGTGGTGATGTTTGATATATAATACCTACATTTCCAGTATTTCTTGCCGCTACAGAATTTTCAAATGGTTTTCGCGTTGTCATTTCTATATCTGACGAATCGTTATTTATATTCATATTACCTGGATTCGGTGTGTGTCCAGCCGCAATTAAAATTCTCTCACGCGTATCATCTATTTCAGCATTTTCTTCTGCTGTTCTATCAGTTTGCCTGTGTTCATTAATTGCTCCTGCTATACCGTATTCATTTGTATTAGATAAAAATTGCTTATTTGTATTTTTAAGGTCAATTTCTTTATTTATGTATCCACCAAATAATCCTTCTAAAATACCCCCCAAATATCCATATTGAGATTTGGGAACTAAAGTAGTCTCTTTAATGGTTGTTTTTGCAACTATGTCTGGGTCATATACGGTTACTTTATATGATACACCTCCAATATTTCTAACTGTATCTATATTTTTTACTGTTTCTCTAATAGTTTTTTTGGCATCATCATCCGTTTTTATATAACCACCGTCCTTGCCTTTTAAATTATTAATAACTCCATCGTGTATTGTTGTTTCTTTTATAGTAGTTTTTGCTTGATCTGTTATAGTAGAATATGTCTCTTTATTTCCAGTTAAATTTGTCATTTCACTGTCGTGTATTGTTGTTTCTTTAACAGTTGTTTTTGCTTGATCTGTTATAGTTGAATAGGTTTCTTTGTTTCCTGTTAAATTTATCATTTCACTATCATGAACTGTAGTTTCCTTAACTGTTGTTTTCATAATATGATTTACAGGATCATATAATGTAGCTTTTTCGGGTATTTGAATACTTGGATTACCGACACCACGTTCAGATTCCACAGTATATTCTTTCATTGAAAATTTAAGTGCATCTAATATAGGGGCAGCGATTGCTTTAACTATACTAGAAACATTTGAAACAACTGTTTTATTTTCAGTTGTCGCACGCTCATTATTATACATTATTATTTTACTTTTTCCATAATCATCTTTTAAACCATTATTTTTATCAGGAAATGAAACTTGACCTTTATAATCAATATGTGTATTTTGCCTTGTTGTAGGACGAATATTTTGTGATGCACGCAATGTTTCCTTATTAATAGAACCTGTTGTTTTTAACCACATGTCTTCAGTTTGTTCATAAACAGTTTCAGGCTTATTTTTATTTAAAGGCATTTGTATTCCTCTTTGGTCAGTTCCTTTTAAAGGCCCTTTTACAGGTATTTGAAAATATGTCTCTTTTTGATTAATTTTACTTCTTAATTCGTCTAATGTACGTGGTTTAGCATAATTATTTGTTTCTAGTTGATGAAATCCACCCGTACCTTTAAAATCATAACCTTTATTTATACCAGGTCCAACATTAATTTTTTCTATTGGAAAAAAATTATTTGCTTTATAATTAATATCTATACGTGATTTATAAAAATCATCATTATTTTTCATTCCACATATGTTTCCACCTGTATTTATTTCTGGCTTAAACATACATGGTACTTCTTTTTTATTTTGCCAATATTGATTATTACCAGTTTTATTATCAAGAATAGGAGACATATTTTCTAAATTAGTATTTTGAGTTACATTTTTTCTTAAAAAAGGAGTCATATTATTATGTATAAAAGAATTCTTATCAATTTTATTACCCGATAAAGAATTAATATATTCATTATCACCGCCATTATTTTGAATATCAAAATTTTTATTTTTAAAAACATCAGAATAAGCAGGTAAATTAATTATTCCTGTACTATATGGATTTTTTCCCATACTATACATTTTATTGCTTCTTTCCTGTTCGTCATTTTTAACAGTATTAAAATATGTAGAATCATAAATATTATTCATTGATGGAGTATTATTTGATAATTCCATTATTGGTCTCTCTAATCATTAAAGGATAAAAAATACAATAATATATACAAATTATTTACAAGAAACACCGGTATACATAGAACCATACGGATAACCAGGTGTATATAATTTATTATTTTTATTACATTGTTTCCATGTATTTAATTGATTCATATTTATATTATTATTGGGTTGAAACATAGATTGATCAATCGGTTCTTCTAAGCAAGGAACGTGATTATCCTTGGCAACCATTCTATAATTTACAGGTACTCTATCAAAACCTTCTATTGCTCTATCTTGGGGGTCAAAACATAACCATTCCCATCTATTAATACCGGTTTCTTTTAATGTACATGGAGGATTTGATAATCTTGTATCTTCACGTGGGGCTGTACATGCTCTTGCGTCTGTATTTCCTCTAATAAAACACCCAGTTTTTTCATATTTTCCAGGACCATATTCTAGATCGTTACACTTAGTATTCTTATAATTTAATCCCAATAATTCACTAGAATCATCAACTGCTTTTTTCATAGAACAAGTATTTTGACCATAATTTTGATATCTTAGTGAAGGATCAGCAGGAATATCTTGAGAACAATCGGCACAATCATTATAAGGTGCTTCTAATTGATATAATCCAGGACCTACAGCTCTTCT
>Ga0315908_10004447_pt1 | contig 10103 bp, 8 predicted proteins | sample LakEriMetagenome_12_FD_203520 | JGI IMG/M metagenome (GOLD analysis project Ga0315908, IMG submission 203520) | Freshwater fungal communities from buoy surface, Lake Erie, Ohio, United States - Buoy 4 MA124 | ecosystem: Environmental > Aquatic > Freshwater > Lake > Lake biofilm | place: USA...
GGGCACAGTGTGTGAGATCGCGCACCGCCCACCATGCAGCAGGGCTGCACGAAATGCACAGCCACACTCGCCTGCGCCGCGACCATTGGGCTGCTGCTCCGCCCCTCCCTGGCTGTCCGATGACTCGGATTCTCCAGAGGAGCTGCTGTCATCACTATCGCTGCTGCTGCTGCTGGCGCCGCTGCCGCTGCTGCTGCTGGTGGCATCGTCGCTGCTGCTGCCGTCGCTGCTGCCGCTGGCGTCGTCCGAAGCAGCGCCGCCTGCTGGCGGCAAGGCATTGGCGGCAGCTGCAGGCCTGGCGGCAGCAGCAGCCGCAGGCCTGGCGGCTGCAGCAGCCGCAGGCCTGGCGGCTGCAGCAGCAGCAGGCGCGCCTGCACGCACCAGGGGCACAGTGTGTGAGATCGCGCACCGCCAACCATGCAGCAGGGCTGCACGAAATGCACAGCCACACTCGCCTGCGCCGCGATCATTGGGCTGCTGCTCCGCCCCTCCCTGGCTGCCCGATGACTCAGATTCTCCAGAGGAGCTGCTGTCATCACTATCGCTGCTGCTGCTGCTGGCGGCGCTGCTGCTGCCGTCGCCACTGCCGTCGCCGCTGCTGGTGGCGCCGGCGTCGCCGCTGCTGGTGCCATTGCCGCTGCCGCTGCTGGTGCCATCGCTGCTGCCGCTGGCGTCGCCGCTGCCTTGCAGGAAGGAATCTGCCTCATAGCTGCCAGGTGATTCAGAGGCGGGCACTCTGGCGCGCATCTGAAGCTGCTGCAACGGCGGGCTTGGCCGCGGCGGTGGCGTGTCACGCATCTCCTCACTCGACTCATCCTGCGGCGGGCAGCGGCGATGTGGGGGCGGCACATCACAATGTGCAATGCCAGTCGCATTGCACCCCTCGTGTTGCACGTGCAGCTGACACCATGCGCACCCCCTGACCCCACCTTGACAAAGCTGCCTGGGCCGCCCTCGCCATCCGAGGCGTCGTTGCCATCGCCTGCAAGGCGGAGTGAGACATGCTGTTGCAGTGCACATCACAACAAGCAGGCGACACGAGGCGGCAGGCGGGTTGCGCCCCATGCAGCCGCCCGCCCGCACAGCCCAGCCCTGCCACAACCGTGTCGCCAGGGTGAGGGCCAGACCTGAGGATGTGCCCGAAGATGAGCCGCCAGTGGTGGACGAGTTGCCGGTGCCGCCACTGTTTGCCTGCACACCCACAGGCCAGTGCCTGGTGAATCCCGCGCATGCTGGGCATTGCCACATGCAATGGTCTGCCAGGGTCCAATGAGTTTGCATGCGGGCTGCCCAACGAACTCACCCCGTCGTTGGAGGCAGCTTCTGCTGCCATGTCGTCCACCAGGCCCCTGGCCAAGCGCTCGCGGTCGGCAGGCTGCTGCTGCGCTGGCAGCCGCTGCGCTGGGGCTTCATCGGACTGCGACCCTGACTCCAGCACCCGCCGGCCACCGCGCCGGCGGGCGACCAGGCCTCTGCCAGCCGCAGCAGCAGGCGCCGCAGCAGCAGGAGGCTCGTCCTGACCCGCCCGCTGCTGGTCGACGGGGGGGTCATTCCTGTCTGAGGAGGCGCCGGCATCGGACGAGCCATCACTGGAGCCATCACTGGAGCCATCACTGGAGCCATCACTGGAGCCGCCACCAGCTGCAGTGCCATCATCAGCAGCGGCAGCGGCAGCGGCAGCACCAGCGGCAGCGGCAGCCGGCCTCGCGGGTGCGCCTGCTGCCGCCTGCTGGACCTGAGGCCCACTGGCGCCAGCAGCGCCCACTGGCAAGCCTGCCCCTGCTGCAGGCACAGAAATCCCGGGACTGGTGAGCTGGGTCAAGGCACACACGCGACACTGACAACCTCACATACACACAGCACTGCCCCGTGTGCACTCACCAGCCATGTTGTCGAGGCTGTCACTGCTGTCATCATCGCCGCTGTTGCTGCTTCCGAGGCTAAAAGTGCTGCTGTCGCCGCCGCTGCTGCTGCTGTCGCCGCTTCTGTAGCCGCCGCCGCTGCTGCCTCCAGAACGCTCGCCGGCTGATGCCTCGGGCGGCGCTGCCAGGTCGGCGCCATCTGCAGCCACAGACAAGCAAGGAATGGCTTGAGAGCCACAGCAGCCTGCGCTGGGGCGGCTGCCAGGCCTGCCCATGCCAGTGAGTGCACTTGCATGGCGCAAGCTGGCCCTCAGGGATGGGGCTCATGAGGCTGAGCCAGTGCGCCTGAGGACCAATACGGGTCCATGGGTGGTACGCGCAAGCCATGCCGCCTGCTAGCTTCAGCAGCGTTGCCTGCTGCTGACCCCCCCCCCCCCCCCTCGGGGGCGCCGGGGCTCACTCACCATCTTGGCGCTCCCCGCTGTGCTGGTGGCTGGGTGCTTGCTGCTGGGGCTGCGCGGCATGCGCCTGCTGCTGAGCGGCGGCAGCAGCAGCAGCGGCGGCAGCAGCAGCAGCAGCAGCGCGCGACTGCTCCGCTGCCGCTGCTAAACGAGTCCTCGTCCTGGAGGGGACGCCCAGCACATGCTGCTGCTGTGGGCTGGCTGCCCTGCCGCGCAGTGGCCCAGCCGCGTTGTGCAGCCTGCTCAGTGGCGACCCTGCCGCCACCGCCTGCGCCGCGCCCGTGGCACCCCGGCTGGTGTGGGGGGGCGTGTCGGCGCACCTTCCTGCGGGCGGGTGGGCGAGTGGAGGGGCCTGTGAGAAGATAGCAGGCTGCGCGCGGTTGCTGGCCCTGCTGCTTCAACAGGGGCGCGCTGCGCGCAAGGCAGCGCCAGCGACCAGCCAGAGCGCGCGGCGCACCTGGCTGCAGCAGGAAGGACACCGGGTACCCGTCTGCCTGTGGACTGGGCGGCGGCGGCTGCTGATGCAGCAGCTGCAACAGCTGCGCCTGCTGCCGCGTGCCGCCATCGTTGTGATCCGGGGGACGACGGGCCACACCACCACCATCATCGTCGTCGCTGTCTTCGCCGCCAGAGCCAGACTCATCTGATGAGCTTGCTGCATTGCTGGTGCCGTCGCTGCTGCTGCCGTCGCCGCTGCTGCTGCCGTTGCCGCTGCTGCTGCTGCCATCGCCGCCGCTGCTGCTGCCGCCGCCGCCACCGCTGCTGCTGCTGCCGCCACCGCTGCTGCTGCCACCACCGCTGCTGCCGCCCTGGCGCTGCTCCTCCTCCCCCTCCTCCAGCAGCTGGCCGGCTGCCTGCCCCAGATGGTGCTCTGCGTCCCCTGCACAGCATGGGCAGCGGCGAGCAACATGTCTCACGGCAGACCGGCCAGAACACAAAAGCTGGGGGCAGCGGGGCTGCAGGTTGTGCAAAGGCTGGGGGCCTTGCCAAGCACGGGCGGCCAGGCTCACCCGGGAGCTGCTCGGCTGCTTGGGCGGCTGCTGCCGCAGCGCGCCCCGCTGGCCGCAGCTGGGCCTGGGCCTGGTGAGGCTGCCTCCGTGAGCGGGTGGACCGGGTGGCAGCGGCCGCTGCTGCCTTGCGGGTGGCCACGCCTGCTGGAGGATGCCCTGCACCCTGCCTTGGCTGCTGGGTGACACCAGCACCGCCGCCGCCGCTTCCGCCAGCGCCCAGCCTGCCTGCAGGCAGGCGGCTGCGGGTGTGCACGCCCGCAGCTGGTGGCTGCACCGCAGCCAGCGCTGCTGGTCCACGCCCAGCTGCCGGTGCAGCACCCAGCGCCGCCCTAGCCGCAGGCGCAGCCCCCTGTGCACGCCCCGCCGCAGCTGCTGCAGCCGCGGTGTGCTGCCGCTTGGCTGCCGGGGCGGGGGGCTCTGCTGCGTCCACAGCTGGCTGCTGCCCCGGTTGCAGGCCAGTCTGCAGTGCAGCATCAAGCGTGCGCATGCCAGTGTGACGGGAAGAATGACGCAGCGGCAGCGGGCCGGCACTCTGTGGACATGGCACACAGACATGTGGCTGACATGCTGCGCGACACCAAACCCATGTGACAAAGTCGCTGAGCCCCCAATTTTTGCACTGCACGAGCGCCCACCTGCGCAGTCGCTTGCCGCCGGCTGCGCGTCACGCTGCGCCCCGCCCCCTCCACCGGCTGGCTGCCGCTCCCCTGCGATGCAAGGGACAACCCGGGGCGCAGTGGTGGGCTCACGCCTGTGGATGTCGGCCCATGCCATGCACGCAGAGGCAGGTCGCAAGGCAGACCATGGAGGGCAGGGCCCCCTCAGCGGCCACTGGAGCCCTGGGCTGGGAGGCGCATGCGCAGCGTGCGCGCGGCTGGGGGGGGGGGGGTCTCACCCGCGCGCCTGCCAGCACATCCTCGCCGCGCAGGCCCCCCGCCACCATCTCAGCCAGGATGCTGTCGCGCCTGCGCTTGCTGGGCGTCTCATGTTCCCCTGCAGCGCTGCCACCAGCAGGCGGCTGCCGGGCACGCCTGCCGCCTTCACCTGGGTGGGCTGCTGCAGCGGTTGGCACCTACAGCACGGCCCACGCCGGGGCGGCAACCCTGAGTGGGCGGCCGTGTCTGTGCGATCTGCACCGCAGTGCCGCCCCGCCACGTTGTGTGCCATGGCGTGCAGCCAGACCTGCGGTGCAGTGGCGCTGCACACCTGCCCCTGCCCCCCCCCCCCCGGCGCCCCCACGCCCCCGTGCGTGCCGGGTGGGTGGCTTCCCCACCCACCTGCTCAAGCCGTGTGAGCTGCGCCACCTGGCTGCGGGTGCTCCTGCGCGCCTGAGGTGCTGGGTCCACGCCCGCCGGCTCGTCCTCGGCCTGACTGGAGGGCGGCGGGCGCTGCTCCTGCTGCTGCCGCCTGAGCGGCGTCTGGCGCAGGGAGCGCTGGACGGCCGCCGCCGGCCGGGGCTCTGGCTCGTCCTCCGAGTCGGCGTCCAGCTCGTGGCCACGCGGCGGCCGAGCGCCTGTGCGGCGCTTGCGGCTGCAGCAGGCAGAGAGACATGAGGTCTTGGGGTTTAGGACTAGGGTTTAGGCCTAATTGTAGCCCTGACCCCACATGAATCCGCAGGCCGGTGCGTCCCCGTCTGTCTTTTGCCCATGCTGACCTGCCGCCGTCCTCGTCGTCATCGCTGCCGCCCCCGTCGCCGCCAGCCGGGCCGCCGCCGCCGCCGCCAGCAGCCGGGCCCCTGCCACCGCCAGCACGCCCGCGCTTGCTGCCAGCACCAGCGCCCCTGCCGCCCCGTTGCCCCTGGCCGCCGCGCTGCCCCCTGCCGCCGCCCTGCCCGGTGACGCTGCCACCGGCTGCAGTCACGCGCTGGCCGACTGGCGGCGCCTGAGCGCACTGCTCCGCGGCGGGCGCGCCCGCTGCCGCCGCGTCCGCCATGATCACCAGCAGCTGCTGCACACAGAGCAAGGCGCCCTTGCTGCCCCGGGGCGCGCCCAGGACCTTGAACGACTGCAGCCTGTGGCACGCAGCAGGCACCAACCAGGTGGTGAGGTGACGGGAGAGGGGCGGCAGCAGCGCACGCGCCACGCATGGGTGCACCCCCCACTCACCACTTCTTGTTCATGCAGCCAACGGCCTGCTCGGCGGCATTGGCCGTCAGGGGCCGGGTGCAGCCTGGGAACCAGGCCCAAGCGGAGGGGCAGCTGCCCGCTGCGTCCACCAGCAGCAAGCCCTCGGCGCCCCGGCAGGTGATGGGGAGCAGCCAGCTGCAGCAGGGCCAGCAAGCAGCACGCAGAGGGTGAGAGGGGCGCAGGGAGTGTGCGGGGCTGTGGCAGGGTGCTGGCACAACCACAGCGGGCGGGACGCATCCGCGCCAGTGGGCCCAGGGGCAGCCGGCAGGCCTGTGGTGGCGGGCACCCACCCCGAGCTGGAGAGCGCCATCAGGGCCGCAGCATCCACCGGGTGCGCGCTGAGCTTGGCCAGCAGGATGGAGCGGGCAGACGCAGGCAGGGCGGAGTGGATCCTATCCAGTCGCCGAGGCGCCGCCGGCCGCAGGCTGTCGGGGCCCAGCTCCATGGACGCATCGGGCTGCCGCGCCAGCCCCGACCCCCCTTCACTGCCCGCGGCTGCTGCGAGCCTGCGCTGCTGCTGCTGGGAGGCGTGGCGCTGGGTGCCGGGCGAGTCCGGCTCCTTCTGCTCCTCCTCCTGGGGCTGCTGCTGCGCCCTGCGCCGGCGGCTGCTGGGCCAGCCGGGGGACGGGTGGGGCATGGTGCCGGGGGCGGCTGCCAGCTGGTTCAGCGGCAGCCAGCTGCTGGATCCAGAGCTGCTGCGTTGGAGGGGTGCGCGCGCCACTGGCGGCGCTGCCCCCCACTGCACGGGGCTCTCAGGGATGACTTCCGGCATGCTGCACCCAGCAGGCTGCTGCTCGCACTGCTCCTGGACAGCGCAGGCTGGCCCGGCAGCAGCCACGCCCGCCTGAGCATGCAGCAGCTGCGCGTGTTCTGGCAGCTCGTGCACTGGCAGCTCGTGCGCTGGCAGCCCGTCCTGCAGCTCGTCTTGCTGCTGCTGCTGCTGCTGCTGCTGCTGCTGCTGCTGCTGCTGCTGCTGCCGCCGTCGCTGCAGCCGGTGGTGGGCCCTAAAGCGCAGCACGGCTCTGTCGTATACGGGGTTACCCGTGCCTGCATTCACATCTGACGTGGTCACGCTGGCGCCGGGCAGGCGGCTGCCAGCCAGCAGCGATGTCTGGCCGGTGATGCCGATACCGGCTGATGGGTCGCTGGGCAGCGTCAAGTCAGAGTCCGCCCAATCCAGTGTGGCGGCCAGTGCCCGCCGCTCTGGGGCACCGGCGAACAGGTCCGGCGCAGCAGCAGGACGGGCAGCACCAGCCGCCGGGCTCGGCAGCTGCGCAGGCAGCAGCTGCCTTGACGGACCACCTGGCGCCAGCTGGTGCTGCAGCTGTTGAGCTGGCGGCCTGTCCAAGGGGACTGGCCCGTGCTGGTCGTGAGCCTCCTGCTGCAGCTGCACCAGCTGCGCCGGCACCAGCTGCGCCTGATGCAGGCCGTGTGCGTGCAGCGCAGCCACCAACCAGCGCGCAGCCCTCACGCAGTTGCCCTGCTGCAACAGCTGCGCCACCTGCAGGGTGGGGCAGCGAGACAGCGGCGCGGCCGCGAGCTGGTGGCTGCAGGCCAAGCCGCCCCCGCACCCGACGAGCGTGCAGGCAGCAGCCGGGCCAGCCGCCAACAGGCCAGGCAGTCACAAAGTCCACACAGTGCGCACCTTGGTGATGCGCGCGTGCCTCAAGGGCCCGCCGTCGTCCCAGGCTGGCAGCTCCAGGCGGTAGCCAGGCCCGCACGCCAGGTCAAACACATTGCTGCGCGCCGCCGGTGCGCGGCGGGGCGCCGCTGGGTGCTCCGCATAGCTGTTGCCGAAGCGCACCAGCTGGTGCGTGATCACTCCCAGGAGCCACGTGTGCAGGCGGCTGCTGGCCGGCGGCTCTGCAGTGGGAGCAAGCCCAGGGCAGGGCGTGGCGCCTAACCCTAAACCCTAAACCCCAAATCCTACACCCGGGCAAACTGGCTGCAGGTCACTGCCCAGCCCGCACCTGGCAGGGCATTCAGCAGCTGCAGCAGCGCCATGACGGGGTAGCAGGCGTGGCCACCAAAGCAGACCTCCAGGTGGGCCGCATCCATGGCCGCCGCCTGCGGCCACCACCCAGACCCCACCAGTCTGGGAGGGAGCAGAGTGGACAGCAGCGGCTTGCCACAACCACACAGGCTCTCACCAGGGCAGCCAAGAGGACGAGCGCACAGTCTGACTGGGAGGCAGCGGCTGCGTCATCCCCTGCGGCAGCCTCGTCCACGCATGCTGCATCCGCGGCATCTGCCGCGCCCGCCGCCGCCGCCGCCTCCTCCGCCTGCTGCCGGGCTTCCTGGACCAGCTGCAGCAGGGGCAGGCTGGCGCCCTCCAGCTGCACGTGCGCTGACAGCAGCTGCTCCGCGGGCACCCTGCACTCGGTGAGGTGGCAGACGCATGAGACAACCCACGCATGCGGGCAAGCTCCAAGCTTGCTGCCCCCCCCCCCCTCTTGGCAGCCACAGCACATGCACTCCAGCATGCAAGCTGCTCCGGCTGCCGCTGCCGGCTCACCTGCCCAGCTGCGCCAAATACCATTTGACCTGGTCCCCCGTGCGCGCCATGGCGCCCGCCAAGCTGCTGGGCGTGCTGGTGCGGCCGCTGGTGGTCAGCTCGCCTGCAGAGGGTCACGTGGAGGTCGCGCACCCATGACCAGCGGCATGGCAGCCACGTGGCAGCAGGCTGTGCATTGGGCGGGGGGAGAGAGAGAAGTGGCTGGGCGGCAGTAATTGCAAACTGCAGGCTGGCGGTCACTGCCCTGCAGGGTGCACCCCCCCCACAGCCCGCGCGCGCGCACGCACTCATGGACGCGAGTGCGCGTGGCGTGGGGTGCACGTGCCCCGCCGAACGCACGTACCCAGCAGGTGCGCTGCCACCGCCTCTACGCCGTCCAGGTGCGGCAAGGGCACGGGATGCCAGGCCAGGGCTGCCTGGGTTGATGCCTGCAGCTCCAGCTGCTTGTTGAGCGGAGAGACCGACAGGGGCAGCTCTCCGTAGCGCGCCCGGCCCACCCCCAGGCGATTCTGGCAGGATGCCCGCAGCCGCAGCTGCGCAAACTTGCTGCCCACAGCATTCGTCTGCACGCGGCGCGCAGGTACTGGCAGCACGGGCGCGTGCTCCGCGCCCAGGCGATGACTGGGCGTCGGCGCCTGCTTGCGAGCTGCTGACGCTCTGTGCGCCTGCTGCTGCTGCTGCTGCTGCTGCTGCTGCTGCTGCTCACCACGAGGCTGTCCCTGCACGCGGCTGATCGAAGCAGATCCCGGCGACAGCTGCTGTGGCCGCGACGACCGCTGCTGCGGCGACGGAGGCTGCGGCTGCTGCGGCGGCTGGGCCTGCGGCTGCTGCGCCTGCGGCTGCTGTGCCTGCGGCTGCTGTGCCTGCGGCTGCGGCTGTGGCGGCTGCAGCGGCGGCTGGTCTGGCAGCGGCTGCGCCTGCTGCTGTGGCGGCTGCAGCGGCGGCTGGTCCGGCGGCGGCTGCGCCTGCTGCTGCGGCTGGTCTGGCGGCTGCTGCGAATGCCGCTGCTGCAGCTGGGACAGGCGAGGCGGCTGCAGTGCCTGTGGCGGCGACTGTGGCAGGGGCGGCTCGGGCAGCAGCTGCTGCAGCTTGTGCAGCTGCAGCTGCTGCGACGGCGGCAGCGGCAGCGGCGCCATGGGTCTGGGCGCCTGCTGCTGGCCAGGCCGCCAGCCGGGGAACGGTTCCTGTGTCTGCAAGGGCAGCTGCGTACCTTGCGGCACAAAGTCCCCTGATGCGGGCAGCCACTGGCCCGACTGTTGCAGCATCCTTTCGTCGAGGAGCCTGGGTTGTGCCTGCAGAGGTCCCGCAATGGGGGGGAAGGGTGTGTGGATTCAAACGGCGCCTGCGTGCCAACAACAACGCGGCGGGGCTGCATTGGACGGTGGGCGCCGCTGCACGCCCGTGCGGCCCGACCTGTCGCATGCTGTGCAAGCGGGTGCGTACCTGACGGGTCAGGGCGTGCCGCTGCGGCCCTGTGGGTTCAGGCCGATCTGCGGGCGGTCCACACGGGCTTCGGACACCATGGTGGCGCTGGTGGGAGCGGGATCAACGGTGCAACCCTTCTGCGGGCCCAAGCGTCCGTGCGCCCGTCGGTTTTCAGGGCGCGCGGGATGATCCAGTGGGCAGCTGTCCCTGTGGCGATCAACACACAAGTCGTCTCTGCTTCACATCCGCAGTTGTTGGCTTGCTGCCAGGTGTGTGGCGGGGCGCAGATCACTGCTGGCCCGCAGGCGCGCGCGGCGTGGCACCCGAGAGCGCTGTCCTGCTGCTGATCGTCCCGATCAATACGCGGGAGCATGGCGGTGTCGTCCACGATGCAAGTGCTGAAGTCGGGCGCAGGTGGGGGTCGCTGCTCGGCTTGAGGTGCATGCGCATGGTGCATGAGAGCCGAGGGGAATCGAGGCCCCCGCCCCTGCCGCTGCTGCCTGCAGTGGGTGACTGGGAGGCTTGTGGTGACGCCTTCTTTGCGAGAGACCACCTCTACGACATGGCTTGGCAAGACGTGGACCTGGAGGAGAAGATGTGAGGCCGCCGGCGTGCTGACGCTGGCGATGACCCAAGTGCGGGGGGGGGGGGGGGGGGGGGGCGGGGGCGGGGGGGGGGCGCGGGCGCGGGCGGGGCGCGGCCGG
>Ga0315908_10004448_pt1 | contig 10102 bp, 5 predicted proteins | sample LakEriMetagenome_12_FD_203520 | JGI IMG/M metagenome (GOLD analysis project Ga0315908, IMG submission 203520) | Freshwater fungal communities from buoy surface, Lake Erie, Ohio, United States - Buoy 4 MA124 | ecosystem: Environmental > Aquatic > Freshwater > Lake > Lake biofilm | place: USA...
AATGATATGTAGTATTTCAAGTTGCCTGTTAATATTATTAATTCATGTTAATACAATTCATCATTTTAGTATTACTTAACATAATCTAAGTATACTTCTTTATTTATATACTCCTTCCCACTCTTTGTACTTTCTATAAACTATACTCTTTAATTATCATTTTCTTGTGATTTTGAGATATCCTCAATACTACTATACCATTTTTGAACATCTCCATTTAACATTCTCATCACTTCATACTCATTATATAGTCCACAAAATTCTATGACTCTTTATAATTCTTATCCCTAACATTATACTTCTCTATTCTAATATTAAATCAAACATTTCTCTTGTGCCTTTCCCCATCTAAATAACATACACATTTTGTTACACTAGCTTGTCCAATATTTACATCTTTGAAAAATCAACATGCATATATCTCTACAGTCTTTAATTATAATTATTATATGATGATATTGATAATATGATAATATAACAATAATAGCATAATTATATACTGATTTTGCTTGAATAGTGGAAAGTGAAGTATTTAAGATTAGAGTTAGTGAATTACTTTTATTCTTATATCCTGTATTGCAAATATAAGTAGGCAGTAGAAGAAGGATGATTGAGAATGATTTATAGATAATAAGTGGAGTTGGAGTAGAAATAAATAAAGGGAGAATAACTATTAGTGAGGTTGTGACTCAACAATATTAATTTATTATTGATATATAATTAGATTTTCTCATTTTCCTTACCTCTTTCTATACTCCACTAGTATTATTGGTCTTTATCACTCTGAAATATTGTTTCTACCTTTATATATTCTTCAATCCCTTTTATTTAGTAGTTTAGTTCTTCTAAATACTCTTCCTGTTCTTCTGATGAATATTTCAGGTTCAAAATTTTTATTCTAAATGGAAATTATAATTAACTCTATTATTTAATTACAAACTATTATTAACAATAAACTATTCATTAATTTCTAATAAACTCATAATAATAATTAGACATTAACTCTTATTAATAAATACTGTTGTTTTACAATATTATATCTTGTTTTTAAGTTATATTTTAATCTAAATTCATTAAATTCTTGTATTTCTATAAGATCCTGTTGAAATATTGATTATTTTATTTATATAATTCAATACTCTATTTATATACCTTTTCAAAATCTTATTATTGACTTAAACAGAATTCACTTTATTTCACCAATCCATTAGTTATTTCTTAGAGTTTCTAGTTGCTTCTATATAAAATATCATTTATTGATTAATATTCTTAAATTACATATTAATAGTCTATATAATTGGAATTTTCATTGTTAATTTATTTGAAAAAAATATCATTATAATTCAACTTTACTCCTCCTAAGATTTAAATATATTTTAATAAAAAAGATTAATCACTTAACTAGTCTCCATCTATTTTTAATAAATATTCATCAATAAAATTACTATTTTTCCTTAATATTTTCTTAATATCTTCTTTTTGTTAATCTATTTCTTCATTAGTAAAATGTTTATTTAAAAATCTGGTTAGATAATTTAGACAGGAATTATAACACTTTCCAACATTAACTTAAATTAAATTTTTTAACATTTTAAATTTCTCAAACTTCTATTAAACTTTTATTTTTTCTTACTATTTTTCTTAATTAATTTCTTAAAATCTGATTTTATTAGTATTTTAAATTATCCATATTTTTTTTAAAAGGATTAACTTATCATAAACTGATAATTAATATCTATTTATTTTTAATAAATTAATAGAACAATTAATAAACTTGCTAATAATTGATTATAATAATGTCTAATTTGAATGATTTAAATCAACTTGATAATAACATTAAGCAGTGAAATCTGTTTACAATTATTGAGCTTGATTTTAGAAAAGTTATTGAGCCTAACTAACAATATTATTATAATAAAATAATTATTTATCTGTGCTGTTATTAATTTTTTGCTATTTCTGATTATCATCAAAGTCCATTAAACATTGAGCCTTCTGTCTGGTCTTTTCAAATTAATTGTAGACTTGGCAAAAGTATTGTTTTTCATAGGTATCATAAATACAATCATAATGTACTTCATTTTCATAAAAAAATGGAAACTAGCAATAATATCCAGTGTTTGTTTTTATTTTCTTTAGTTGCATTAATCCTGTCACTATCTCTTCATCTTTTGTTTTTTCATAATAATTCTCGTCTTAATACATTATGCTGTTCTTTTCAAGAGCTTGCTCATTACTTTTATCTGTTATTTTCAAGCTTCAACTAAAATAAACAATTAAAAATAATTAAAATAATAACTGAATTTTATCTTTAAACATCATTAATAATAATATATTACATAGTTGAACTAATAAATAATTTAATTATATATTAAATATAATAAGAAATAGATAAAAAAAATAATACAATATAAAAAATATAGTGATTATTAAGTAAAAATAAAAATATAAAAAAGTGTACTTTAATAATTCTTGAATGTAAATAATATTTAAAAATAATATAATTAATGGATAATATTAGATAATAAATAGAAAGTATAAGAAAAATGAGAAAATTGATAGACTTCAAACTAAATAATTAGAGTAGTGTTTTTGGATTGATTCTGGATCAGGACGATTAGAACCAATCAATAAATATTTATTTAGACTAACCAGAGAACAATGTTTTGTGAAATCAACAGAATTATAGGAATCATAATGAAAATCATTAGAAACTTGATAATAATTAAATCTCTTTTCAAAAAGTTAAAATTCATTCCGATAAAATCATTCCTTTCAGAAAAAACACTTATAACTTTTATTTCCCTTAAAAAATCCTCATAGATTTCTATTCTTTTCATTAAGTGGATTATGAATTCATCTTTAATTAAGTCTATACAATTCAGAATTGAATTTTTAATAATCCTAATAATATCAATAATAATGAAAATATTATTGAAATTATTAACAATAATAATGAGTTTTAATTGGAAGGTACGAGTAATCAATTCCTTTGAGGCCATTTGTTTTTAAGTATAATGGGACTATATTAATCTTAATATTAGAGTTATTAGCAAGTAATGATAGCATTAAACATAATAGAAAAATATATATAGTTTTATGCTGAGTTTATATAAAAGTTTAATGAATCATTTGATTATGTAAAATTTATAAAATAAAATATAGTTTATAGAACAATATTATAATAAAGATCAATCAATAGTAGAAGAGAAACAAAAATACTTAATGTTCATTTTTGATGCACTATTAATTAGTTAAAATTTATAAAACAACTTAGAATGTAATTAGAATTTAAAGCAATTAATAAGAACAAATCAATAATAAAGTATCATATTAGAGAAGAAGGAAGAATTAGAGAAGATGGAGTTAATTATGAATAAGATAAAATTATTGAATTATAAGGGTAAGAACACTTTATAAAATAAATACCTTGATAATATGAGAATACATTACTTGGATATAGACAGTATTTAGATTATAATATTATAGAAAGTGTCATAATTTAAAATAGTGAACTAATTAATCTATTTAATATAAAAGATGAAATAATAACAAGAAGAAGACAAAAAGCAACGCGAAATCCCAATTATATTATTAGAACAGATGGATAGATAAATGAAAAGATTGATTGAGAATATCCATACAAATGAGATTGACAATATTTTGTTGATGTTAGAATATTCTTACAGTATTATGGACTTGTTGGTGGTTATGCATAAAAAAACAATTCCTCCTGAAAAAACAATTTAGATATTTTAAAGTCAGATTCACACTTTCCAATAGATTTATAATTATCTTAAAGATATTACAATTGAATATAAATTCAACTGTCTTACTATCTATTTAACCAATATTCTACAGTCTTATCTCCTCTCTACTAACAATTTTCACAATAGATTCTCCACCCTCAATATTGTTAAGGGAGTTCTTAATAATGCCAATTAGACTTTCACTTATCTCAATACCAAAAATACTTATAATTATAATAATACAAATTATTAAAACGAAAATCATTATATAATTAACAGTCATCAGTTTATTACTTGGTTTATTACTCCTCAGACTTATCAAATCTATCTCAATAATAATAATCAGATTTAAATCATCAAGAAAGCTGCAAAAATATATAATAATATTTTCAATAATTATACTCCTGATTCACAGTTTATTCATTATGTCTTTGAACAGTATTCTCAAACCAACAATTCTTAAAATGAATAGATAAAATTGTATTTATCATTTTTATCATAATCTTTAGAGTTTATATGAATACAATTCAGCTCATCATTTAAAGAGAGCAGAATATTGAGATGATTAAAGATAAAGCAATCGAAATCTATAATAAAAATAAGGACAACTAAATTCTGACATTGTTATTAATAATAGCTGATTAATATCAAAATGAATTAAGACAAAAGATTGGAAATAATGAGGAAATATACAAGTAAATAATGGTTTTCTTATTTGAAAATAAAGAAGATTAGGAAGTGTATAAAGTGTTATTATAAATATGGGAGAAGAATAATGATAAGAAGATAATTCAGATGTATTTAGACATGATAATTGAGAACTAGTTGTAAGAGAAAGATATTAGATTATTGATAGATTTAAAGAAGAGTTGCAATAATTAGGAGTTGAATAAGTATCTCAATGAAAAGAAGATTCTGAGGAGTCTTATTGAAAGTAAGGATTAGAAGATAGAAAGTGAATATTATTTGGAATTAGTCAAAGATCTTATAAATATTTGCCATTTTAATGAAGTTGACTCTATTCTCCAACAACTTGTCCTTATTTATATGTTCTAATAGACTTAAAATCTTAAATTATGGAGGATGCTAATGGAGGCCATCGTTAAAATCAACTTGTAGTTCAACCACAAAGTTAGATATATATATTATTATCCCATTATTATATATATATATTATAATAATAAATTAATAATATATTTAATTATAATTTAATAGTAAAAGATGGTAGCGAATGTTATGGTATTCCTTCAAGAGCAAGTGAAATAGTAACCTGAATTAATTCTTGCTAATTGGGACTCTTAGATTTAAAATGTTTACATTGAAATGATTGAAACTCTGAACAGCTAATAGAATAACATCAAGAATTTTTTAGGCCTTGATTTCCTATGGACTTTATTTTCTTTGCAATTCTCAAATGAAAATCTAGTTTCAATTATAATTAATCAAATTTCTCACATTTACTCAAACATTCCTTTATTCAAAAATCATGTTAAAAAAAAACTAGATTACGAGAGTCAAAACATGTTAGGAGTTGAATTAATAAAAAGGACAGAAAAATATTTGGAATAAGAAAATTATTGGATAATATACAAGAGCCTTCACTTGATAAACAACTTTGTGAAATTACAAGTAACTTCGAAACAAGCAGAACAATTATTACAACATTTCAAGAATGAAAACCAACAAAAGATGAGTTAGGATTACTTGACAATTAGAGTGGATAACAAAGAAGATGAAAGAAGTGAATGTTTGATAATGAATGGAGAGGAGAGTGTGGATGAGTTGTTAATTATTATATTAGATTTGTTTAGAGTGAATAAAGAGGATTGTAGAGTGTATTTAGTTATAGACACCATTAATACTAAGTAGAGGGTGTAGATTTAATGGAGTACTAATTTAACTCTTAAATAGTATTTTATTAGTCTAAACACTCTCAACAAGTCCATACTTTTAGAATTTCATTATCTTATTAAGATAGACAAACTATCTTATTTTTTCAATAGAGATATTACTCATGTATTTGCCCTTCATTAATCTTTTATTCATACCTTAGTATAATTATTTCACTCTACTCTTTATGATCAAAAAATATATTTTCTTGTTTATTAGTTTCTAGCTTAGCTTAGATTATTTAACAGGAATACTGATTTAATGCAGTTAAGTTAAATGTTACAATTTTAAAACAATCATTATTATCTTAATTATCTCATACTTATCATTAATTCTAATCCCAAATTCACCATTAATATTCATGATCAATAATAACTTTCTTTTCTTGAATCTCTTATCAAATCTCTAAATAATTCTAATCTCACTGTTTTTTAATGTTATTAGCTTGTTACTCTTGTTTAAAATACACTCACTACTTATCATTTCCATCAATTTACTAATAACATTACTTCAATTTTATTCCTTTTAATAGATAAAGTAATTCACTTTTAATTGGATTTATAGTAGGAGTTATAGCTTAGTCTTTAGTAGAATGAAAAAAAAAATAAAAATGTCAATTTATTTTTTATGGATTTTTAATAGCAAAATTACTCAATCCTATAGTAACAATATGAATATAATTCACAAAATAAATAATCATTCATTTTATAAATATTTGATAAAATATTTAGCCTATTAAATTTAATCAAAGAAAAAGATCCAATTATTATTTATCAAACTATTTAATTGTCAATAATTAATTCGATCTATATAAATATTAATCTTTATGTTAAAGATCCCAATTCTATTTAAATTAGGTTCAATTAATTTTTTTAAAACTATTTTGATTTAAATTCACAATCATTAAATTAAAATCCATAATAATTAATCTAAAAATAGTAGATATATTTAGAATAAGAAAATTTATCTCAAAAAAAAAATTAAAATGAAGATGAATTAAAATAATTTTAAGATAATTAAAATAAAGAAATTAATATAAAACGTAAGTAAGAATTGATTAACTTTTTATTTAATTTAATATATAATGAAACTTTGAATGAAATTTAAGAAAATAAAGAATGCATTCAAAACTGCAAATTTTATTTTAAATAGACATTATAATTAATATATCAACAATACCAATGTCAATTCAAAAGATCGGTAGATGAGTAAATATTAAAGAAAGTAATATAACAAGTGTTGAAAGCTCTTTTCAGTGAAATAAATAGTGTAGAACTTAAAGATTATTCATAATAATTACTATTCTTAATAATAAGTAATGAAAATGTACAATTAATATTGGAATAAGAAGGAGAAATACTAAATAAATTAGTAAATCATTTCCTCTTGCCTATTGAAGAAATAGAAGAATTGATTTAAACAGACAAACTAGAAAGTTAAAAACAATCTTAAATTTTCCTTAGTCTTCCTCAAAATGACTCTCTTTACAAACTAATCAGTCTAATTGCCCATCAATGTCAAAATCTAATAGACAATAATTCGATCACTATTTCTAAACAGATTGTCCTTTAAAACTCATTTTAGAAATACTTATCTATCCATTAACTTATTTATAAACATTCTGATTTCAGATCACATTCCAAATCCTTTAAATATAATTGTTGGAACCTCCATTATGAAAAATCATCTTTAAGAAAATAATAGTTTATTGGTCTTATCAATTTAGGAGCTACTTGTTATATGAACAGTCTCTTATAACAATTGTATATGATTTCTAATATCAGGAATAACATTATTTATGAATTGGAATAACATCAAAATGATATTGAGAATAACAATGAAAGAACAATAGAGGAACTTAAAAAAGTCTTTACCAATTTATACCTAAGTAAAAAAGAGTTCGCTAATTGCAAAAAACTTTGCGAAAACATTTTGGATTATGAAGGACAAGCAATAAACACTTAAGATCAAAAGGATGTATTTGAGTTTTACACTTTGTTAATGGAAAAGCTAGAAAGTCAATGTGAAAATGTTGAAAAAACATTCATGAGATAAGAATTAACAGGAAAACTATAAACTAAAATCTAATGCCAATAATGTCAAAATACTTCTTTATCTTAAGAAACATTTTTAGCAATAAATCTTTCAGTTTAAAATAAATCATCTATCTAATAGAGTCTTAACTGCTTCACGGACTTCGAGTACCTTTAAAACGAAAATGCATATTTCTGTGATTTCTGCCAATCGAAAGTAACAGCTACCAAAAAAGTGCAGTTCTACTAATTACCCAACCATTTAGTCTTTGTGTTAAAAAGATTCGAGTTTGACTACAATTCATAGTCCAAAATAAAAATCAATGACTATTTCGAGTTCCCTTTAGAAATCGATCTGGGATAGTACATGTCTGAACAAAATTAATAATAAGAGGATTAGTAATATTGTTTAGGGGGAGTTGTTATTCATATGGGTGTTGCTGATGCTGGACATTATTATAGCATTATTAGGGATAGAAATAATGATAATTGGTTAGAATTCAATGATAATCATGTTAGATCATTCGATATTAATTCTCTTTCCAAGGAAGCTTTTGGAAATATCAATACTAACAATAATCATATCTCCAATGAGTTTTGTAATAAAATCAAAAATGCTTATCTTATTATTTATGATAAGAATCATTTATAACCTTTATAATCACTAAATTAACATTAGTTAAGTTAGACTTATTTGTAAAATTCATATTAGATTCTTATTAAAAATCTAAGTCTTTTTAGCAAAAATATTATATTTAACCAGTATTATGTAAACAATATAATGTAGATTTGCAACTATATTTTTAATAACGTTATTAGTAACGACCCATTAAATAATTAAAACATCATAAATTAAAATCAATTAATCCATAAAAATTATTTTGAAGAGAATGTCATTTAAAATTCTATTTAATTATATTTATTTTATATTTTGCATTATAAAAATAGGTAAAATTAAATTATTATGTTTTTTTAAAACATAAGTAAAATTTTAGAAACCGTAATTTTATTTAAATATTTTAGAATTTATCATTGGCTACATGGTTTATTAAGCTTTTTACTAATAAGTCTATATTTTAAGAGTTCTTCTTTATATGTCCAGTTAAGGTAAATAAATTTAAAAATATTTTTTATTATTAATTTTTTATTAGGAAATTTAACTGGAATGTTTTCACTTCATAAAACTAGCCTTGAATAATTTAATTTAAAATTTTTAAATGAATTTAAAATAATATAATCAATAATAAAAATTTGATAATTATGAAGATATAAATTTGTAGATAGTATTGAATTTTGTTAAATTTTTAACAAGTTTAATTAATGAAAGTCAATATTTTATGAAATATAATAATAGATATTTCGAATTATTAGCTTTCGTTTTATGTAACTTAAATCTATGAGTGTCACTTTACTTTCAATAATGGAATATTTTTGATAGATTATTAGATATGTATTTCTAAAATCTAAATGTTATTTCAGTTTAATTATTCCACTAATCAAACAAGTTTTAAAATCCTATTTAATATTAAACTTATCAATACTCGCAATAAGATTTATAATATATTTCTACTCCTTACAAATTAAATAATAAGTTAGTTAAAAAGTAGCTAATATAAAGAGAGTCTTTTTATTAATTTTGGAAAACTGTTAATTAAATTTGCAATAAATATCTTTAAATTTATCAATAATAGAGAAATAATTAGAAAAAATAATAAAAATAATTATAAGATTTAAATTATAGCACTGATGAAATTTTTAATCATAATATTGATATTAGTAATTAAAACTCTGAAAATATAGAAGAAATAATACCAGAATAAGCATAAAGTATTAATAATAATTAAGATTTCTAATTTTTTGATAAAATTAATCCGAAAATGTTGAATAAGATTTATGAATCAATAACAACTATTCAAACTTTATATGAAGTAAGCAATATAATAAGTAATTTGTGTAAAAATAAATGGGATTTTACATAAAATATTATTAAATATATATTTTAAATAATGAAAGAAAATAATTACAAAATTTACAGGCTGAGTGTAAGAATATTATATGGAATGATGTCTCTTGATGATAAATTTTAAGAAAAAAGAATTCAAATTATTGGACGATAAATAGTAAAATTTTTAGAAAATTAAATTCAAAATAATTTTCAAGACTTAATTTAAGAGTTTGAAAATTTTGAATTTCTTTTGAATAATATAATAGTATGGCAAATTATAAACAATACAATTCTGGTTAAATTTAATTCTAATACTTTGAATGAAAGTTTATCTTAAATCATTTAAAGTATACAAATAAGATTACAATCATTTTAGCCTGAAAATAATTTCGATTATAGATAGTTCTAAATAAATTGTAAATTTCTTTTTTATTTATTATTTTATTATTTTATTCATTATTTTTAAAGTTAAAAATCTTAAAAAA